>Ga0247727_10008025_pt1 | contig 19776 bp, 16 predicted proteins | sample WisWelCaveWW1625_FD_202498 | JGI IMG/M metagenome (GOLD analysis project Ga0247727, IMG submission 202498) | Biofilm microbial communities from Wishing Well Cave, Virginia, United States - WW16-25 | ecosystem: Environmental > Aquatic > Deep subsurface > Groundwater > Cave microbial mat | place... | reverse complement strand
AGCTCCTCCTCGATCACCTGCAGGAAGTCGCGGCCGCCCTCGTCGTCGAAGTCCAGCTCGGAATCGCGTGCGATGCGGAAGGCGGCCACGTCGCGGATCTCCTGGCCCGGGAACAGGCTCTGGAGGTCGGCCCAGATCACGTTCTCGAGCAGCACGTGGACCAGGCCCTCGACGCCCGGGGGCCGCACCAGCCGCGGCAGCCGGCCCGGGACCTGCACCACGGCGAGGCGGGGGTCGTCCTCGCGTTCCGGGGGCCCCAGCAGCACCGCCAGGTTCAGACTCAGGCTCGCCAGCATCGGGAAGGGACGCGAGGCGTCGATCGCGAGCGGCGTGAGCGCGGGCAACACCTCGTCGCGGAAATAGCGGCTGAGCGCGGCCCGCGCGGGCGGCTCGAGGTCGCCGGGCCGGACCAGCCGCAGGCCGCGCTCCTCGAGCGGCGGCAGGATCTCGCCGGTGAGCGCGGCGTAGAGCTGTTCCACCATCGCGTGAGCACGCTCGGAGATCTGCTGCAGCTCCTGGGCGGGCGTGAGCCCGGCGACGTCGGGCGCAGTGTCGCCCTCGGCGAGCGCGTTCTTGAGCGCGGCCACCCGCACCATGAAGAACTCGTCGAGGTTGCTCGCCACGATGCAGCCGAACTTGAGCCGCTCGAGCGGCGGGTTCGTGGCGTCGCAGGCCTCCTCGAGCACGCGGCCGTTGAACTCGAGCCACGACAGCTCGCGGTTCAGGAACAGCTCCGGCTCGCGCTTGCGCAGCTTCTTCACGAGCGCAGCCCCGCCTCGCGGAAGCCCACCTTGCGTCCGAACACCTCGCTCAGCAGGTCGGCACGGGCGAGCGCCGCGAGCCGCTCGAGCGTGAGGTCGCCGCCGCCGTCGACCTCGAGCACCCACTGGTCGTCCTCGCGCAGCACCTTGACGCCGCGCACCTTCTGCAGGTGGTCGGCGTCGAGCGCGTTGGCCACGCGCAGGATCGCCCCGAGCTTGTTCACCTGCACCCGCGCGTCGGAATCGAGCGCCATGTAGGGCAGGTGCGACTTGTTGGGCGCCGCGCGCCGGTGGTAGCGGGCGATGTTCGAGATGATCGCCATGTCGTCGCGGCTCAGGCCGAAGATCTCGGAGACCGAGAGGATGTACTGGGCGTGCTTGTGGTGGCCGCGCAGGCTCACGAAGATGCCGATGTCGTGGAGCAGCGCCGCCACCTCGAGCCGCAGGCGGTCGCGCGCTTGGAGGCCGTGCTCCGAGCGCAGGTCGTCGAACAGCGCGACGGCGAGCGCGGCCACGTGCTTGGCGTGACGGGCGTCGTAGCGGTAGCGCTCGCCGAGCGCCGCCGCGGACGCCAGCACCTGGCGCGAGAAGTCTTCGATCCCCTGCCCTTCGTCGGTCCGCAGCAGGTCGAGCAGCAGCCCGGCGCGCAGCGTCGCCTCGGGCACGAGCACGGTCTGGGCCTGGGTCTCGAGCAGCAGCTCGCGGTAGACGATCAGGGCGGGCACCAGCGTCTCGACTTCGACGAGCGGCAGGCGATAGGCTTCGACGAGCTGCTCGTCGTCGAGCGCCACCGTCTGTTCGCAGAACGAGAGGAAACGCTCGCGCGGGATCGCGCGGGCGCCGCGGTTCGCGTCGTCTCCCACGACCTGGTCCGCGGCGAAGCGCGCGTCCCCGCCCGTCGCCAGGAAGTGGCGTGCTTCCCGCAGCGGAAGCTCGCGCCGGATGTCCTCGACGATGTTGCGGACCGTGCGGTGGTAGAGCCGCGCGCGCTGCTCGTGGCTGCCGTGCCAGGCCGCGAGGTTCTGGCGCATGCGGACGGCGCCGAGCGCGTAGGTCCCCGAGTAGACCGGCTCGCCTCGGCGCAGGAACGAGAGGTCGGCGCTGCCGCCGCCCACCTCGACGAGCAGCGCGTCGCCGTCGGTCATCGCCTCGTGGTCGCGCAGCGCCTCGCGCACCGCGAGGTAGCTCAGCCGGTTCTCCTCGGAGCCGTCGATCACCTCGACGTCGATCCCGGTGCGCAGCCGCACGCGATCCACAAAGGTGTCGCGGTTGATGGCCTCGCGCACTGCGCTCGTCGCCACCGCGCGATAACGCACGACGCCGTAGGAGTCCATGATCCGCCGGAAGCCCTCGAGCGCCCGCAGCGTGGCCTCGATCGTGGGCGCCCCGAGCCGGCCGCCCCCGAAAGCGTCCTTGCCCAGCTGCACGGCCCGCGACGCCTCCTCCAGGATCCGCGCCGGCTGGCCCGGTGGCAGCTCGGCGATGAGCAGGCGGATAGCGCTCGCGCCCAGGTCCAGGACGGCCACGGGCCGCGCCTGCGGGGCGCCGGCCGGGCTCGCGCGATCGCTCTCGGGGCTCGTCACGGGAATGTCTCAGACACCGAAGCACCATTCTAACGGCCCCGCGCTTGGGTTCGCGGGCCGTCCCTGGAATCTCGGGCCATGGGCGGAGCGGGGGGCCGGGCCGTTCGCGGATTTCCGGGTATCGGGGAAGCTCTGCGGGCCGGGGGCGCATGATCGCAAGAGACGGGGGGCGTGGTAGGTTACGGCCCCTCGGTGACGAGACCGTGACGGCCCTTGATTCGCGCGACGACCGTTCGTCCCTGCTCCTCGAGGACAGGATCACCCGGGTCTTCCGGGAGCTGCCGGGGGCTGTCGCCGGGCACGAAGTGGCGATCCACCAGATCCGCGTGGCTGGCCGGCGGCTACGGGTCGCGCTCCCGCTCCTCGCGCTCAGGGGAGGTAGCCGGCCGGTGGCGAGGGCAGTCAGGGTGCTGCGCCGGATGACCCGGACCGTTGGCGAACGGCGGGACATGGACGTGGTGTTGGGGCTGTTCCAGGACCGGCTCGACGCGCTCCGGACGAGCTCCGCCGAGCAGCGGGCGCTCCTGAGCCGGCTGCGCGCGGCGCGGGCGCGAAGCCGCAGCCAGGTCGCCGAGGGCATCCTCGACCTCGATATCGGCGGGCTGCGGCGGGACCTGCGCCGCCTGCTGCGTGAGGGGGCAGTGGAGGCCCCAGCGGCGCTCGCCCGGATCAGGACGCTGCGCGAAGAGCAGGGCGCCGCGCTGCTGCGGGGCTTCAGCCAGATCGGCGAGCGCTACCGGCCCGAGGCGCTGCATGCGCTGCGGCGCCGCGTGCGGCGGCTGCGCTACGCGGCCGAGATCGACGACGCGGTTCGGGCGGAGGACACGCGGGCCCCGGCCTTGTGGAAGCGGCTGCAGGACTCGATCGGGGTGCTCCACGACCATCACGTGCTCGCCATGTGGCTCGAAGAGCAGGCCCATGCCGCCGCATCGCGCGACAACGCGCTCTTGGCGCGGGCGGCGCTCCGCGAGCGGCGCGCCTTCAGCGACGTGGCACGGCTGCTGCACCGTGCGCTGCTTGAAACGAAGCCGGCCGATCTCGCGTTGCGCGCGCTTTCGGCGATGGCCCGCGGCCGCTCGATCCTCTCGAGACAAGGAGACGCCGCATGAAGCTGCTCATCGTTCGCCACGCGATCGCCGTCCCGCACGGCACGCCGGGGATCCCGGACAACGACCGTCCGCTCACCCCCGAGGGCGAGCTGAAGTTCCGCGAAGCCGCCAAGGGCCTCGCGCGGATCCTGGACCGCCCGGATGCGCTGCTCACGAGCCCGTGGCTGCGAGCCCGCCAGACGGCCGCGATCGCCGCCTTGGCCTGGGGCGAGATCGAGCCCCAGGAAACGGCGGCGCTCGCGAGCGGCTCGTTCGAGGCGCAGGCCGAGGTTCTCGATCGCTACCCCGAGGACGCGACCGTCGCGATCTTCGGCCACGAGCCCTGGGTGTCGGAGCTGCTCGCGCGGCTCGTTGGAACCCGCGACGGCGAGCGGCTGACCTTCAAGAAGGGCGGCGCGGCGCTCGTCCAGGTCGCCGGCCGGCTATCGCAGGGCGGATCCCTCGCGTGGTACCTCCCGCCGAAGCTGCTGCGCAAGCTCGGGTAGCGCTGCGCCGCTCCTTCACACCGCGAGCCGGTCCCTGCCCCCTGCCTTCGCCTGGTACAAGGCGTTGTCGGCGGCCTGCAAGAGGACCGCGGCGCGCTCGGCGAGCGTTGGGACGCGGGTCGCGCGCCCGATGCTCACGGTGACGATCGGCGCGGCCCGGGAGGCGCCGTGCTCGATCGCCAGCTCGCGCACGGCGGCGAGGAGGTGCCCCGCGACGGCCGCGGCCCCCGCCTCGTCGGTGTCCGGCAGCAGCAGGACGAACTCCTCGCCGCCGTAGCGCGCCGCCAGGTCGGAAGAGCGGCGCACGTCCCCGGAGATCGCCCGGGCGATGCGCGCCAGGACGTCGTCGCCTCTAGGATGGCCGTAGCGGTCGTTGTAGGCCTTGAACTCGTCGACGTCGATCATCAGCAGCGACAGCGGCAGCCGCGTCCGTTCGCAGCGGCTCCACTCGATCTCAAGCACTTCGCGGAAGTGGCGCACGTTGGCGAGACCGGTCAGGGAGTCCGTCGCCGCCAAGCGGCCGAGCGCCTCGTTGGCAGCTTCAAGCTCGCGCTGACGCTCGCCGAGCTCGGTCGTGCGCTGCGCGACCAGCCCTTCGAGCGCCGCGCTCCGCTCGCGCAGCGCCCGCGTCCGCGCACGGAAGGCGAGCGTCGCCGCGAGCAGCAAGAGCGCCACCGCCAGGAGACGAACCTCGGGTCGCTGGTGCCAGCGCGGCGCGACCTCGAGCGCCCAGGCGGGGGACGGCTCGCCCCACGCCCCGCGCGTGTGGCGCGCCCGCACCAGGAAACGGTACGAGCCGGGCGGGAGCTGCGAGTAAAGCGCCCAACGCCGCGTGCCGGAGTCGATCCAGTCGGCCTCCCGCGGCTCGAGGCGGTACTGGAACTCGATGCGGGGGGCATCGACGAAGCTCAGGCCCGTGAAGCGGATCTCGACGTCGCGGGCGCCGGGGGGGACGCGCGTGGCGACCTCGCGCGGGAGCGCCGCGCGGTCCGCCAGCACCTGCTCGACGAGCGCCGGCGGCGCCGGCGCGCGCAGCCGGGCGCGCCGTGGGTCGACCGCCACCACCCCGCGGGCCGTGGGGAACATCAAGCGCCCACGGCGGGTCCAGATTCCGGGGGGCCAGCCGCCGCCGTTGCACTCGATGGTCTTCATGCCGTCGCTCTCCTGGAGCAGGACGTCGGGCAGAAGGCCGGGCCGCTCCTGGCGGGCGACGGCCAACAGCTCCGCACGGGACAGCCTGAAGATGCCGCGGTCCGAGGACATCCAGAGGTAGCCTTCGTCGTCCGGGAGCATGGCCCACACCGAGTCGTCGGGTAGCCCCTCGCGGCTCGTGACTCGAAGGAACCTCTTGTTCTCGCTCACGAAGATGCCGGCGCCCAAGCTGCCGATGTACAACCGCCCCTCGCCGTCCTCGTGGAAGGAGCGGACGCCGATCAGCGCGCCGGGCAGCAGTGTGTGCGGCGTGAACCGGCTGCCGTCGAAGCTCCAAAGCCCGGCCTGGCCGCTGCCCAGGGTGCCGACCCAGATCGTGCCGGCGGCGTCCTCGAACAGCGATTGGATGTTCTCCGAAGCGAGTTCTTGGAGCGGGAGGAAACGGTCGCCTTCGCGGACGCTCAGTCCCGCCACGGAGCCGAGCCACACGCGGCCGCGCCGGTCCATGAATGCCGTCGTCAGCGTGTTGCTGGGCAGGCCGTCCCGCACGAAATACGAACGGAACCGCCCGTCGGGCCGCTGCACGGCGAACCCGGCCTGCGTGGCCGCCCACAGCCGCCCTTGGCCGTCGCGGCCGATGGCGCGGACGTTGTCGTGGGCGAGCCCGTCCGCGGTCGTGAAGTTGGCTACGGACCGCCCCTTCACGTGCGACAGGCCTTCGAGGCCGCCGATCCACAGACTGCCGTCGCCGTCTTCGAACACGGCCCGGATCACGTCGCTGGCCAGGCCATCCACCTTCGACGTCGTGGCCGCCGGCCCGTCGCGCAACTGAGCCAGGCCGGACCGGGTGCCGATCCACAGGTTGCCCTCCCGATCCTCCGCCAGGGACCAAGCGCGGCGGTCCAGGAACCCATGCTCCTGGTTGAAGGCCTCCCACCGGCCTTCCGCAAGACGGAGCAGGCCGCCGCCGTAGAGCCCCACCCAGACGCTGCCGTCGCGATCGGCGAGCAGGGCGACCGCGCCGTCCTCCGAGCGCAGCGGGACGCGTTCGATCGAGCCGCGCTGCAGCACGAGCAGCTCGCGTCGGGTGCCGGCGAAGAGGCGGCCTCGCTCGTCCTCCAGCAGCGCCTGGATGCGCTCGCGCAACGCCGGCAGTCCCGTCTCGCGCCAGCCGTCGCGGTAGAGGGCGAGGCCGCCGGTGGTGCCGACCCACAGGCCGCCGTGGCGGGCGGGGGCCAGACTGACGATGCGGTCCGGCCGTCCCGCCGGCAGCCCGAGCGCGGAGACACTGGCGGCGGCAATGCGATGGAGACCGGTCGGCGTGGCGACGAACACCGCGCCGCCCGCGGCTGTCAGCAGCTCGATCGTGCGATCGGCCAGCGCGTCGAAGGGCTCGATGCGCCCGGCCCGCAGCCGGTGCAGGCCGCCGGCGGCGGTGCCGACCCATAGCGTCCCGTCGCGGTCCTCGGCCAGCGCGCGGATCTCGTTGTGGCGCAGCCCTGAGTTGCGGGTGTCGTAGACCTGGAAGCGCACGCCGTCGAAGCGCGCCAGACCGGCGTGCGTGGCCAGCCACAGGTACCCGTCCCGGGTCTGCACGATGGCGCGGATCGTGTTGTGCGGCAACCCGTCCACCGCCGTCCACGACGCATAGACGTACTGCGTCGGCGCGCGCTCCGGGTCGAGAGCCGCGGCGGGGGCGGACAGGAGCAGGCCCGCCAGCCACACGCTGGCGCCGGCGCGCCGGGGCAGCCCGGCCACCGGGGCGGTCTTCATCGCGATCGCGCTGGCCGAGACCGCATCCGTTCAGCGGTGGCGCGGACTCCACCCGTCCTTGAGTGCCTCGTGCCCGGTCCCCCCCAGGCTGCGTCCCTGGTTAACCCTACACCGCCGCGGACTCGGTGTGCTAGCGCGCTCGCCCGACTGCGCCCCGGATGCCTCGGTCGTCTACTCGATCGCGGGCCTCGCCGCAGGCTAGACTCGGGCGCGGTCCCATTCTCTCGATGACGCCCGAGCCTGCGGGTGAGGAGGCTGTCTCATGCGCACACGTCGCCTGGTTGTGGCAGGGCTCGCTCTGGCGCTCGGCGTAGCGGCTGCTCCTGCCCCCAAGCCCACCCCCAAACCCGCGCGCAAGGACCCTCGTCGCGAGGCGCTGAAGCGCGAGGCCGCAGCCGCGGTCGAATCGATGCGGGACATGAGCCAGCAGATGGTGGACATGGTGTTCAGCTTCTCGGAGCTGGGGTTCCAGGAGGTCGAGACCTCGCGCTATCTGACCGGCATCCTCGAGGAGAACGGCTTCGCGGTCGAAGCGGGAGTAGCCGGCATCCCAACGGCCTGGGTGGCGAGCTGGGGATCGGGCAAGCCAGTGATCGCGCTCGGCTCCGACATCGACTGCATCCCGCAGGCCTCGCAGAAGCCGGGTGTCGCGTATCACGACCCGCTGGTGCCGGGGGCGCCCGGTCACGGCGAGGGCCACAACTCCGGCGTCCCGCTGAACGTCACCGCCGCGATCGCGGTGAAACGGATCATGGAGCGGGAGCGGCTTCCCGGCACGATCCGCCTCTGGCCCGGGGTGGCCGAAGAGCAGCTCGGCACGAAGGCGTACTTGGTCCGCGCCGGCCTCTTTAAGGACGTCGACGTCGCCCTTTTCGCGCACGTTGGTGACAACCTCAACGTGGGCTGGGGGCCGAGCGGCGGCACCGGCCTCGTCTCCGTCGAGTACGAGTTCCGCGGCCAGGCCGCACACAGCGCGTTCGCCCCCTGGCGCGGTCGGAGCGCCCTCGACGCGGTCGAGCTCATGAACGTGGCCTGGAACTTCCGCCGCGAGCATCTCCGGCTGCAGCAGCGCTCCCACTACGTGATCACGAACGGCGGCGACCAGCCCAACGTGGTCCCGCCCACCGCCTCCGTCTGGTACTACTTCCGCGAGATGAGCTACCCGCGCATCAAGCAGCTCTGGGACGTCGGCAACACGCTCGCCCGATCGGCGGCGGCGATGACCGAGACCACCTGGAGCTCGCGCGTGCTGGGCAGCGCCTGGCCCCAGCACATGAACAAAGTGGTGGCGCAGGCCATGCACGAGAACATGAAGGCGGTCGGCCTGCCCCAGTGGAGCGAGGCCGACCAGGCCTTGGCCAAGGCGGTCCAGAAAGAGCTCGAGGTGGAGCAGAAGGGGCTCGCCACCGAGCTCGACAAGCTCCGCGAACCGTTCCCCCCGGACGAGAACCGCTTCGGCGGCTCCGACGACATCGGCGACGTGTCCTGGAACGTGCCCACGGTGACGCTGCGCTACCCCTCGAACATCCCGGACCTGCCAGGTCATCACTGGTCGAACGCGATCGCCATGGCGACACCCATCGCCCACAAGGGCGTCACGGCCGGAGCCAAGGCCCAGGCCATGACCATGATCGATCTGCTGCTGGACCCAGGCGTCGTGGCCGCGGCCTGGAGCTACTTCCGCGACGTCCAGACCAAAGATGTGAAGTACACGCCGCTGCTCGGGCCCGAGGACAAGCCGGCGGTCTGGCTGAACCGGCGGATCATGGACCAGTACCGGCCCGAGCTGCGCAAGCACTACTACGACCCCGCCCGTTACAAGACGTACCTCGAGCAGCTCGGCATCGCGTACCCGACCTTGCGGCCGGCGGCCGCGCCCGCTGCCCCGTCCAGTTCGTCGCGCCGATAGGCTTCCGTCCTCTAACCGCTGCCTCGAGGCTCAGCTCGGTCCTCCGATACCATCGGCGCATGAGCGATCCGTGGACACCGGACGAGATCCAGGGCTACTACGCTTTGGGCCTGGAGCAGGGCCGGCTCGACGCCGACTATTTCCCCCTCGAGCGGGCGCGCACGCAGGAGCTGATCCTGCGCCACCTGGCTCCGGCGCCCCTGGTGGTGCTGGACGTGGGCGGGGCGGCGGGCGCGTACTCGTTCTGGCTCGCCGACGCCGGCCACGAGGTCCACTTGGTGGACCCCGTGCCGCTCCACGTCGAGCAGGCCCGGGCCACGTCCAAAGGTCGCGCGAGCGGTCGTCTCGCGAGCGCGCAGGTCGCCGATGCCCGGGCGCTACCGTTCGGCGATGCGAGCGCGGACGCTGTGCTGATGCTCGGGCCGCTCTACCACCTCACCGAGCGCGAGGACCGCCTCCGGGCGCTCGGCGAGGCGCTACGCGTGCTGCGGCCGGGCGGCCTCGTCGTCGCGGCCGCGATCTCGCGTTTCGCGTCGCTCGTCGACGGCCTGCGCGGCCCGCTGTTCGACGACGCCGTGTTCGCGCCAATCGTCGAGCGCGATCTGGCGGACGGCCAGCACCGCAACGAGACCGGCAACGCCCGCTACTTCACGACTGCCTTCTTCCACCACCCGGCCGAGCTCGCCGAGGAGGTCGCCGGCTCGGGCCTCGCGCTCGTCGACCTCTTCGCGGTCGAAGGCCCAGCCGCGACGATGCCGGACTTCGCCCGGCGCTGGGCCGATCCCGCCTCGCGCGAGCGGCTGCTCTCGTTGCTGCGCGCGGTCGAGACCGAGCCCACGCTCCTCGGTGCGAGCCCTCACTTGCTGGCCGTCGCGCGCCGGCCGTAGCTCCCGGAGGCAGCCACGCCCACGCCCACGACTACGAACGCGAGGGTAGCCGTCGAGATCCGGATCTTCCTGACGCTGCTCCTCGCATTGAGCGCGTGCTTCTACGCGTTCTTGTACCTCGTGGCGGACGCCCCCGCGCGGTGGCTGTCGTTCTCGCCCGTGTTCATGTGGTGCCCCGGGATCGCGGCCCTGCTGACGCTTCGATTCGCGCGGGGTGACTTCAAGAGCCTGGGTTTCAAGTTCGGCGGCCTGCGGTACTACCTGCTGGCCTACGGCCTTCCCCTCGCGTTCTGCGTGCCGGTCTACCTCGTGGTGTGGCTGAGCGGGCTCGGCGGATTCGACCCCGACCCGCTCGAGGCGTATCGCGCACGGGCGGGGCTCCCGGCGGGGCCCGTCGGCACCCTGGCCATCGTCGCCGCGATGCTGCTTCTGGCTCCGACCGGGTTGCTGGCCAGCCTGGGCGAGGAGCTCGGGTGGCGGGGATTCCTCGTTCCCCGCCTCATGACCCTGACGAGCTTCACCAAGACCAGCCTGATCACTGGCCTCATCTGGTCGCTGTGGCATTACCCCGTGATCGTCGCGGTGCTGCCGTTCTACATCCCGAAGCTGCCCCTCGGCTACGCGATCGCTTGCTTCACCGTGAGCGTCGTCGCGATCAGCTTCGTCTACACCTGGCTGCGCATGCGGTCGGGCAGCGTGTTCCCCGCCGCCCTGCTTCACGCCACCAGCAACGCCTTCCAGGCGTACTTCGAGGGCGTGACGAAACACCGAGAGCTCACCTCTTATTTCACCTACGAGTTCGGCCTCGGCTTCGCGCTCGTGATCCCGCTCGTCGCGCTGCCGTTCTGGCGCAGCGGGCGGAGACTGGCCCCCGCACCCGAAGACCTCGGGTCAGGGAAGCTTTGACCAGCGCCTTCGGGCGCGACGTGCCCGCTGCGGGCTCGGGGCTCCCGCGTGCCGATCACGTGGTTCCGACGCGTCCGGAGCGCCGGCCGGCTATTCGCCTCTGGCTTTCTTCAGGATCTCGGGCGCTCGGTCGCCGAAATACTTCATCGCGAGCCGGCTCCAGGTGGCGGTGCGCCGGACGTTGTCGACGTACTCGTTGAGCGACGCGAGGAGCTGGCGGTCTTCCTTCCGCACTCCGTAGGCCAGCGACGCGGGCCGTCCCAGGAACAGGCCGATCTGGAGCTCCGGGGCGCTGGCGCTCGCGATCAGTGCCGCCTCGATGCCGTCGACGCCGGCCGAGATCCGGCTCTCGCTGAGCGCCTGGGGAATGCCGCCGGTCGGGATCGAGTCGTCGATCCTGGCGGCCGGGATGCCGGCCGCGACGAGATCGTCGTACATGAAGCTGCCACGAAGGGTCCCGATGCGCTCCGCCCTCAGCTCTTCGAGAGTCGCGACCGGGCGCACGGGCTTCCGCGTCACCACGACGCTCCGCGTCGGGAAGGTCTCCGCCGTGAAGCGGATCTGCTTGCGCCGGGCTTCCGTGTCGGTGAAGCCGCCGGCGATGACATCGCCGCGCCCCTTGACGAGCGCGGGAATCAGCCCGTCCCATCCGGAGACGGGAACCAGCGCGAGCTTGACCTTGTGGAGCCTCGCGAACGCCTCGAGCATCTCCCAGTCGAATCCACCGCGCGGGTTATCCGAGACGAAGTAGGCTTCTTCCCGCGAGAGGACGGCAAGCACCCGCAGCGCCCCGCGTTTCTGGATCGCGGGAAGGTCCGTAGCACCTACGAAGGAGGTGGCCCCGCCGCAGAGGAAGAGCCAGGCGGCCATGCGGAAAGCTCTCGGAACTCGCACGTGGCTCAGTGCCAGCACTTCGTGTGCCAGCTCTCGAGAGTCGCCGCAAGCCAAGCCGGGAGAGTCCCTTGCGAGTCAGCGGCGGGCGCGCGGCATCTTCGGGCGTCCAGGCCCCGGACCGCCGGCCTCTGAGACCCGGACGAAACGTTCCAGAGCCAGGCAACGTACCCGAATTTGCTGGAGTGACAGGTCGACGGCATACTGTGCGCTCGACCCCGAATATCATGTCCAAACTACTGAAGCTGTTCGTCATGACACCCGCTGCGCTCGCTCTGTCGGCCCCGATCGTCGCAGCTCAAGCGCCCACCCCGGTTTCGTCTTCCGCTACGTCCGTGGTGGGCCAGGCAGCGCCACAGGAACCCAAAGCGCCCGCCGACAAGAAACCCCTGCGCTACGAGGACTCGGCCAGCGTCGAGGCGAAGACGCCGCCGGTGCCGCCCCCGGCGGACACCGCCACGCGGCTCGAGGTTCCGGTGCGCGACCTGCCGGTGAGCGTTTCGGTGGTGTCGGGCCGGCTCGCCGCCGAGCAGGCGGGGCTCGTGCTCGGAGACGCGCTCAAGAACGCGAGCGGCGTCAACGTCGGCACGGGCTTCGGCCTCTTCGACTTCTTCGTCGTGCGCGGCTTCGACTCGCTCGACACCGGCCTCGTGCTCGTCGACGGCGCGCCGGATGTCGAGGCGACTTTCTATCCGCTCTACAACGTCCAGCAGATCGAGGTCCTGAAAGGCCCCGGCGGGTTCGCCTGGGGCGGCGGAGCGCTCGGAAGCACCGTGCAGGTCGTGCGCAAGCAGCCGGTGTCGCAGCGCTTCGCCGACCTGACGCTCGCCTACGGCCGCTTCGGCACGTACGAGGCGGCAGGCGACGCGAACACGGGAAGCGCCGACGGCACGCTCGCCTTCCGGCTGAACGCCGTGACGCAGGGCACGGACGGCTATCGCGACGGGCGCGACGGCTCGATCGCCGCGCTCAACCCGAGCTTCGCGTGGCGGCCCGACGACCGGACGCGCGTCGCGCTCTCCTACGAGTACGTCAGGCACCGCCACTCGCCCGATTCCGGGCTCCCGTTCACGGGCGGCACGCTCGCGGCCGTCGACCGCCGGACGTCCTTCCAGTCCGCGAGAGACTTCTCGGAGCAGGACGTGCAGCGCGCGCGGCTCGACGGCGAGCGGCGGCTCAACGACACGTTCCTGCTGCGCGACAAGCTCTACTGGGCCGCGCTCGATTGGGAGACGAACGGCACGCTCGTGCTCGGCGCGTTCCCGTTCCCGGACGGGCGCACCTACGTGCCGCGCACGCAAGGCCTGCTCGACGACCGCCAGCGGCTCTTCGGCAACCAGCTCGAGCTCGTCGCCTCGTTCCGGACCGGCGCGGTCGCGCACGAGCTGGTGGGCGGGCTCGAGATGACCCGCCTGCGCGACACCTACACCCAGGACGCTGTGCTGCTCCAGCCGCTCGACCTGCTCCAGCCCGTGGAAGCCGACGTGAGCATCTACCCGATCCCGCTGCCGCAGGCGCACCAGGCGGGCGACTCGACGAGCCGCGTCCTCGCGCCGTACGTGATCGATCGGCTGACGCTGTCGCCGAAGCTGCAGCTCCTCGCGGGAGCCCGCTACGACAGCGTCGACTTCGAGGACGCGAGCACCAGGACCGAACGCGATGCTGCACGCCTCAGCCCGCTCGGTGGGTTGGTCTTCAAGCCCGTCCCGGAGGTGTCGCTCTACGCGAGCGGCGGCCTGGGCTTCGCGCCGCCCTCGATCCAGGTCGTGGGACCCCGCGACCCCGAGGAGAGCTCGCAGCTCGAGGGTGGGGTGAAGCTGTCGTTCCTCGAGGGCAAGGGCTACGCCGGTGCGGCGGTTTACCAGCTCGAGCGCGAGAACATCGCCATCCCCGACTCGACCGGCCTCTCGCGCCAGAGCGGCAGCCAGCGCTCGCGCGGCTTCGAGCTCGAGCTGTCGGCCGAGCCGCGCGCGGGCTTCAGCGTGCGCGCGGCGTACGCTCTCACGTCGGCGGAGCTCACCTCGTTCGCCGAGATCGTCCAGCTCGGGCAGGGCTTCCTGGTGCTCGACCGCTCGGGCAACGTGCCGGCCTTCGCCCCGCGCCACATCGCCTCGTTCTGGGGCACGGCCCGCCTCGGCCACGGCTTCTCGCTCGGGGCGGGCCTGCGCTACGTCTCGGAGCAGTACATAGCCGCCGACAACCGCAACACGATCGATGGCTACGCGGTCGCCGATGCAGCCGTCTGCTACGCGCGCGGCCGATCCCGAATCGCGGTCCACCTGCGCAACCTCACCGGCACCGAGTACGCGACCCGCGGCTTCGGCTCCGACTCGGCGATCCCAGGCCGCCCGTTCGAGATCCTGGGCCGCGTCGAGCTGGGCTTCGGCCGCCGCTGAGCCGACGAGCCGGCATTCTCTCGAGTGGTAAAATGAGATTGTGACGACTGCCTTCGCTCCCAGGCCGCGCCTTTGGGCTCGAGCGGACTATGACCGGCTCGTGTCGGCCGGTGTCCTCGGCCCGTCCGACCGAGTCGAGCTCATCGAAGGAGAGATCATCGAGACGAGCCCGGAGAAGAGCCGACTTGCGGCGGCAGTCGATCTGGCGGTGGAGGCGCTGCGTCGCGCGTTCGGCGGTACTCATACGATCCGGGTGCAGCATCCTCTGGCCGTGAGCGACGCTTCCGAGCCTGAGCCCGATCTGGCCGTCGTGCCGGGATCGGCACGTGACTACGTCGACGCCCACCCCACCTCGGCGGCGTTGGTCGTCGAGGTGTCCGATTCCTCCCTCGAATACGATCGAACACGAAAGGCCCGCATCTACTCGGTTGCGGGCATCGGCGACTACTGGATCGTCAACGTCGTGGAAGGAGCCCTCGAGGTGCACCGCGACCCAACGGCCTCGGGATACCGCTCGATCTCCAGGCTCACGGCCGGCGAGACCGTCTCCCCGGTGGCCGCGCCCGGGGCCTCGGTTGCCGTGGCCGATCTACTGCCGTAGCAAAGGCCGAGCTGGCGCGGGCGGCAGATCGCTTGCGCGAATCCGCCACCGGGCCCGCGCGCGTATCATCCAGCAGAGAGGTGGCGATGAACCCGCGGTCCGCGATCGTCCTGGCGATGGGCATGGCCTGTGCGTGCGGCGGAGCGGCCCCTCCAGGCGAGCCCACAAGGCCCCCCGCCGCAGCAGTCGCGGCAGCGTCTCCGCCGGCTCCGACCCCCTCGCCGGCGGCCGTGCCGAACTCGGCCCCCACCATCTCCGGCGAGGACCGCTGCGTCGGGTCGCTCGGCACCCACCACATCTTCAGACTCATGCTGGACGACGACGGCGACGCGATCTCGTGGACGGCCGAGAAGGACGGCCGCCAGGGCCAGCTCCACCAGACCAAGGGCGGCCCCGTTCCGCCGGGAACCAGCGTGACGCTCGTCTATTCACCCCCGCAAGACCGCCCCGACGAAAACTGGCTCACGGTCACGGCGACGGACGCCCGTGGCGCCTCGGCAACCAAGCGCCTTTACGTCAAGAACAGCTAGAACGTCACAAGAGGGGACTCGCGCCTTACGAACACCCGGTCGTTTGCACCGAGTCCGACCCTTCGACCGACTGACCTCCGAACGTCTGTCCGGTCAAGGAGGCGGACGTGGCGCCGCACGCGATGCCCGCGTCCTGTGTCCGGAAGTGCAGCATCAGATCGGCGTCGCCATCACCGTCGACGTCCTCGATGTGACCCCTTCCGTGCGCCTCCGCCGCTGCCCCGGGGCCGAACCGGACCGTGGCCGGGTCCACTGTCGTGGCGTCAAAGCTGGGCGTGGTCAGGATCGCCACTGGAATCACCCCATTGCTCCTCGGATTGATGCTGTTGGGAAAGCTGCCCGGCTTGATGTCGATGCCGACGTCAACGACCGTCACCGGTCGCCACAACATGGCTTGGTTCGGGCCGCCCGCGCGGCCAACAATGTAGCCCAGCTCGTTGATGTCGAATGCTTGCGAGAAGTCGAGCGGCGCGCCACCACCCACGTCTTTCATCACCCCGGCCTGCCAGAGAAACGTGTGTTCATCGCTCGGTTCAAGGGGCCTGCTTCCCCCTGCCACCTGGCCAGCCTCGTTGATCCCATGCCCGCCCGCAGAGCTGAACGTGCCGCCCAGCGTGCCCAGGTCGGTCCTGATCCCGTTCTGCCACAGGAACGCATGGGGCTCGGCGTCTTCGATCGTTGTGCTGGTTCCCACGACCTGGCCTGCGTCATTGATGGCATGCGCCCTCGTGTGGATGCCGCCCAGCGTGCCGAGGTCCGTCATGACGCCGTTTTCCCAGATGAAAGCGTGCTCCTCGCCCATCTCCGTGGTGCTCACGCCCACCACTTGACCCGCGGCATTGATGCTGTACGCCTGACTGAACTCGCCGCCGAGCGTGCCGAGATCGGTCATGACGCCGTTCTCCCAGAGGAATGCGTGGGAAGCGACGTCGTTGAGGGTGCTACTGCTGCCCACGACAAGTCCCGTGTCGTTGATGGCGACCGCATCGCTGAACGTGCCGCCCAGCGTGCCCAGATCGGTCCTTGCGCCGTTGTGCCACAGGAACCCGTGGGACGCGAAGTCCCCCAAGGTAGAGCTGACGCCCACCACCTGGCCCGCGGCATTGATATCCTTCGCCCCGCTCCACGTGCCACCCAACGTGCCCAAGTCGGTCATCGTGCCGTTCTGCCACAGGAACCCGTGCTGTCCGGCGTTTCCAAGAGTTTGGCTGACGCCGATGATCTGGTTATTGTCGTTGATGCGCAGCGCGCGGGCTGTGGTCCCTCCCAAGTTGCCCAGATTGACGGCGGTGTAGGCGGTAAACAGCACCAACGCTGTGGTGCTTTGCGCGGCGGAAACGGCGGGAGCAAGAATTCCCAGCGCGAACAGCGTCCCAGCCTTCCACATGTGAGCCTCCCTCACCGGCCGCGGTTTTCAATGCCTCGTCGTGCGGCTTCGGCACACACAGGATCCGACAACAACCCCGCCCCCGTCACCGGGCGTTTGCCTAGCGCCGCCGTACCGCGGGCTTGACGAACACGTACACCGAGCCCCGGTTGGCGCTCGCACCGATGTCGTCCAGGTGGGCCCCGACCGCCACCGTGTCCCCGCCGATCGCGATCGCCTGGCCGAGGCTGTCGACCGCGGCGCCGTCCGAGGCGGTGAGCTTGGCCGTCTGCAGGACGGGGTCCACGACCAGCGGGTAGCGCGCGCCTGCGTCGTCGACGCGCAGGAGCACGCGGGCTCCGTCCAGCTCCATCCAGGCGTCGAGCTCGCGCGCGTCGGCGTCATAGGCGACCAGGCCGCCGTAACGCAGGGCCGGCCGTCGGCGTGCTTCAAGGGTCAGGCCGTCGCCGCCCGCGTCGAGCGAGGCCGTCAGGTCTCCCGAGGCGCCGAGCGATGCCGCCAGGTCTCCCGAGGCACTCGAGCGCCTCTTGCACTCTGCGGCGTGATCCGCTCGCGCTCGACCTGTGGCGCCGCAGTCCGATGCATCGGCCGACAGGGCGAGGACCAGGGTCAGCCGGGCTCTTCGCTCGCGAGCCCTCCGAGCCGCCCTCGGGGCCCCGGCGGCTCGGGCTCGGGTTCGGCGGGGGCGGGGGCGGGCTCGCGAGCGTGAAGCCCCGGTTGTCACCAGGCATTTACCTAGTCCCGAGCGTGCGCCGGGTCGTGATCCTTGCTCGTGCCCGAAGTACACGGTTGCGGGCGGCGGTTCAGCGCACCAAGCGATCGCGGAGCGCCTTGGCCACCGCCTGAGACTTCGAATGGACCTGGAGCTTTTCGTAGATCTTCTGGAGGTGGAAGGAGACGGTCTTGGCGGTGACGCCCAGCTCGGTGGCGGCTGTCTTGTAGCTGCAGCCTTCGACCAGGAGCTTCAGCAGCCGCAGCTCGTGCGGGGTCAGGTGGTGGTCGGCCTTCTCGGGAGGGCGAAACTCGCGGAAGAGAGCCACGACACGGCGCGCGACCTCGGGAGACATGGGGGCGCCTCCCGCCAGGGCCTCCTTGAGGCTTTCCAGCAGCCGCGCGGGCGGGGTCTTCTTCAGCAGATAGCCCGAGGCGCCGGCGCAGAGGGCCTCGAAGATGCGCTCGTCGTTGTCGTAGACGGTGAGCACGAGGAGAACGAGGCCCGGGTGAGCCTCCTTGAGCCGGTGGATGCCGTCGATGCCCGACATGCCGGGGAGGCCAAGGTCGACGAGAACGATGTCGGGCAGGTGGGACGCGATCGCGGGGAGCGCCTCCTCCATCGACCAGTACGTGCCGGTGCAGCGGTAGCCTTCGGTGCCGTTGATCAGGACGGCGAGGCCCTCCCGGATGTCGCGCTGGTCCTCGACGAGCGCCACCTGGATAGACGTCGGGTGTGGCCGCTGGGAGGCGGCCGGGCCGTCCGGGCTCACGACTTCCTTTCGGAGGGAAGCTCCTCTCGTCCTACAAGCTAGCCTCGACGGACAGGCGCTGCCACCGGGTATTTACCTAGCGACGGAATCAGGGTTGCCGGCCGCCATTGCTCGACAAGGGACCGATGCCGCAAGGCTTGACAGTGGGGCTCAGCGGCGGGTTCGTCGACCTGAGCGTTTGGTTGACCTGCTTGCTGCGACGGACCCTCCGCCCACCTGGCGCGCACGAACGCGCAACAGGCGCTTGACGTCCGCTCGATCCTGCGGACGATCTGCGGCCTGTTTGTTGGCGATGAGATCGTCCAGACCGATGATACTCGCCTCGAGGGCGCCGATCCGCACTCGCTGTCGTCGCGGATAACACGCTCGAAACTCGATGCCGTCGGCTTTGCGAAGCAGATCGATCCGGACAGGCGGTACCCCCATCCAGACGACCTCGTCGTCTGCCGCCGTGCGGAACGCGATCAGCACCGATCGCGGCGCACCGAAGGCGGAAAGGGCTTGTGTGGCACGCTCGATGTTGCGCGCGCTCGAGTCGATCAGTAGATCGAGATCCTTCGTCGTCCGCGGCCGGTCATGAAACCCGACGGCGTACCCGCCGAGCAGGACGTAGCGAACGCCGTAGCGCTCGAGTTCCGTGAGCAGATCGGCGAAGTCGGCCGGAAGCCTGAGCGGTGTCTTCTCCATAGCTCTCCAAGGACAGCTCCCAGACGGCGAGCAGGCGCACGGCCGGGTCGAGCGCCTGCCAGAAATCGATGTCGGCTTCCTCGGCGTCCTCTATTTGCACTCGTCCGCCGGTCCACTGGGCCCGCCTCGATCGAATCCGCTCTGCCCGAGTCATCGCCGGAAGGATAACCCGCCACACCCCTCGGCCGCGACGTCACCGCAACCTCGCGAGCCCCGAGCATGCGATCCGGTAGCTCCGTTCCGTCCTGTTCGAAGCCTCGCGAGTCGCCCGGGCGCAGGGCTCTACGGCAGGGATCGATCTTGCGCAGGGGTTGGAGGTTCTGCGCGCTGTCCCAGAGGGTGAGTAACTCGGCCTGGTGCAGCAATCCCCATTCGGCCACGAGGCCCGGGGCACGCCCCGGGAGCCTCCCCGAGATCAGCGGCAGTGTGCGAACCATAGTCCGCCCTGCTTGTTCCACAGGGTTATGGCTATCGAGTCATTGGCTCCGGGCTCTCCGCCGGACGGTGACTGTCGTTTCCGACACCTGGCCCTCTCCTACCTCAGTCCTCATCGGTCACGTCGAGGTCCTTCCGCGGCTCTTGGGGGCCGTTACCATAGCGGAAGAAGTCGCGCGCGAGCTCCGGGACCCCAAAGCGACGCCCCACCTCGGCGGAGGCTCGTGTAGCTGCAACCTCGGACCAGGGCTTCAGCAGCCACGGGGTCAGGTGGTGATCGGCCATCTCGGGCGGGCGGAATTCGCGGAAGAGAGCGACGACGCGGCGGGCGACCTCGGGGACATGGGGGCAGCCGCAGAGACCCTCCTCGAGGCACTGGAGCGGCCGTGGAGGCCGGGCCTTCCCGGGCTGTCCGGGGCCCCCGGGAAGCGCTAGACTGTCAGGCAGGCAGTCTGCCATGACCGTCTCGATCGATATTCCCGATGATCTTGAGCGTCGCCTTCGCGAGGGCTGGGCGGATCTTCCCCGCCGCGCCCTGGAGGCCGTGGCCATCGAAGCCTACAGGACCCAGGCCTTGACCGCGGCCGAGGTCGGCCGTCTGCTGGGGTTCGAAAGCCGTTGGGAGGTTGAGGCGTTCCTCGCCCGAGGCCGGGTGCCCCTCGACTATGGGGAGGCTGACCTCGCGCAGGACGTGGCAAACATCGTGTCCTTCCGGCAAGCGTGCATGAAACCGGCAGCCGTCCGGCCTACGGTCATGAGCAGGAGGACGGCTCATGGTACGACAGAGGCAGGCTGCAGCG
>Ga0247727_10008024_pt1 | contig 19779 bp, 20 predicted proteins | sample WisWelCaveWW1625_FD_202498 | JGI IMG/M metagenome (GOLD analysis project Ga0247727, IMG submission 202498) | Biofilm microbial communities from Wishing Well Cave, Virginia, United States - WW16-25 | ecosystem: Environmental > Aquatic > Deep subsurface > Groundwater > Cave microbial mat | place... | reverse complement strand
GGCGCCTTCCGCGCCAACCCCGGCGAGGCGTGGTTCGTGGCTTAGCGTGAATTGAACATGGCCGGCCCATGTTGCCTGCGTCACTCAAGCGCCGAAACAGAACACCGTCAACAGCCTCTACCGACGCAATAAATTGGGGGCCGAACTCGTCGTAGTGGTTGATGTTGTGACCGCCGCTTGCGTTCGTCACCGCCTTCGCCAGCACTTGGCAATGACAGGATCGAGCCTCAAGGCATTATCCTCTTGCTACGCTGGCGAGATACACGGCGACGCATCCTAACAATAGAGACGCTAGCATCCTGATTATGGTGTTCCAGTATGGTCCTCGACGCTGCCGCGCGACAACGAACGCTGCTTAGAGCGAGACTTCCGGCAGCCAGGCTTGGCCGGTGTACTGGAAGCGGCCGAGATTGCCGACCGCGGGAATGCCGAATTCATCGTAGCGATTGATGGCGATCGCTGCGCCCGACAGGTTGCTCACCGAGATTTTCGGGCGCCTGCGATTCCTCTCCCTCAGCGTGCCTTCCAATTCAACTCTCCGCAGCTTGCATCAATCACTGTGTCTGGAGGTTATAGCTGGGGGACGAATCCCGGTCCATTTAGCGAGGTTGGCATTGAAACGAGAGGCGCATCCTTGACCGCGTTCTATTCTTGGAGGGCGGAAAACGTGTGCGAACGTCGCTGTGGTCATTGATCTTGTCTGCATAGTCTTTGGCCTAATCGCGGTCATCGGCAACAAACGGGTGGCTCGCGAGCACATGGAGTTTCAGCGACACTTGTTTCCGAAATGGGCGGAAAAGCGGACCTAAACGGCAATCGGCGCTTTGATGGCTGGGTGCGCGACGTAGTTCGAGAGCGTGAAATCCTCGTACTCGAAGGCGAAGATGTCCTTGCGTGCGGGGTTCAGCGTCATCAGGGGCGCGGGGTAGGGCGTGCGCGAGAGCTGCAGGCGCGCCTGGTCGAAATGGTTCATGTAAAGATGCGCGTCGCCGAAGGTGTGCACGAATTCACCGGGCGCGAGGTCAGTCACCTGCGCCATCATCTGGGTAAGCAGCGCGTAGCTTGCGATATTGAACGGCACGCCCAGGAACACGTCGGCGCTGCGCTGGTACAGCTGGCAACTCAGTCTTCCGTCGGCGACGAAGAACTGGAACAGGCAATGACAGGGTGGCAGCGCCATCTGGTCCACTTCGGCGGGGTTCCAGGCGCTGACGATATGGCGTCGCGAGTTGGGGTTGGTCTTGATGCTTTTGACGACGCCCGCGATCTGATCGATCACGCGCCCATCCTTGGCCTCCCACGAGCGCCACTGCTTGCCGTAGACAGGCCCAAGTTCGCCGTCCTCGTTTGCCCATTCATCCCAGATGCTGACGCCGCGCTCCTGCAGCCAGCGCACGTTTGAGTCGCCGCGCAGGAACCAGAGCAGTTCGAGAATGATGCTCTTGAGGTGCAGCTTCTTGGTCGTGAGCAGCGGAAAGCCGACGCCCAAATCAAAGCGCAATTGGCGGCCGAACACGCCGCGCGTGCCGGTTCCGGTGCGGTCGCCTCGATCAACGCCATTTTCGAGAATGTCGCCCAGCAGCCCCAGGTAGGCGATGTCCGCCTGGGAGTTCGCCCCAACGGGCGCCGGTTTGGGCTGTGCGCTCATGGGCTCCAATATGGGCCGACTCGGGGCCGCTTCCTATGTCGGGCACCGGTCCCGCCCGACGCGGCGCACTTGCCGAAGCAGCCCTCCGGCCATCCAGGCGGCGCGGGCGTTCACGTCCACGCCCGCGGCCCGCAGCGCGCGCGCCATCCATTGGTTGCAGACGTTGAACAAATGAAATGAGCCCCGGGAACGCAGAAACGACGAGCGCCCGATTACCTTGCCTGGCGAAGTGACCATGGCTGCGCCGCTTTCGTCGCGCACGAGCGCGCGATCAACATAAGCGACAAAGCGCTCAGCGCCCGCGCGCGAGACGGCAACCGCGGTGTCATCGTTCGGGCCGAGATAGGCCGCCGCGTAGGGCGCGTTGTAGGCGATGTGCAGCACCGAGGGGCTAGGTGGGATCACAGCGTCGATCGCCAAGCCCCAACTGAAAATGTCGGCCTTGTAGAAGCGCAGATCACCCCAGCCGATCAGAAACTCGCGCGCGTCAGGATAAAGCCGGCGCAGCGGATGATCTTCGGGAAAGAGTGCGGCCGGCGCGCCGATGTCGCTGTGAAAGCCGTTTGAATAAAGGTGCAGTTCGACGCAGTCGCTCACACTGGGCGCGGCGACGTTGGGCGCGGGCCACGGCCCATACAAGTAGACAAGGAGCGCGAACGCGGCGGCCGACAACGCAGCGGTTCGCGGACGCTTCAGTTGTCCTCGCTCGTCAACAATTTCGCCCGGAACGCCCATCCTGCAAGCCCCGCCCCCACCATGGGCGCGACGATGAAGAGCCAGAGTTGGCCCAAGGCGTCGCCCAGCACCCACACCGCAGGCCCCAAGGAGCGCGCGGGATTGACCGAGACGCCCGTGACCTGAATGCCAACAATGTGAATGACAACGAGCGCCAAGCCAATTGCCAGACCGGCGAATTGGGTGGGAGCGCCGGTTTGCGTGACGCCCAGAATAGTGACCAGGAACAGAAACGTCGCCACCACCTCGAATACGGCGCCTGAAATGAGGCTGTAGCCACCGGGCGAGCCTGACTCATAACCGTTTTGTCCGAGTCCATTCACCGCGAGGACGTAGTCGATACTCCCCAAAGCAATCAGATAAAGCACTCCCGCGCCAACCACCGCGCCCAGGCATTGAGCCACCCAATAGCCCAGCATTTCCTGTGTCGTCATGCGCCCTGCGACCCATGCGCCGAAACTGACGGCGGGGTTGACGTGGCAGCCGGAGACTGGCCCGATGCCGTAGGCCATGGCCACGATCGCAAACCCGAACGCGAAGGCGATGCCGAGTTGTCCCACGATGCCGAACCCGGCCAGCACCGCGGCGCCACACCCGAGCAGAACCAGCGTAAACGTGCCGACAAATTCGGCCGCGAGCTTCTTGGTCATGGGCGCTTCTCCCAGGGGCTTCTCGGCGCGCTCTTACGGTGAGTCCCGGCCTGTGCGTGAAGCGAAACATTTGTGAGGCGCGCCAAAGCGACTATATTCCGACTCGTTCGGGCAACCGGACTATGGCGATAAACGCGCGGAGATAGGCGGATCGGACCCGGGTGCGATGCCCGGCGGCTCCACCATTTCTTCCTCGTTGGGGAAGCGTGGGGCCGAAATAGGATCGACGGACGTTGAAGGCCGAGGCTTTTGCTCGGGTGGTCCCGTTATAGGCCTTTCAGATAGTTGCCAACGACAACTACGCTGAGGAAGTCCGCCTCGCTGCGTAAGCAGTGCGGTGATTTCCGACCTAAGTCCTGACGAGTAGCATCCTCAGGCGGGGCCCCCCGGCGCCCGGCAACAGAAGCCGGGGATTTTTTGCAGCGAACCGTCAGCACGCAGGGATGGGGCTTTCCCTACAGGCAGGCGGCGTTCTCCGGCGATACTGCCCGTCCTCCCGAGGCGTAATCCGTTCAAGAGCGAGCGCTGTGGCGGAGAAACACACATTTCTGTGTGCGCTTACGATGCGCCGCACGACGTGGCGCCGCACGACGACTACTTCGAAACCGAAAAACTCCCGTGAACGGTACTGCTGGGCGGCATATCGACGTAAAAACTCCCGCTGTCGCAAACGCTTGGCGCGTACTCGGGCAAGTCGCGTAGCGCGCGAGGCCGGCGTTGGCGCCACGCATCGATGCTGCGACGCAGCGCTGGTTTCGCCTCCTGAAATTGCATCGGCGCACGATTTCGCGCGCCGTGGATCATCAATTGACTGCCCGAAACGAGCCGGTAAGGGTTGGCCTGTAAACGCCAGGGGAGGCGCGAGCCGTGGCCGACGACATCATCGGGTATGAACAGCTGATGCAGGACGCGCTCCGTTCCGTGGTGCGCGCGGCGTTGCAGGAAGCGGCGAACCCGCGCGGTCTGCCCGGCAAACATCATTTCTACATCACGTTCCGCACCCATGGGCCGGGCGTGACCATCCCCGATCATCTTCGCGCGCGCTATCCCGATGAGATGACAATCGTGCTCGAGCATCAATTCTGGGATCTCGAAGTGTACGCCGATCGTTTCCGCGTGATCCTGAAGTTCTCTGGTCAGCCGCATCCGATCACAATTCCGTTGACAGCGGTCACGCGCTTCTTCGATCCGAGCGTGAAGTTTGGCCTGCAGTTCGAGCAACCTCATGTCGACGAGGCGCGCATGGTCTCTGGCGAAGCGCCTGTCGCGTCCGCTCAGCGCGCGCCAGAACCGCCGGCGGTGGCATCGGGCGACAGCTCTGTCGTGAGCCTGGACGCGTTCCGGAAAAAATAGCGCGGTAACGCGCCGTCACGCCACTGGCCCTGCGCCGCCAAGCGTGGCTAAAAGTCCGGGATGAACTTTCAAACTCTTGCCGAGGGGCTTCAGTTCCCAGAAGGCCCAATTGCCATGCCGGATGGCTCGGTCATCGTGGTCGAGATCAAGCGGCAGACGCTGACGCGGGTTTGGAACAACAAGACCGAGGTGATCGCCAATCTTGGCGGTGGTCCGAACGGCGCAGCGCTTGGCCCCGATGGCGCGGTCTATGTCTGCAACAATGGCGGCTTCGTGTGGCACGATGTGCGCGGGCTCACCTTCCCCGGAAACGCCGCGGCCGATTACACCACCGGGCGTATCGAGCGCGTCGATCTCGCCACTGGCCGATTCGAGCGCGTTTACGAAGACATCAAGGACAATCGCCTGTCCGGACCAAACGACATCGTATTCGACAAGTCCGGCGCCTTCTGGTTCACCGACTTGGGAAAGCGCCGCTCCCGCGTGAAGGAATTGGGCGGGCTCTATTACGCCAGGCCTGACGGTACGCTGCTCAGGGAGGTGTTGTACGGCAGTGCGAGCGGGCTCAACGGCGTGGGCCTCTCGCCCGACGAGAAGACCGTCTATGCCGCTGAAACAGACACCGCCCGGCTGTGGGCGTTCGATATATCAGGCGAGGGTGAGGTCGCTCCCCGCGCGCCGGGCTACATAGCTCGCTTCGTCGCCGGCATGAGCGAACATTCGTATTTCGACAGCCTTGCAGTGCAAGCCAATGGCGATGTGTGCGTAGCGACGATCGTGAAGGGCGGGATCACCACGATTACGCCCAGGGGCGCGATATCGCACACTCCGTTTCCCGATTTCGTTGTTACCAACATCTGCTTCGGCGGCGCCGATATGCGCGATGCGTTCATCACGCTCTCCGGCGGGGGAAAACTCATCAAGGCACGCTGGCCCGAGCCGGGCTTGAAACTGAACTTCAATCCATATTGAAAGGCGCCGCTCATGATCATTTTGCATCACTTGGAAGAAAGCCGTTCGCAACGGGTCCTCTGGCTGCTCGAAGAATTGGGGCTGCCATACGAGGTGAAACGCTATGCGCGCGATCCGAAGACGCGCCTTGCGCCACCCGAACTCAAGGCGATCCATCCGCTGGGAAAATCCCCTGTCCTGGCGGTGAACGGACGCGTGCTCGCCGAAAGCGGCGCGATCGTCGAGTATCTCGCTGAGACCGAAGGCAACGGCGCCCTGGCTGCGCCGCCGGGCCACTCGAATCGAGGGGATTATCTCTATTGGCTGCATTTCGCCGAAGGTTCGGCCATGTTGCCGATCCTCATGATGCTTTACGTGAGCCGACTGGGCGAAGCTGGGGCGCCCTTGCACCCGCGCATATATTCCGAGATCGACAATCATCTCGGACACGCCAACGCCGCGCTCGGCGCTCGGGACTATTTCGTCGACGACACCTTCACGGCCGCCGACGTTCAAATGAGTTTTGTTCTCGACGCAGCTAATGTCGGGGGCAGGCTCGCCCAATATCCCAACCTGGCCCGAGCACGTGCGCTCAATCAATCGCGTCCAGCCTATTTGCGAGCACTGGAGCGCGGCGGGCCCTACAAGATGGGCGCCTAAAGGCTGGACTTATCGGGCGACGCGCTTTGGTATGCGCCAACGGAGGCTCTATGCGCGCGCGTGATTGCAAGATTGTCGCAACCTTGGGCCCCGCGAGCGATCCCCCAGAGCGTTTGCTCATGCTCGTGGAAGCCGGGGTCGATTGTTTCCGGCTCAATTTCAGCCATGGCGGGCGCGACGATCACGCCAGGCGCCTCGCCGCTATCCGGGCTGCTGAGGCGCGCGTGGGCAAGCCGCTCGGCGCGATCGCCGATCTGCAGGGGCCGAAGATACGCGTCGGGCCGATCGAAAACGGGGAGATGAAGCTGCGCTTCGGGCAAGTGATCACGCTGGAGGCGTCCGCCCAGCTTGGCGATGACAAGATCATGCGTTTGCCGCACCCTGAACTCGTCGCTGCTTTGGAAGAGGGCGATATTCTCAAACTCGACGACGGCAAGATGCAGCTCACCGTGATCGAGCGCGGCGTCACGCAGGTCAAGGCGCGCGTGGATTTCGGCGGCGTGTTGAAGGGCCAGAAGGGCGTCAATGTTCCCACGCGCCGCATCCCGATATCGGCGCTGACAGACAAGGACAAGGAGGATCTTGCCTATGCGCTCGAACTCGGCGTCGACTATGTCGCGCTCTCGTTCGTGCAGCACGCCGACGATGTGCGTGAGGCGAGAGCGCTTGCGGGCGAACGTGCTGGCATCATCGCAAAGATCGAGAAGCCATCAGCGCTCGACCAGATTGACCAGATCGTCGAGCTCTCCGATGCGGTGATGGTCGCGAGGGGCGATCTCGGCGTCGAACTGCCGCCAGAACAGGTGCCGATCGCGCAACGCAAGATCATTCGCGCCGCGCGTGCGGCAGGCCGGCCGGTTATCGTCGCCACGCACATGCTGGAAAGCATGATAGAGGCGGCGACCCCAACGCGCGCGGAAGCCTCCGATGTGGCGACTGCCGTGTATCAGGGCGCCGATGCGGTGATGCTGTCGGCCGAGAGCGCGGTTGGGCGCCATCCGCAGTCGGCGGTGGCGATCATGGACCGCATTATCCGCGCAGTGGAGGACGACAGCGAGTATTGGGCAAGCTTGCCGCGCGACATGGCGCCTCCCCAGGCCACGACCGCGGATGCTATCGCGCTTTCGGCGCGCCACATTGCCGATGTTTTGGATTGCGCCGCCGTGGTCGCCTACACTGCCACCGGTTCTACAGCGCTGCGTGTGGCGCGCGAACGCCCCCGCTGCGGCGTCGTGGGGCTTACCCCGGTGACTGAGACCGCGCGCCGGCTCACGCTGGTGTGGGGCGTCAAGAGCATGGTGAGCCCCGATGTGTCCAATGTCGAGGAGATGGTCGCGAGCGCCGACGAAGCTGTGCGCCGGCTGGGCGCGGCGGAGGTCGGCGATCGCGTCGTCGTCATCGCTGGCATCCCGTTTGGGCGGGCGGGGAAGACGAACACGATCCGGATTTTCAGGGTGGAGCAGGCGTGAGCATTATTCGCTTTGTCGTCGTCGCTGCGGTTGCAGCGCTTGTCGCCGCGTGCGTAACAATTGCGGCGCCGCCGCCGCTGCCATCCAGCAGCGCGATCGATGCAGAAGCAAGCCGTCTCATGGCGTTGGAGGACGTGAAGGGGATGGCTCTGGCCGTCATCGACCGCGGCCAGATTGTTCATGTGGCGGCCTATGGCTTGGCCAACGTCCAACAAACTCGCGCGCTGCAAACCGACACGATCATGTACGGCGCGTCGCTGACCAAGACTGCGTTCGCCTATATGGTTCTGCAACTGGTGGACGAAGGCCGCATCGACCTGGACCGATCCATAGCCGATTATCTGCCCCGTCCGTTGCCCGAATACGAGGACTACGCCGATCTCGCGGGCGACGAACGCTGGCGCCAGCTCACGCCGCGCATCGTTCTCAATCACGCCACGGGCTTTGCCAATTTCCGCTGGTTGGAAAATGACGGGAAACTGCGCTTCCACTGGGATCCGGGGGCCCGCTATGGGTACTCAGGCGAGGGCATTTGGGTGATGCAACTTGTGTTGGAACAGGGGCTCGGCCTCGATGTAGGCGCGGAAATGCAACGGCGTGTATTCGACCGCTTCGGCATGGCCAATACGAGTATGACCTGGCGGGCGGGTTTTCGGGACAACCTCGCCGACGGATACGCAATCGATGGCGCCTTTGAGCCCCATGACGAGCGTTCAGGCGTGGCCGTCGCAGGTTCAATGGACACGACCATTGCCGACCAGGCCCTCTTATGGGCGGGGATTGTTCGCGGTGACGGCCTTTCGCCGGCATCGCGCGCTGAACTCATTCGCGCGCAGTTGCCGATCCGATCGGCGCATCAGTTTCCGACGCTGAGCGCCGATACCGACGCGCGCGTGGGGGAGATCGGTCTCGCCGCGGGACTCGGCTTGATTACCTTCAACGACGCGTCAGGGCCAATGTGGTTCAAGGGCGGGCACAATGATTGGACCGGCAACATGTTGATTTGCCAGGAAGGGCGTCGGCGTTGTGTCGTGATGCTTGCAAACAGCGTGCGCGCGGAGCTCATCTACCCAGATTTGGCCAGCTTCATATTGGGCGAGACGTCCATGCCTTGGTGGTGGGAGTACAATCGCTAGTGTGCCGGATTTGAAGTTCGTCATATCGTCTGGATCGGCGTGGAACGAATTTCAAATCCAAAAGGGAATCAAGGAGTCTCAGTGTGGCTTGTGCCCCAAGTACGCGGAGGTCGCTCCCCGCCATCGAGATCAGGCGAATTTCGCCACACTAGTGAAGCGCTCTATCTAGAGCACTTCCCGCGCTTGCACGGTCGCCTTGGCGGCAAGCGAAAAGCGCGGGTCGGGGACCGCGCCGTAAAGCACGAGTTTAGCCATCAAGCGGCCGACCTCGGGGCCATGCTTGAAGCCATGGCCGGACCCGGCGCCCAACAAAAAAGCGCCTTCACTGGTCGGATGCCGATCTATCAGGAAATCGCCGTTCGAACTATTCTCGTACTGGCAAACGCGAAACTCGGTGAACGGGCGACCCATAAGTGCTGGAAACCGACGCTCCGCGAATGCACGCAGGAGGCTCGCGCCTTCTTCGCTGATCTGCCGGTCGCCGGTGTCGGGATCGAAGTGGGGGCCGTGGGTGTCGCGCGCGATCTTGAAGCCGCGGCCCTCGAGGTTTGGAAAGCCGTAATAGAGATCGCCGCCGTTGAAGTCAGCCCAGCCCGGCAAATGCTCTGGCTCGAAGCTGTCGTCGCCGTCGGGCGGAGCGATGAACGCCACCTCTTGGCGCGTCACGAAAATGCGCTCTGAAAGAAGATCGGGAAACACTTTCGGCAGCCACGGTCCGCACGCATAGACGATCGCCTCCGCGCTTGTTTGTTCGCCGTCCAGTAGAACCTCGCGCCCGGTTGGGCCGGGCTCGGCGTGGGCCAGGCGATACTCTCCGCCTTGGACCACAAAGCGCGCCACCGTCTCCTCCACGCCACGCCGCGCCATCAGCGCGCCAAAGTCGGGCTCGAACAATCCGAATTCAACGCCTTCGAAATTCAGCTGTGGCCAGCGGCGGCGGAGCTCGGCGGCATCGAGCTGCTCCAGGGAAAGATTCAAATCTCGATGCACCGCCAGTGATTGGCGCGCGTAGCCCACCATCTCTTCGAAAAAGAAGAGCACGCCGCAATTGTGGAACACGGGCAGGCTCGCGCGCTCTGAAAGCCGCTTCCATTCTTCAAGCGAGGCTAGCGCCATCTGCGTGTAGATCGCATCGCTCCCATAGGCCGAGCGCGTCATGCGGCTTTCCCCGCCCGAGGAAGCGCGCGCATTCGCCGGCCCCATCTGATCCACCAGCAGGACGCGCTTGCCGGCGCGCCGCAAATGCTCGGCCGTCCAAGCGCCGAACACGCCCGCGCCGACCACGATCGCGTCATGCCCGCGCCGCCCCGAAGGCGAGGGAGAGCAGGCCGCCGCCGAGGCGGCAAGGATCGTGCGTCGTGTGACACTCATGGCGCGAGTATGGACTGTTGGCGGTTCGTCGGCCAGCGGCGCCCCGCATTGGCCAGCGTGCCGACGGACCACACTCTAGCTTCGCATCTCAAGGGCGACAGCGATGCGCTCCAGGGCCTCGACCTTTCGTCGCTCTAGGGAAGCGATGTCTCCGCTGGAGTTCATGCGCCGCATAAAAAAGATCCAAGCGCCGATCAGCAACAGCATCGGCAGAATGCTGATCAGAATGCTTTCGAACGTCGGCCCCATGCGGCCCTCCTAATTTACCACAATCCGCGGTGCGGGTTTGTTCAAGCGCGCGACGTTTGCGAGAGCGGCTTCCGCGATATCGCGGAATCGTTGCGCGATGGCGTGAGCAGGTTGAGCGGCCACGAGAGGCGCGCCGGCGTCGGCGCTTTCGCGCAGGCTCACATCGATGGGGATTTCGCCCAGGAAGGGTGCGCCCGCCTGCTCGGCCGTACGCCGCGCCCCGCCTTGGCCGAAAATGTAGCTGCGCTGGCCGCCCGGTGTTTCGAAATACGCCATGTTCTCGATGATGCCGAGAACGGGGGCGCGCGTCTTTTCAAACATCGCCAGCCCGCGGCGCACATCGGCGAGCGCCATCTCCTGGGGCGTCGACACGATGACAGCGCCCGCAAGCGGCACACGCTGGACCAGCGTCAACTGCACATCGCCCGTGCCAGGGGGCAGATCGAGCAACAATACGTCGAGTTCGCCCCAGACAATGTCGTCGATCATTTGCCGTACGGCGCTGGTCGCCATTGCGCCGCGCCAGATCATCGCCGAATTGGGATCGACCAGATAGCCGATGGACATGGTCTTGAGCCCGTGCGTTTCGATTGGCAGCAGCGTCTTTTGTGGTCCCGGCGCTGGCCTTTTGCCCTGCAGGCCCAACAAGGTCGGCGCCGATGGCCCGTAAACATCGAGATCGAGCAATCCGGTCTTGAAGCCCAACGCCGCAAATGCGCACGCCAAATTCACCGCCACCGTGGATTTGCCGACCCCGCCCTTCGCGCTGGCGACGGCGATCACGTGCTTCACGCCCGCGATGCCGCCGGCCGTCTGTGTTTTGGCTTCGTGCGCGGTCAGCACGGCTGTCACGCTTTTGGCGCCGGGTGCGGCGCGCGCGGCGGCCTCGGCAGCGTCGCGCACCGGAACGTAGCGGTCCACGGCGTCGGCTGGCGCTTCTATGGTGAACGAAACCTTGCCGTCGGCGCCGGCCTCCAGGCCCACAACGCGGCCCGCGCTCCACAACCCTTGCCCTGTTATGGGATCTGAAATCTGGTCCAGGCGCGCCGATACGACTTCTTTCAACCGCGCCAATCGGTTGTTCATGCTTGATCCCTTATGTCGCGGGCCACATATCGGCGCGCGAGAGGCCAAGGCAAGGGCGCCCAGAAGGGCGTCGGCTCAAGGCTTTCATAATCCGGCTGGGATAGAAGCATCTGATGCCTTGGAACGATCAATCAGGCGGCTCGGGTTCTGGCGGTCAGGGCCCATGGGGCGGAGGGCCGCGCCGGCCTTGGGGCCAGCCCCCGCGTCAGTCGCAGGGACCCCAGGGGCCAGACCTTGAAGACTTGTTGCGCCAATGGCGTGAGCGCTTCGGCATGGGCGGAGGCGGAGGAGGCGCAGGCGGCGGCGGGCGCCGCGGCGTGCCCTGGCAAGTGATTGGAGCGGTATTGCTTGGCGGCTGGGTGCTGAGCGGGCTCTACACCGTCAATGAAACCGAGCAGGCCGTGATCACGCGCCTGGGCGACTACAGCCGCACGACGCCGCCGGGCATTCATTGGCATCTGCCGGCGCCTTTCGAGGCGCGCCAGATCGTCAACGTGACCGGCCAGCGCACCGATGAAATCGGCTGCCAGACCCGTGGCGATGAGTGCCAGGATCGCCCCGACGAGAGCTTGATGATCACCGGGGATCGCAACATCGTCGAAGTGCACTTCCGGATTTACTACAACATCAAGGACGTGTTCGCGTTCGTGTTCAACGTACGCAATCCCGTCAACACGCAGGCTGACGAACCAGGCGCGGTGCGCCAGGTCGCCGAAAGCGCAATGCGCGAAGTGATCGGCCGACGCCAGCTTGAGCCGATCATCACGACCGAACGCGCCGCCGTCGAACAGGACGTTCTGCAATTGATGCAGCAGGTGCTGGATGAATACGAGTCCGGCGTGCTGGTTCTGCGTGTTGAGCTCCTGAGCGCCTCGGCGCCGCCGGCGGTCGTCGAAGCCTTCAACGACGTGGTGAACGCCGGGCAGGACGCCGAAGCAGCGCGCAACAACGCCGAGCGCGAAACCGCGCGCATCGTCAACGAGGCCGAGGCCTACAAAGGGCGCGTGGTGCGGGAGGCGACCGGCGAGGCCGAGCGCTTCATAGCCGTGCATGCTGAATATCGCCTGGCGCCGCAGGTCACGCGCGATCGCCTCTATCTGGAGACGATGGAGCGGGTCTACCGGGCCGGCGAACTCATCATCCTCGATCAGGGCGGCGGCGCTGTGCCCTATCTGCCGCTCGACGGCATGGTGCGGCGCGACCGCCCGGCTCAGACCGAACAGGGGGGCCGCTGATGCCCCGTAATCTTCTCCTCATCGCCGGCGGCGTGTTCTTCGCGCTGATCGTTGTGCTCAACTCGACTTTCATCGTCCGGCAGGATCGCCAAGCCATCGTGCTGCGCTTCAGCGAGTACACGCGCGCAATCAACGAAACCGGCGCCGACGAACCCGGTCTTCACTTCAAGGTGCCGTTCATCGACGGCGTTGTCATCTACGACAAGCGCAATATGGGCCTCACCATTGAGGGGCAGGCGTTCGTCGCTTCCGATCAGGAGCGACTGATTGTGGATGCGGTCGTGCGCTGGCGCATCGCCGATCCGAGGCGGTTCTATCAGACCGCGCTGACTGAGGAAGGCGGGGCGATCCGGCTCGCGACTTTTGCGGAATCGGCTATGCGCCGCGCACTTGGCGGGGCGACGTCAAACGATATCATCTCGGGGCGCCGGGCGTCACTCATGCAGGCGATCGAGAACGACTTGAACGCCGCCGCCGCTACCGAACTCGGCGTTCGCGTGGTGGATGTTCGCATACGCCAGGCCGATCTGCCGCAGGAAACACAGGCGCGCGTCTATGAGCGCATGCGTTCGGAACGAGCGCAGGTCGCGGGGCGCATCCGCGCGGAAGGCGAACGCGCCGCCACGATCATCCGCGCCACGGCGCAAGAACAGGCCGAACGGTTGCGCGGGGAGGGCGACGCCGAACGCGCCCGCATCTTCGCCCGCGCCTATGGCCGCGATCCGGAATTCGCCGCGTTCTATCGCTCCATGAAGGCCTATGAGGCCGCGATCGAAGCCGGCACCCCGATCGTGGTGCCCCCCGACAGCGACTTCTTCCGCTACATGCAGAGCAGACGCGGCGGGTAAGGCTGAAAGACGTTCCCTCGTCCCGGACACGCGAAGCGTGATCGGGGACCCAGAGGCGAGCGAACCGCCCTTTGACCTCCAGGGTCCGGGTCTCGCGCCGCTCGCCCGGAATGACGATCTTAAGTGAATGGCGCGATTGCACCTGGATATGGCGCCGCTACTTTGCGAATCTCATGCGCGCCATTTTCTCCGCCCTCGCAGTCTTTGCCTTAGCGGCTCCGGCGCTTGCACAATCGCGGTTGCCCGCGGAGGGCTTTGCCGATCTCAATGAGCGGCTCTCGCCAGCGGTTGTAAACATCGCCACCAGCCAGCGTGTGGAGGGCGTCGACGAATTGCCGCGCTTCCCGCCCGGATCGCCGATGGAGCGCTTTAACGAGGGCCTGGGCGATGACGCCGCACAAATCACCTCGCTCGGTTCGGGCTTTATCATTTCAGCCGATGGTTTCGTGGTCACGAACAATCACGTCATCGAAGCAGCCGATGCAATCGAAGTGATCCTGCAATCGGGCCAGCGTTTCGAGGCCGTCGTAGTCGGCCGCGACCCGGCGACCGACATAGCCGTCCTGCGCGTGCAGGCGCGCCAGCCACTGCCCTATGTGAGCATGGGAGACAGCAACCGCGCGCGCGTCGGCGACATCGTGCTCGCCATCGGCAATCCGTTCGGTCTTGGCGGGTCGCTCAGCGTCGGAGTGGTTTCCGCGCGCAACCGGAACATCGACGCTGGGCGCTATGACGATTTCATCCAGACGGACGCCGCCATAAATCGAGGCAATTCGGGGGGGCCTCTCTTCAACGTCAACGGCGAAGTGATCGGTGTGAACACCGCGATCTTCTCGCCGGGCGGCGCTTCGGTCGGCGTGGGATTTGCGACGCCGACTTCGATCGTGCGGCCGGTCGTCGACCAGATCATTCGTTATGGTGAAACCCGGCGCGGCTGGCTTGGCGTGCGCCTGGCCAATGTCACCGCGGAGATCGCCGAACGCGCGGGCCTTCCGGGCGACGGGGGTGCAGCGATCACACGTGTTACCCCGAGCGGCCCCGCGGAATCTGCTGGCCTGAGGCCCGGCGACATCGTGCTCAGATTCGACGGCCGAGACGTGAATGACAGCCGTGCACTCACGCGCATGGTCGGCGAGGCGCAGGTTGACGCGGAGGTCGTTATTGAAATCGTGCGCGAGGGCCGGCGCGTGACGATAACAGCCACGATTCAGCGTTTGCAGGAAACCGAGAGTGGGGCTCGCGTCGCGCGCGGCGATGGCGGAACCGCTCCGAGGCGCGATGGCGGCCCGCGCGGCGGGCGTCTTTTCGGCATTGCCCTGTCGGAATTGGACGCGAGCTTGCGCGAGGAATTCCAGATCGACCCAGAGGTGCAAGGGGTGGTCGTGCTCGCAACTGATGTCGGAGGCGTGAACGAGGGCGTGCTGCGCCCCGGCGACGTGATCGAAGCGATGGGCGTAGAGCGCATCGATTCGATCGCCGCTGCGCGCGCGGTCGCGGGCCGCGCCGCCGTCGGCGAACACGCACTGGTAGTTCGTGTCAATCGCGAAGGCGCGGTGACGTATCGGCGCTTGCGGGCGCGCAGCTAAAGCAACGGACTTGGGTCGATGGCTGGCGCGGAGCGAGTTTAAAGTCCAAAGTTGCTTTAGAAACTTCTGAAGCTAAAGCGTCGTTGGACCTCAAATGCGACGCTGAGCCCGATACAACCCGTGGGTCGCATTTGAGGTCCGACGCTTTAGGACGCCCGCTCCAATAGCTCCAATACCTCGTGCAGTGACGCAACCACATGCGCTTTCGCGCGGATGTCTTCATTGGGCTGCAACAAGTCCGGCACCATGATCGTCATGCACCCGGCTGCGTGTGCGGAAGCCACGCCCGCGTGGGAGTCTTCCAATGCAAGCACATCGGATGGGGTCGAGCCCAATGCTGCGCTCGCCTTGAGGTAAGGCTCGGGGTGTGGCTTGCCGCTGGCGACGTCCTCGCGACTGACGATGCCGCGAAAGCGCCCCTCGATCGCGTGGGCGCTCAAATGACGATCCACCCAGTGGCGCAAGGACGAGGTCGCGAGGCCATAGGGCGTCCCCATGGCGTCGAGACTGTCCATCAGCTCGCGCGCGCCCGGTTTCAGGGGCGCCGCGCGCACCCCCACAAAACCGCGCGCAGCCTGGCGGAAGCCATCGACGGGGAAGTGTACGCCGTAGTAGCCGCGCAACGTCACATCGTTGGCTTCGCGATGCATGCCGACGAGCGCCAGAAACTGATCGTCTGTCATGGTGACGCCGAAATCGGCGCAAGCTGCAAAGTAAGCCTCGCGCACCAACGCTTCGGAATCTATCAACGTACCGTCGAGATCGAAGACCACTGCGCGCGGCCGTTGCGGCAGGATCATGCCGCAAACTCCGTGCGTTTGTATCCTTGAAAGAACAAGGCGGTTTCCAAGGACGTATGATCGATGCACGCATGAGCTTGCGCGGCCACGATCGGCTTGGCGCGGTAGGCGAGTCCAAGACCCGCCGCCTTTATCATGTCGAGATCGTTCGCGCCGTCTCCGATCGCCAGCGCGTCCGCTGGGGAGACGCCGAGCGCGGAAGCTTCCCGCTGCAAGGTTTCCAGCTTCGCCGCCCGCCCAAGGATAGGCTCTTGCACCTTGCCGGTAAGCGCTGCGCCATCGTCGAGGAGGAGGTTGGCGCGGTCAGCATGAAAACCCGCAGTTTGGGCGACTCGCGATGTGAAGAACGTAAAGCCGCCGGACACGAGCACACAACGGCGCCCGTGTCTGGCCATGGTGTGCACGAGGGTCGCAGCGCCTGGATTGAGTTGCACGCGTTCGTCGTAGCAACGCTGCAGCGCCGAGAGCGCCAAGCCTTCGAGCCGTGAGACGCGCTCGATGAGCGCGGACTCGAAAGCGAGTGCGCCCTTCATGGCGCGTTCTGTAATGGCTGAGATCTCGGCCTTGATGCCGGCAAAGTCGGCCATCTCGTCCAGACACTCCACATTGATGATTGTGGAATCCATATCCGCGACCAAGAGCTTCTTGCGCCGCCCCGCGAGCGGCAGGAGCGCCCAGTCCACCGGCAAGTCCCCAACCGCGGCCTTGGCCTCGTCGCGCAATTCATCATCCACCCGCTCGTAGACCCATTGCGCGCTCTCCCAGCCCGATAACACTTCCGGCGGGGGCAGCTTGCGGGCGAAGGCGACGCGCCCAAGCAACATCAGCGCCTCGCGGTAGGCGGGCTTGTTGTCGGACGGGGCGACGAAGACAAGTGTGTGGCTCACGCCTTCCCTCTAGGGGACAGCAAGGGTTTGCGCTACCTGCACTCCCATGCGTGCGCTCCTCATCATGGGCCCTACAGCCAGCGGCAAATCGGCGCTGGCGTTGGCGTTGGCCGAACGGCTGGATGGGGAAATCGTCAATGCCGACTCGATGCAGGCCTATCGCGACTTTCGTATTCTCACCGCGCGTCCGACGCCCGATGAAGAGGCTCAGGCGCCGCATCATCTCTACGGCCATGTTGATGCGGGCGAAGTCTATTCCGTGGGGCGCTGGCTGAGCGAGGTGATGTCGGCGATCGCAGAGATAAACGCCCGCGGGCGCGCGCCCATCGTCGCCGGCGGTACGGGCCTTTACTTCAAAGCGCTTACTGAGGGCCTTGCCGACATTCCCGCGGCCGATGAGGCGTTAAGGGCGCGCTTGCGCGAGCGGGTGGTCCATGATGGCGCGCCGGCCCTGCATGCAGAACTCGCCCGCCTCGACCCGCGCACCGCCGCACGCCTTCAACCCAACGACACCCTGCGCATATTGCGCGCGCTGGAGGTGTGGGAGACGACCGGTGAAAGCATCAGTGCGCTGCAAGGCCAGACGGCGCCAACGCTCGCTCGCGATCGGTGGACCGGAATAACACTTACGCCGGCGCGCGAGGCGCTTTACGCCGCCATCAATCGCCGCTTCGATGCGATGCTTGAGTGTGGCGCGTTGGAGGAGGTGCGAGCGTTTGCCGCGCGCGGACTCGATCGCGCGCTCCCAGCGATGAAGGCTCATGGCGCACCGGCTCTGTTGGCGCATCTGCGCGGTGAGCTGAGCCTCGCGGAGGCGGGGCAAATCGCCAAGCGCGACACGCGCCGCTATGCCAAACGCCAATTCACTTGGATCGCTAACCAGATGCGGGACTGGCCGCGCATTGTTGCGTCCGACACGGCGTCGCGCATGGAAGCTGTGTTGAAGGTGCTTTAGTCTTCCAGCGCTGCGCGGAGCATCGTTTGATTGAAATACGTCCGGCGTTCGCGTCGCGCTGAACGCGTTACCGCCGCGTCGAAGCGCGCGCTCCAGCCGGGAAGCGCCGTCTCCAGCGCCGCGGGCACGTTATTGGCGCTGCGTATTGCGCCAAGCTCGCGCGAGAGGCGCTCAAACGTCCGTCGATCGCGCCCAAACCTGCGCGCTGGCAGGCGCTCGACAATGCGGCCGACGCCGTCTTGCGCGGCAAAGACCAACAGCGAGGCGGTTGCCGCATCTGCGACGCTTGCCGCCGCGAGAGCGCGGCGGACATCGTCGGCGGCGCTCGCCATCGTGATCCGCTGTTCTCCCGCTGGGCAGTGCGCCGAATCGAGTGCGCGCAGGTACGCGATCACGCTAGCGAACGCGGCATCGGACGGCGGCTCTCCCTGAAACTCCTCCACGATCACGCTACGCGTAAAATGCTCAAGCGATGGGTCGTGCGCGCGCCCAAACGACTCGCGCCGCGCCACATCGACGAGATCGGGAATGTCGACGGGGTTCACGACGCCGTCGCCACGCACGCGGCTCGCCCATTCAGAGGTTACGTCCGCGGCGCCGGCGCGGTCGGTAAGTTCGGGCAGCAGAAAGCTTTGGTTGACGTGTCCATTGGAGTGGCAGGCGTGACACGAAAGTCCCGCGCGCGCGGCGGGGCCGCCGAGCAGGACAGGGCTGCGGAACAATGCCCGCCCCGCCTCTATTTCGGGCGAGGACCAAGCCAGGCATTCGCTGGGCGCCTGGGTCATGTCACGGGCGCGCGTCTCTCCGGGCGCTGTCCAGGCTTGCTCACGCAAGAGCAAGTCTCCAGGCGCTGACGCCCCGAGCAATAGCAATGCTCCAATGGCCGCGCCGCGCTTCACTCCGCGAGCGCGATCCAGCGCGCGAGTTCTTCGCGCTGTTCGCAACCGTAAGCGCACAGCCGATCAAGCTGCGCCAATTGCCCGCGTGCGCGGGCAAGGTCGCCCATCTGGATGTAGAGCTCGCCCAAATATTCAGTTGCGCCAAGATGACCAGGGGCGAGTTGCAGCGCCCGATCATAGTAGGCTAGCGCAGCATCGAGCCGGCCGAGCTTGCGGCTGGCGAAGCCCATATAATTGAGGACGTCGGGATGGGGCCCAACCGCGGCCTCCGCGCGCGCCAGCGAGACCAGGGCATCGGCGAACCTATCTTGATTGATGAGCCCAACCGCCTCGGCGTAGGCGGCGCGGCCTTCCTCGACACTTGGAAAGTTCCATCCAGTCGTGGCCGGGTCTGCGGCCGGCGTTGCCGGCGCGGCGAGGGCTTGAGTAAGCTGATCGTGCGCCGCCTGCAGTTGCGCGCGCCGCGCGTCGCCACAGGCAGCGTCGCAAGCTGCGATCATTTCGGCGAGTGCGCTCTGTTGCGCCACGGCATCATCGCGCCGGTTCAATTGCAGATAGACCGCCCCAAGCTGCAACCGTGTTGCTACAGGGGCATTGTCGGCGCGTGCGGCGCGCTCGAAGGCGTTCGCCGCATCCTCGGGCTCGTTGTTGCCAGCGTAGGCTAGGCCGAGCGCGTAATTGACGATGCCGTCATTCGGCAGTGCGCGACGCGCCGTTCGGAAGTGACGGATCGCCTGGCTGTAGTTGCGCGCGTTGAGTGCTGTTACTCCGGCTTGATAGGCTTGCGCGGGGTCGCGGGCCGATCCTACCGACGACGGGCCTCCGCCGCCTCCAACAGAGCCGCCCCCCATGCTTCCGCCTTCCGCGAGCGCGAAGGGCGAAACCAAAAGGCAAGCCAATGCCGCCGCACCAGCCGCGAGTTGCGTGAAGAGCCTCATGAACGTCTCCTTAGTTGGCGCCAAAACTAGCGCAATTGGCTTGCCCTGGCGCGCACGATTTTGTGATTCAACTGCGCTTGGCCGCTTCGGCGAGCGCTGCCCCCATGTTAGCCAACCCACTGGGGAGGACGCCATGACCGCCTGGGGTGTGAACGAATGGGTGGCCGCGCTTTCTGCAGCCTTGGCGTTGGCGTCCCTTGTCCTCAACTGGCTCGTCGTGCGCCGGCAGACGGCGCTGCAATTCGAGAGCCTGAAGGCGCAGATGGATGCCGAGGTTCTTGCCTGGGTTCATGAAGCCATTAACCTTGTTTCGCAGGGCCGTC
>Ga0247727_10008023_pt1 | contig 19783 bp, 20 predicted proteins | sample WisWelCaveWW1625_FD_202498 | JGI IMG/M metagenome (GOLD analysis project Ga0247727, IMG submission 202498) | Biofilm microbial communities from Wishing Well Cave, Virginia, United States - WW16-25 | ecosystem: Environmental > Aquatic > Deep subsurface > Groundwater > Cave microbial mat | place... | reverse complement strand
ATTGATAGATTGGCGTCGGGAATTTCATATCCTTGAGGCGAAATTCCCCCAGATCGCGGACGGACATCCCCTGGGGCAGATCCTGGACGACGAGTTCACGCGTCGTTTGCGATAGAAGAATTTGCCCGCCGTGACCCGCATCGCCGATGCGCGCGGCGCGATGCACATCCATGCCCACATAGCCTGTGGACGCGATCAGGGGTTCGCCGGTATGCAAGCCCATCCGCACGCGCAGGGGCGAGCCATGCGCCCAGGCATGTGCTGCCAGATTTCTCTGGGCTTCGGAGGCGCATTGGATGGCGTCCAGCGAGCGTGTGAAGGTGATAAAGAACGAGTCGCCCTGTGTGTCCACTTCGCGTCCGTTCCACTTGTGGATGGCCTCACGCATGATTTTGTGATGATCCGCCAGCACAGTTGCGTATTGATCCCCCAGTTTATCGAGCAGGCTGGTTGATTCTTCGATATCCGTGAATAAAAATGTGATCGTCCCCGATTGTTGGACAACCGCCGTACGGGGCGTATGGGTGCCTTTCAATAATCCATCATACAGGGCGCGGGTCTCGGCGGATGGCTCAAGCCCGAGTTTCTCATCGAGATCGGTCATGCAGCGCTGATACACGGAACTGACTTTGGCAATATCTCCGCGCGCGCCGTGGGCGAGCATCAACGCGCGGTAGGCTGGCTCGGGTGAATTGCCCATCGCAAGCCAGCGCTCGCCCTGTTCCTGAACGGCAATCCAGCGTTCCGCCGCGATGAGTTGATTTAGCAGCTGCTCCATTTTGGTTTCAAAGATCGTCTGGATGCGTTCCCGTTCCAGCACCACCCAGTCTTCGAAAAAGCCCGGCAGGAGTTCACCCTGGTAGAGCGAGACATTGGAGGAGAGCGATTGAATATCCAGGTCGGGGCGTTCCAGCTGTGCCGCATCGAGCCAGTAATCGGCGCTGCGGTTGAAGGTGATGGTGAATTCGTCGGCAAGCAGGTAATCGGTGAGTTGTTTTTGTCCCGCCAGGGCTTTGCGGGCGCGCCATAATTCGTGGCGCAAGTTCTTGCGTGCGTTGTCATCGGAGAAATCGGGCCACAAGATGCCCGCCAGTTTTTCACGGCGGTGCGCGGTCTCAGCCGTCAGCGCGAGATACGCCAAAAGCGATTGCCCGGCCCGCGAGGAAATCGTGATGCGCTTGCCATCCGCGCGTATGTCGAATTGTCCGAGTAGTCGAATCTGCAACATACCTTCCTCCTAGCAGACCAATAAGGACGATTGGGTCGAGTATAGCACTCTCATACCGCCAATCTAGTGCAGAGGCGTCTATTTTGCGTCTCTTGATTTCTAATGAATCAAAGACGATAGGGAAACGGCTCTGTGCAACAATGCAGTCAGATATTCGAAAGGGCAATCCGATCCGGGATCGGATGCCTGCCACAGAAAGGAAAAAAACAATGAACAACAACCGCTCTCACGACTACGAGAATTATGTGAATTCCTTCGGTATACAGGAGCTCTTTCGTGAAGCCGGGAAGGCTCGTATACTCAGGGGCGCGGAATCTCGCGCGCCCAGCGCTGCAACGTTGAAACAACGCGTATTGCGATTTGCGCCTGTCGTATTCGTTCTCGCTTTGCTAATCTTCTTTTTTGGCTGACACAAAGTCTCCATTAGCAATTGGCGAAAGCACGTTATGGGCTACAACCGATTTCTCCGGTACGCAAGCACGTAACAAAGTAGCACGTTTTGATATTCGGCCATAAGCGAGAAATGAATTCGCCGTGCACAGGTTTGAGCTAAAAGGAGTTAAAAATGAAAGCACTCACTCGTGTATTCACAATATTTGTTATTTCCTCCCTCCTGGTGTCGGGATGCGGCAATGCAGTATTCCCCAATTCACCAACAGCAACGATGTTGCCACCTGGAATCCTCGCTATCGTGCCTGTGGCTGAGGGCCCCATTAATTTGGCAGCCACCGCGGATGCGATCTGGGTGGAGTCTCATCGTGAAGACATCGTGACTCGTATTGACCCGATGCAAAACAAGGAGGTCGCAAGGCTTGAGGATGTACCAGCGCACTGCGCAGTTATCAGCGGCGGTGGATTCGTCTGGGCTGCAGACGCGTGGCAGAGTAAGATCACCAAAATTGACCCGGCAAATGGCGCCATCCTGGGGACCATTGAGATACTAGATCCATGCGGCCTCGCAGCGGACAATTCCGACCTTTGGGTCACGAGACAAGCTCTTGGTCAGGTAGAACGCTACGACGCGGCCACGCTGGAGAAACGTGCTGTCATTCCAATCGGCAGTTATTCTTTTTTCATAGAAATTGGGCCCGACGCAGTGTGGGCTGTAGGTGAGGCTGACGGTGGTACCGTTTGGAGGATCGACCCTGCTACAAACCAGGTGGTGACTTCCATCAACATTTCGGATCCCTTACCCGTTGGACTCGTCATCGCCTTTGATTCCGTGTGGGTAGGATCGCGCATCAGGGGCGTCATCTATCGAATCGACCCCGCGACAAATGCTATCACGGAGACGATCAAAGTGAATAATGCGATCGGCGGGATCGGGGCCGGGCCAGATGCAATCTGGGCTTCAGGCTTTGGAGATGGTACGATCTATCGGATTGACCCCGCGACGAATTCGGTCTCAGGATCGCTGTCCACCCGTTTCTGGAATCTTGGACCGCCGCTTGTTGCGTTTGACTCCATCTGGGTTGGGGCACTTGACCAGAACATGGTCCTGCGGATTGACCCGGCTGTCTTTAACGATTCTGCCGAAACAACGCCCTGATGAACGATATCGCGCGCCTTTCGTGAGCGAGCACGCACGTCGATCCGAGACGGCAGGCACACGTCAAACCCGCATTGGGGGATCCCTGATGCGGGTTTTCTTATCTAAATCGTGGAATCCAGCGCGGCACGCCTCGACAATACTCCTCGTATGCCGCGCCGAAGGTGTTTCGCAGCATCGCCTCCTCGATCAAAACAAGGATATGAAATGCTGAAAACATGAACGCGGCATATAGCACAGACAAGGTGGAACCAAACCAAAGGATATATCCCACCTGCACCAGTAACGCCCCGAGATAGATCGGGTTACGGACGTATCGATAGAGTCCCGCGATCACCAGCTCCTTTGGCGGGTCGAGATGCGCGGGGGTGCCGCCTCCGCGGCGGATGATGTCAATGGAGCATTGGATGATGATAAGCGTGCCGAGAATCCAAAGCGGGAAGGCAAGGTAACTGAATATTCCAAAACCAGCGAATGGCTTATCGCGTGAAGCCAGTTGATATGGGACATAAAACGTGAAGACGCCGTGCATAAACCCCATGTACAGAATCGTTTTGATGGAATTCATCGTCTCTTCTGAGTACGATTCACGATCAACGCGCTGACGATATACCAGATAGTCAAATCCAACAGGAAATAAAGCGAGTTGAACTCCGAGCAATTTTCTCCCGGCGGGCAAGGTCCCCACGCTTCATAAAATTGAAATGGAAAGCCAAGCGGAAAAGTATCCGAAATACGCGAGATCACATACGCGCGCCAAAGCGCGCTTGAAACATAGATAAACGCCATGGTGAGCAGAATTTTCCAAAGGCTGGGTTTGAGAAAATGGGGCATGTTATTTCGATAACTTTGGAATCCAGCGCGGGACTCTCTTGCAATAGTCCTCATACGCCGCGCCGAATCTCTTTTCGAGATTTGGTTCTTCATAAGAGATTATGAATATATTAAAAGCGATGCCCACGACCACGGCATAGACCAGCAAACTCCAAAATCCAAACCACAGAAAATGACCAATCAGCGCAAGATACACGCCAACATACATCGGATTACGGACATAATTGTATAACCCCGAAATGACCAGTTCTTTCGGTGGGTCAATCGGCGCGGGAGTGCCGCGTCCCTTGACGAGAAAATCCCAGAAGCACCAAATGAGTGTTGCAGTACCCATAATCCAGAGCGGGAACGCGAGATAAGCCAGGAAGCCTGTTTGCAGATGTGACCCTGTTCGCAGGAGACCCAGTGGAATGTATCCCGCGACCGTGCCTGGAGCGAGGATAAAGAAGATGATGGATTTGAGGGCAGTCATAGTTTGCCTCCATCCATAGTTTACTTCAACAGCGGCAAATGTGTTTCTAATCCTGGTAATTTCTTCACATTGCCTTGCGGGGAAAATTTCGTGCGGAAAAGGAACTCGAATATTTCGGCGATGATGACCCGAATCCCAGCCCACATGGAGGAGCGCATGATCTTGCGATAGCGTTTGTCTGTGCCGAAGAAGATGCGTTTCAACGCCTTGGGACGCAAGTGATATAGGGCTTCAGTCAGTTTAACGCCGAGGAACAACTCGAAGGGTTGGAGATGGGGAGTGGCAATGATTTGATTGCGGTACGACCACTTACTCAAATCACTCTGAATCACATCGTATGCCTTGACGGTTTTACCTTGTGCTGTCCAGAAGTGCGGCATGAGATAGCAGGCATTGAGGATGTCTGAATCGAGTTCGAGCAGGTTCCTGAATTTTTCATGGATTGTTTTCCAACTTTCGTCCTCCAGTCCATAAATGATGTTCGTCAGGCTGAGGATGCTGTTTTGCCTCAACGACCGAACCGCTTCCTTTGAAACCTCAAAGGGGTTGTTCTTGCGGATTTTCGTCACAACTTCGTCCTTGAGCGATTCGACTCCCATCACAATGTAATCAATCCCTGCGGCTTTGTAAAGCGGAATAATGTCCGCGTCGCGCACCACGTCTGCGGCGGTCATGTTGATGTTGAGGCTGAGATTCAGATTGGAGTCCACGATCAGGTTGAGGAGGCGGATGAGCGTGTCTTTGTCCGCTGAAAAGTTTTCATCCGCGAACCAGACGTAATCCACGTTATATTCCGTTTTCAAAAATTTCAATTGCTCCACGATGTTTTCAGGACTGCGATGTCGCCACTTTTTCCAGAACATCCATTGACCGCAATAACTGCACGTGAGCGGACAGCCGCGGCTGAATTGCAAGCCTGCGGCGCGCTTAAAACCAAACATTTGATATAGCGACCAGTCCACCAGTTCCCAGCCGAGGCGATACGCATCGAGATTTTGAATCGGCGTGCGCGAACGGTTGGCGATGATTTGATTCTGAATCCGCCAGGTGACGCCGTCCACTTGTTCAAGGTTTTCATTTTTCTCGATTGCTTCGAGCAGTTGAACGATTGTCTCCTCCCCTTCGCCGCGTACGATGAAATCTATTTCGCTGCACTCACGCATGATGCCTTGATCGGCATACGATGGATAGACGCCGCCGTAAATGATTTTGATATTCGAATAATTCTTTTTGATCTCGTGAATTGTTTTGATCGCCGTCTTGTGTGATGCCGTTGACCCCGAATGTCCGAGTAGTACGTAATTTGCCTGAAACTTGCCAACCTCTTCCACTAACTTTTTGAATGACCAGCCGTATGCATCGTGGTCAATCAACTTGACGGTGTAGCCCGCATCAAGCAACGGACCTCCGATACAGACCAGACCGAGAGGGGTGAGGTAGCCCACTCCATGTTTGTTGGCGATGAAGTGACGTGCTGGGTTGATCAACAAGACTCTGCCAGACATAGCGCCTCCAATTTCAAAACAGACTAATCGGATATTATTTGTGAATAATATCACAATTAGAGGCGTTGTCAAGAGTGCGGGGATTATTCTGATGAATCTGTCTTGGTGAGTTGGTATGCAAGGATTGCGATGGATACAGCAAACCACACCCCTCCAACCAAGCCAATCACCCAGCGCGGGATGCCCCAACTGGAAATGTCAATCGGTAAGAGTCCGAAGTAAATGAGCAGGATGATTCCGCTCAGGATTGCGTCAACCGCGCTGGCGAGGATGAAGACCTTGCGCTTGGTTTGCGGGTTGTCCATGATTACTTCCTTTCATTCATACTCCGGTGGTCGAGTGCCGCGAAGCGGCGTACCGAGACCACCACTAACCAAGAGTGTTTTGCTTACATGGTGGTCTCGATACGTGGCGCGAGGCGCCACTACTCGACCACCGACTTATTTCCTACTTTTCAACCACTTCAACAATTTATCCGTTGACCAGCAATTGATCACATCCTCTTTCGTCGCCCAGGCGCGGCGGGCAATGGCGACGCCGTAGTGGAGCATGTCCAGATCCGCTTCGGAGTGCGCGTCGGTGTTGATGCTGAGGAGCACGCCCAACTCCTTCGCGCGGCGGGCATGCATGTCGTCGAGGTCGAGGCGGTAAGGGCTGGCGCTGATCTCCATCGCCACACCCGATTTTGCCGCGGCTTGCAGAATCACTTCCATGTCCAAATCCGCGCCTTCACGGTCGGGGATTTCGCGTCCCGTTGGGTGACCGATGATGTCCACGTGCGGGTTGTTCACCGCTTTCAACAAACGTTCGGTGATCTTTTCGCGCGGCTGACGCAGGCTGGAATGTAACGAAGCAACCACGAGATCAAGCGAGGAGAGAAAATCATCGGGATAATCGAGCGAGCCGTTGGCTTTGATCTCCACTTCACTGGAGTGCAGGATGACGATTTCATCGCCGAGTTGTTTTTGAATCTTTTTGATCTCAGCCGCCTGCTGTTTGTGCCGTTCAATGGACAAGCCGTTCGCCACGCCGAGACTCACCGAATGATCGGAAAACACGATCAGCTTCAACCCGCGTTTGATCGCCGCCTTTGCCATATCCGTCATGCTCAACTTGCCGTCGCTGTAGGTGGAGTGCATGTGCAAATTGGATTTAATGTCCCTCACTTCAATTAACTTCGGCAGTTTGTTTGCCTTTGCCGCCTGCACTTCGCCGCGGTCTTCGCGCAGTTCAGGCGGAATCCACGGCAAGCCTAAAGTTTTATACACTTCCTCTTCTGTCGCGCAAAAGATTTCACCTTTCCCCTTCATCTTCTTGAACGAATGATCCGAAAGCGACAAGCCCTTATCCAATGCGATCTGCCGCAACTGTACGTTGTGATCCTTTGAGCCAGTAGCATATTGAAGCGCGGTTCCAAACTCCTGCGGCGGATGCACCCATACTTGTGCGCGCACACCGTCGCCAAACTCAACGCTGGATTTGAATTCGCCCTTGCCCAGCACGCGGCTGACGTTCGGAAGGTTCGTGAATGCCTCCATCACGGCGGATGAATCTTTTGCCGCGACCAAAATATCGAGATCGCCAACTGTCGAACGCATCCTTCTCAGACTTCCAGCGGGTTCGGCAGCGACGACCCCCTTCACCTTTTTGAGTTGCGCGATGATCTCCTGCGCGAGCGGATACGCTTTTCCCACCGACATCCTCCCCGACCTGCGAGATAACGAGGCAATGCCTTCGAGGATCGCACTCTCGGACTTGGCGCCCATGCCGGGGAGGCCGCGCAACTTTCCCGCTTTCGCGGCAGACTCAAGTTGAGAAAGACTCGTGATCCCCAGCGTCGTCCAGATCATCCCCACTTTTTTAGGTCCCAAGGATGGGACAGCCAGCCACGACGCGAGTTCCTCAGGGATTTCCTTTTTGAGTTTTTCCAGAAATTCTAATTTGCCGGCGCTCAACAACTCGTCGATCTTTTCAGCGATGGCTTTGCCCACGCCGGGGATCTCGCGCAGTTTGCCCTCTTTCCAAAATTCCTTCGCATCGCGCGGTAATGCCAGCAGACTCTCAGACGCCTTGCGATACGCAAGCGTGACGTAGATCACCTCGCCCTTGATCTCGAGCAGGTTGGCGATGAGGGTGAATGTGTCGGCGAGTTGTTTGTTATTCATGGCGAGCCTCCGAAGCGATTATACTCTCGGCAATATGAATCATAATGACCATGTTAACTTGTTGCGACCCGCGAATTTCAATCAAGGCGGACTCTATGCAGATTTCGGTGCAGGGAGCGGCGCGTTCACACTAGCATTGCGCGAATTGGTCGGGCTCGATGCGACGATCTACGCGGTGGATAAAGATAAATCATCGCTTCGAGAATTGGAGAAGTCCCACCGCGCCCGCTTCAATTCGACCCTCAACCTGATCCTGCTTCCGAACGATTTTTCGCGTCCCTTCGATATTCTCCCGCTCGACGGCATTGTGATGGCAAACTCGCTTCACTTTTTCAAAGACAAGGAAACGATTCTGAAACACGTGTGCGGATTCTTGAAACCAAACGGCACGTTGTTGCTCGTCGAATACAACGTGGACAGAGGCAACCTGTGGGTGCCACACCCGCTGACGTTTGAAACGTTCCGCACACTCGCTCCGCGTGCAGGGTACACTGAACCGCGATTGCTGGCGGAGGTCCCCTCGCGATTTTTGACCGAGTTTTACTCGGCACTGTCATATCGGGAATAAAAATGAAATTTTGCCAGTTGCGAAAGTAGGGTAAGATTCCAGAGAGGAACCAGTGGCTAAAAAATCCATCCCGCCCAAATTCGACCCGAACTTCTACTCGAAGATCACTCTGAACGATCTCGTGGTCTATTCCATCTACTATTTGCATAAACAGGGTTCGGAGATTACCTCGGAAGATATTATCTCGGCCTGTTTCGTCCTGTTCCCGAAGCGGTTTTCCCTGCGGAAGTACCCGCAATGGCCCGATGCGGGAAATGTCAGCCGGCGTTGGAGCGACTGCAAAAGTAAAGGCTATTTACGCGGAAACGCCGTCGAGGGGTTTCAACTCACCGCCCGGGGCATCAAACGCGCGGAGAAGGTCGAGAAATCGCTGGGCAAGCCGCTCAAGCCTGTTTCCATGCCGCGACCCAAAACCAAAGCGCCCGCCCTGCCCGCGCAAACCGTCCACCCTGAATTGAAAGCGCGCGCGCGGAAGTACATTCGCTCCATCGAATCATCCGACGCGTACAGGCATTACAAAAGGAAAACGCCCCTGAACGAATACGACTTCCGGAGCCTCCTGCTCTGCACGATGGAATCGCCGCCTGCCACGCTGGCGAGGAATATGGAACAGTTCAAGGAATACGTGCGCATCCATGACCGCACGGATTTGTTGAGCTTTTTGGAATCGAGTGAAGCCAGGTTCTCGCCTTTATTGAAGGCAACATCGAAACCGGCTGGGGGAAAATAAATTGAAAGGCATGTGAATGACGCGCAGTCGCAAATTGCAATACGCCGACAGGGTCGCCCTGCAACAGGCGGATCAGGCGATCCGCAAGGACGTTCTGCGCGCGCTGGTGGAGATCATCACCAACAGCAACGACAGTTATTCGCGCCTCGAAGACGCGGGAATGCAAGTCGGCGGCGAGATCATCATAGACATCCTGCGAAAACACAAGAACTCCGTCATCCGAGTGCGCGACTTCGCCGAGGGCATGGACGACGTGCGCATGGATCATGTGGTCGGCACGTATGGTGAAGCCACCAGCGGGTTGAAGGAGGATCTGCACGTGCGCGGCATGTGGGGGCGGGGCCTCAAGGATGCCATCTTCGGCTTGGGGTATGGTCACGTCACCTCCATTCGGGAGGACACGCTCTACCGCAGTTCGCTCCTGCTCAAGGAGGGGGTGCCTACCTTCAACCTCGACGACCCGAGCCCTGCCGCCGAGGAACTCGGGCAGAAACATGGCATCCCCGAGGGCAACGGCACCGAGATCGAGATCGTGGTCTCGCGCCCGGATGTCAAAATGCCGCAGTTCGAAAACCTGCGCAACTACCTGCAAAGGCATTTCGAACTGCGCACCATCATGGGGAATCCGGCGCGGCTGATCATCCTTCGGAATCTTGCGAGCCTGCACAACGTCAAACACGAGTACGTGCTTTCCTACAAGCCGCCCCGGGGCGAGGTGGTCCTCGAGGAACAGTTCGAGATCGAGGGTTTTCCCGCCTCGGCGCGCCTGCAATTATTGAGGTCGAAGATCCAACTCTCCACGCGCGGCGAGGAGGGCGATTATGCGGATGCGGGCCTGCTCGTGATCAGCAAGGGGACGATCATTTCGCTGACCATGCTCAAATTCGAGAACGATCCGTATGCATCCTTTTTCTACGGCTCGATCGAGTGCGATTATTTGCATGACCTGCTGAAGAACGATGAACCCGTTCTGACCGCGACGCGTGACGGTATCAATTGGACGCTTCCGTTCGCGAAGGCATTGAAACATGCTGCCGAGTCGCGTATCGAGCCCCTGGTACAGGTCGAGCGCGAGCATGCCATGCAGGACGAGCAGATGAAACTCGACAAACGCCTGCGCAAAAAACTCGATCAGACGATCCGCGAGTTGAACGTGATCGCCTCCTCTGAATTGAGCGAGGGGAGGGGTCAGCCCTCGGATGGAAGAGGAATCGAACCGCCTCCTTCCGGGCTTGGGTTTGTTCCTGAACGAGTTTATGTGCAAACGGGACAGATCGTCACACTAACTCTTCGCGCAAAACTATCAGGCAATGTGCATGAGGGCGCGGCGGTCCTGATCGTTTCAGACAACCCCGAAGTGGACGTGCTGACTCCGAAGGTCTTCATCAAAGCGATCAAGGATCACTCGAACGTCGGCGTTGCAAAGATTCAGGTGGAGGGGAAACAGGTCGGGAACGAGGGCGTGGTGACAGCCTATGTGGGCGATCAAAAGGCAAAGGCGGTGGTGCAGGTTCGGTCGAGGAAAGAGGCGATTGAAGATACGCAGCCAAAAAAACATCACGGACTCTTTACAGACATCCGCTTCGACGACCGCCTGGACCCGCGTCAACGCGTCTACCTGGACCGTGTCAACTCGACGATCGTTGTCGCCACTGCCGCGCCTTCCGTCCGAATCTATTTGGACAGCCAGCGCCGCCTCGACACGTCTGTGCAGGGACAGGTCTTGCTTGCCGAGTTGATCACCGAAGCCGTGTGCCGCGAGATCGCGCGGCAGGGCGTGGAAAGCGGACGTTTCCTCGCGCCCGAAGGCGCCGAAGCGGACGCCGTCCAAAGCCATTTCATACGGCTGCAAAACCGCTATGCTCATCTGATCCATGAGGTGATCGTGAAGGTGGAGTGAGGTCTTTTAGGCTTGGATCACTTCAATCGTATTGCCATCTGGGTCTCTCAAGATGGCACCGACGATTAATTCAGCTGGCGCAGTATGAATGCCTCCGCCTGCAATTTCCACAATTTGCAAGAGACCTGAAAGATCAGCCACACGGAGAGTTAGTTGATGGCGACTCTGTTCAGCCTGGACGCCCGCAATTTCATTGGGACAGAGAATCAATGGAATCCCTGCCAGTGTACCGTGATAGAGAGTTGCGCCATAAGCCTCAGTTGCTTGTAACTGCGTGCCAAAGAGGGTGTCATAAAACCTCACCATCTCAGGTGTGCGGGTCGTTGCAAGAGTCATTTGTGTGAGTTGTATTGGAGATTGAGCCATCGTTATGCTCCTTTATCTCGGGGCTTACTGATTTATTCACGAATTGCCTTGATGTATCTTTCAGCGGATCGTTTCACTGCGGACTTGGCATTGAGCACCAGATAATCCCACCAGCCGCCGTAGATCCGGTCAAAATCATACGGCTCTACTGACTGGACGATGCGCTCGACCGTTTTCGCGTTCAAGGGAATCATATTGGGATAACTATACATAAAACCGACATAGCGCTTGTCCTGCGCGACTTGCATGGTATCACCCGTCAATAGCGCGCCGCGCCCTTCCGCGCCCTTCCGCGCCCTGTGACCAGTGCAGAACCGTCGAGCCGGGAAAGTGACCACCGCAACGGATCAAGGTTAATCCGTCCACCAAGGAATGCGTCTCGCCCTCCCAAAACACAAAAGCGGAGTCGGGTCGCATCACCCATTCGCGATTATCCGCGTGCCAGTAGATCGGAGCGTTATCGAAGGCGCGACTCCATTCCACCAGCGACCCAACCGTATGTGGATGCGAGACGGCAATCGCGGAGACCCCACCCAGCGCGCGGACGGCTTCCACTGTGGCATCATCCAGTAAACTGATACCGTCCCATAGCACATTTCCATTCGGTGTGCGGACCAACAAAGCTCGTTGCCCGATCGCAAAACCGGGTAGGGTGCCGATGCCGGTGATGTCCGAATCGACCTCCTCGATGCGGTTGTGATGATCCTTCTGCATTTCAGGGATGCTCGTCCAGCGTTGACCCTTTTGTCCGATGTACTGACGCTCATCCTCGCAAATGGGACAACCCTCAGGCGGCGCGTCGGTTTCCGCGTGTTGAACTCCGCAGGTAGCGCAGATGTAGTTGGTCATGGCTCTCTCCTCGTTGGCCAAGGTAACTCGTGCTCTTTATTTACGAACGCGTTTGCAGAACGCGAAATGTGAGTATTGCCAGGACAAGGGTGGCTATCACAAACCAACCGAACCAGAGCAGGTCGGTGATTTCAGCAAACCAGAACAGATTGATGTGGATGAATGAAATCAGCGCTGTCGTCGCTGTGAAAGCCAGCATGGCAGGGACGATGGAACGGACGCCGAGCAATCCTTCCTGCCGCGCGAAGAGGAAACTCCCCAGTCCGTACGAAAGAAGCGGACCCGCGTACATCTGCGCGAGGATGGGGGTCACCTTCCAGGGCCAGAGCGCGGACATGAACTCGGGCGCGACAAACAAGGCAATGGCGATTGCCGTGATGAGAATGCCCTGGGCTTGTAAAAATCTTTTTTCCCAGCGACCAAGCGCGGGTCCGGGCAAAGAGGCGGCTCCCATCATCGAGGGCTGACGGATCGTCATCCAAATCGAGATGATAGGATAGATGATGTAGGAGGCAAACCAGATCTGAACGGGGAGGAGGTTGAAGTCGAACGCGCCGAGGTTGAGGATCGAAATGACGAAGAGCATGCCCGTCCAGATGCCGATCATTTGCACCCCCCAGCGGACTTCGGCTTGACGCTTCGCCAACAGGCAACCCGCCATGAAGACCGCGCCGAAGAGATAGATCGCGCCGACGAAGCGCGCATGGAGCGGGGGCAGGACAAGCCATGTAAATATGGAGGCTAGATATACGGGATTGAATAACCCCAATATGGCAACCAATAAAGCCGCCGCGCAGATGACGGCGAAGAAAACCCTTTGCCCTTGCGTGATGGGTGTCATGAAATTCTCCTGATGAATGTGAATTGTTGGATGGGCTTGTCCAGCCTCATTTCAATCCAGCCGTTGATTTCCCAATGTGTTACGCATCTTCTCAAATGTTGTATTTCAGTTCTGTACACAGAATCAAGCCATTGCAGGCCGGAGATAATCCACTCTGTAACGTTGACGGTATACATCCAGACTTATCATCCCGCCGTTTTCCCGCAGATACCAGTGATCCCATCCGTTACAGGGAGCGCCGTCCATATAATGACTTCCCGCTTTGTGGATACTCCCTTCAAAGCCGTCCGCGGTTCGGAGGCGGGCGTCAGGTTTGATTCTCGCAAAACGAGACTCGTCCCCGGCGAAATACAGTCTCTGCCCTGCCTTCACCAGTCCATTCTCTAAAAGCGTGGAAAACTCCACTTTCGGCGCGGACCTGCTTTTGCTTCTCACATCGAAGGTCTGCGCGTCATATTTTTCCGCCTGAACGGCATCGATCCTCTTTTGCGCAACCTTGATGTAACTCTCCTCGCGCTCGATACCAATCCAATTTCTGTGGAGCCGTTTTGCCACTGCACCCGTTGTGCCGCTCCCAAAAAATGGATCTAAAACAACATCGCCAGGATTGCTTGATGAAAGGATGACTCGATGCAACAAAGCCTCAGGCTTTTGAGTGGAATGTGCCTTATCGCCGTTTTCATCTTTGACACGTTCCGAACCAGTTGCCAGGGACAACAGCCACCAATCGGACCGCATTTGCTTTTCTTCATTCAAACCTTTCATGGCTTGGTGATTGAACGTATATCTCGCGCCCTGACCTGTGCTCGCCCAAATCAACGTTTCATGCGCGTTGGTAAACCTCACGCCGCGGAAATTCGGCATTGGATTTGTCTTGACCCAAATCACATCATTCAGAAACCAAAAACCTAAGTCTTGCATAATTGTTCCAACTCGGAAAATGTTGTGATACGAACCAATCACCCAAATTGTGCCAGTAGGCTTCAAAATCCGTTTACATGCTATGAGCCATTTTCTGGTAAATTCATCGTAGGCTTCGAAGGAATCGAACTGATCCCAATGGTCGTCCACCGCGTCCACTTTGGTCATGTTGGGACGATGCAATTCGTTTTGCAATTGCAGATTGTAGGGCGGGTCGGCGAAAATCAGGTCAATGGATTTTTCGGGCAGTGAGTTCAGGGTTTCGACGCAACCGCCTTTGAGGATTTGGTTGAGAGGGAGGTTCATGGGGAATTCTCCAGTACCGCTATTATAGCCGAACGCGACTCCCCTCTCCATTTGGAGAGGGGACGGGGGAGAGGTCGCTCGAATATTCCTCCGCAATTTCAGCAGGCAACTTCAATACTAGACGGTATAATTCATAAGGCGGTCATAAAACCAAACTAAAAATTAGAGAAGAAATTGTCAAATCAATCCACCCTTCCTACGATGCAATTTCACTCCCCCATAAGGCCCTTTCTCCGTTGGGCTGGAGGTAAAAGCCGAATTACAAAATTATTGGCTGATTATGTGCCTGAAAAATATAATAGATATTGGGAACCATTTTTAGGATCAGGTGCGCTATACTTTTACCTGCGACCAGAAAAAGCATATTTGTCTGACAGTAATGCTGTGTTGGTTGACTGTTACAAACATGTCAGGGAATATCCTGTAAAAATATCTAAAAAACTGCAGGATTACAGAAGACAAACTTCCGAGGACTATTATTATGCAGTCAGGGATTTGTATAATAAGTCAAGATCATCAGTTGAGCAATCGGCAAGGTTTATTTATCTAAACAAATCAAATTTCAACGGAATTTTTAGAGTTAATGAAAAGGGAGATTACAATGTCCCGTACGGGTATAAAAAATCCCTTGCAATCCCTGGTCTTGATGAGTTCAAAGAAATTAGCAAGCTGTTGAAATCCGCAACAATACAAAATCATACATTTGAACAAATGAAAAACAACAAACTATTAAAGTCGAATGATTTCATATACTTAGACCCGCCTTATCCACCATTAACAACAACATCGTACTTTACTCATTACACAGCGGAAAGGTTTTCATGGGCTGATCAAGAAAAGGTAGCAGAATTAGCTAATATGCTTAAATCAAAAGGATGTTTTATTTTGGTTTCAAATTCTGACGTACCTAAGGTTAGGGCGCTCTATAAAGGTTGGAATTTATATAAACTCCCCGTAGTACGATGGGTTGCAGCTAATGGAAAAAGGCACAAGGTAAACGAACTTGTAATCACAAATTACGAGCCAAGTTTAGGAGGTTGATAGACATGGGATTCATTGATGCAATCAAAAGAACCACATGGGCAGAAATCAGAGTTACTCTTGTTTGGTTACTCTTAAATGTTTTTGCAGGTGTGTTGCCCATTGGCGGAAGCTATTTAATGATAAAAGGTTTTGGTCAAAACCCTAGATTTCAAGACCCGCTTCGTCATGGCGAACTGGCACTCTTAAGCATATCGTTACTGGCAAGTGCGATTTATGTTATTTCCAAAGGTTTTAGACTAGCTGGACTTCCCGCAAAAAACGAAGGCAAAAACAATCGTGGATTTGGACAAATTTTAGATTATCTTAAAAACATAAGTTTCCCAGGGTCACTTGGCTTTATCTCAATAATCTTTATCCAGGCAGTATCTGCTACTGTGTTGTTCGCCTTGGCTATTTCTGCTGACTTCATGGGAATAAACGATAGCAAAGTAATCGACAATAGAATTTCTTGGACTGCAATTCTGTTGGTCGCAACACTAGCTACTACTTTTTTTGTAACACTTATTGAAAATGTTTTGAGTTCATCGGCGCCAGATGCAAGAGATCTAATGGGAGATGATTACAAAAAGTGGGAGCGTAAAATGAACAAAGAACTTGAGGAGAAACTAAAATGAAAAACTGGAAAAATCCTCTTTCATTTTCATGTATAGAAATGTCTCAACCAATTGGAATGTTCTACGTTGGAGTAGTAAAAGCCTCTGACTTAATAGACATTTCTTATGCCGATATCAGACGAGTAGCAGAAAGAGATGTTGAAAAGTACATGGGTATTCAGCGACCTCTTTCCGCCAGACGAGTAAAAGAGCTTAAGCAGTATGTTACTAATGTTGATGCCACTTTTCCAACAGGCGTTATTCTTGCAATCGACTCCGAAAATGCAGTTTATCATTCAAAGACAAAAACCATGTACATAAATCGTTTGCCTATGGTTGCTCAAATTATTGATGGGCAACATAGACTTGCTGGTCTTGAAGATTACAAGGGCGACTCACAGTTCGAATTGAATGTGACGATATTTATCGACATGGATGTTGAAAACCAAGCAATGGTTTTTGCAACTATAAACTTAGCTCAGACCAAAGTAAACAAATCGCTTGTATACGATTTGTATGAACTAACTAAAACCCGTAGCCCTCAAAAAACATCGCATAATATTGCAAAGCTAATGAATACTAGAAATGGAAGCCCGTTCTTGGGAAGAATAAAAATGCTTGGAATTGCTACAGAAGATTTCCAACCATTAACTCAGGCTGCAATGGTTGAATCTATTATTCGGTGGATATCTGGAGATACACTTGCAGCAATGAAAGATAGAGACCTCTTGCTAAGAGGCGAACCTCTCGAACGTGCAACGGGCAAGGATGAAAACAAATTGATCTTTAGAAATCTGTTTATTGATGAGAGAGATGCTGACATGATCAAATTGCTGTGGGATTACTTTAAAGTGGTAAGTGAAAAGTGGACTGTAGCTTGGAAAGGAGTTGAAACTCCAGGCAATATATTACCTAGAACTAATGGCTTTCGTGCCTTGACACGGCTTTTTAGAGCTACATATCTGCATTTAGATGGAAAGAATAGGGTTCTCGATAAGGCAGATTTCAAGAAAGTGTTATTACCAATAGCTTTGAAAGATGATTATTTTACAAGTGATATATTTAAGCCTGGAACTAGCGGAGAGGTGGATTTGTATACCGAACTGCTCAAATATGCAAAAATCCCACATCCAAGTTAAAAATCATTCTTACAATAAATCAAACATCCTTGAGAGATATTATCTCTCAAGGATGTTTGTACTTACTATCAGGCTTCATCTAAAACTTCAAAACCCCAACTCCCTCAAATTCTGCTCCCTGCTCCTCTTCTCCTTTCCTCCCAACAACTCCTTCCAAAACTCCTCGTCATACCTGCGTGAGCGCACAGGTAATGGCATCGGGACGCCCCATCCCAGCAACAGAACCTCCTCCTTCGGTTGGAGTCGCGCCAGCATGCCGCGCAAAGCCTCCCGTCCCGCGAGACCTGAAAGCACGGCATGGATATCGTCCTCGTCGCCGAGCCAGCCTGAGATGCGCGTCCCCAACTGCGACATCACCTCGTCATAAATTTGCGACGGGCGCTGGTCCACGATCAACAGCGTCACATAATACTTGCGGAGTTCGCGCGCGATGGTCGCGAAGGTCGTTTGCGCCGCCATCTCGCGGTTCAACAATTTGTGCGCCTCCTCCACCACAATGATCAACTGGCGCGGTTCCTCTTTACTCTGAGAGCGAAACGCATTCGTATTATGCTCCCACGCGTTGCGGATCTTGCGCGTCAACAAATTTGACACGAGCAGGTAATCCAAATCAGTTTCAAATTTATCGCCAAACGACAATACAATATGTTGTCCGTTTTCAAGGGATTGGACAATCTCCCTCACGCTGTCTGCCGCGGGCTTCTCGACGATATACGGCTTGCCGAACAGCCGCCGCAGTTTATCGTGCAGAGCCTCCGCCGCGACGACGTTCACGCCGTTTTCGTTTGCCCATCGTGCCACGCTTCCATTTGCGGGGACGCGCCGCATCTTTCCTTTTTCATCTGCTTCTTCCACTTCATCGCGGTTCATCGCCTTGAAACTCGCAAACCAATTATCACGGAACGACCCGTACAACGCGTTCAACGTGGTCGGTGTGGTCTCTTTCAGATTCAATTCGCGCGTCAACGTTTCGATATCCGCTGTGGAAATGTCGCCCGTGGAGATTTCCAAATTAAAATCCGGGACCTGCCCTCGGATGGTTGATCCGCCTCCCAAGCCGACGACTCGTACCTTCGACTTGAACTTGGTCTTGAGTCCCGTCACGGCATTTTTCGTGTCTGACGCCACATCGTCAAAGCCGTACTCATTGTGCATATCCAGCACGAGCACGGAGGCTTTGTTGTAGTGCATCAACCCCGCCAGCACGAGCCGCGTCAAAAACGACTTGCCCGTCCCCGTCGCCCCGAACACCCCCGACGACCTCTGCACGAACTTCTCCATATCAATGCACACGGGATGTCCCTGCTCGCGCGTATACCCGATGATCAAATTGCCCTTCTCCGCTGGGTCACCGAAGATTTCAGCGATGTCGCCTTCGTTCGCCAGAAACACCTGTGCATGATGCGGCGGCACATTCTTGACAGGCAAAATGCGCGGCTCATCCTTCAAGCCTGCCGCAATCTTGCCTTGCCAATCGTTATAAGCAGGCGTCCCCAACTCCGGACCCACCTCCAACATCAAATTTGGCAACACTTCAAGGTTGGCATACAACGTCTGTCCATGCAACGCCTTCGAAATGTGAGCGGGGAAACGTCCTTCCATCTGCTCGTCCGCAAAGCGCGGGTCCGTGGCGCCGAGTTGAATGTCGGTGACGATGCCGTAATAATTCCACTCGCCCGATTGGATGACGACGAAGGCTCCCTCCTGAATCTCCTGCGGGGAAACTATCAATCTGACTCGAAAATTTTCCTTGAGTCCGCCACCAACCAAATATCCAATTTTTGTTCGTTGTTCCATAATTACCTCTTATTCCTGTCCAACTCGGTGGTTGAGTAGCCCGCATGCTCGTGCGGGGCGTATCGAAACCACCACTCAGCCGTAAACTCTTGTTACAAAATTCCTCTTGCAACCTGTTGGTTTCGACACCTGCACTTGCGTGCCGGTGCAAGTGTACGGCGGACGAACGCCGCCTACTCAACCAACGGATACTTCTTACACACTCACATCGCTCAACGCGCCCAACACGGACATCAATGTCGGATAATCATCCCGTAACAACGTAATCACCTCATGCGTCGCGCGTTCCTGCCAACTCTTATCCTTGTGAGCGGACTGCGCCTGCAAAATGTGCGCGGCGACCACTTCTCCCACAGGGATTTCCTGATTGTTCAAGATGTGCCTGAAATATCCAAACCGTTCCGTGAAGCGTGCCATATCCTTTTCATCGCACTTGTAAACCACATCCAAACTCAATGGCGGACGCGGCGGGAGCAGATGAAATATCTTCCCATCCTGTTCATATCCCACCGCCAGCACGGACATCTCCACCGGCACGATGCGCCGCTCGCGGTTATCCTTCATCACCTCATCGCTGACGTTGTCCGCCGTGACGAGTTGACGCACCAGCCCATCGTCGTCAATGTGAATGTCGTAGATGAGTCCGTAGACCTGGTAGTTATCGCCCAACGGTGCGCGCACCAACGCGCCAAATGACGGCGCGTCCAGTTGGTTGACGCGGCACCCGGCGATGAAGCCCATTGTCCCTGCCCGCAGTAAACGTCCGATTTCGATTGGTTGTGTCATATTGTCTCCTCATGTCGTTGCGAGCCCGAGCCCTTCGACAGGCTCAGGATGAACTCCGCGAGTGGCGAAGCATCTATGAAAGCGTTACTTTTGTCAAGAGAAAAATAAAGAGAACGTCAGCGCCTTAATCAAGCAGGAGCGACTTGTTGAAACAGACTAAGCCGGATTTGCCGGAAGCATCTATTCGTTG
>Ga0247727_10008022_pt1 | contig 19784 bp, 17 predicted proteins | sample WisWelCaveWW1625_FD_202498 | JGI IMG/M metagenome (GOLD analysis project Ga0247727, IMG submission 202498) | Biofilm microbial communities from Wishing Well Cave, Virginia, United States - WW16-25 | ecosystem: Environmental > Aquatic > Deep subsurface > Groundwater > Cave microbial mat | place... | reverse complement strand
AGGCGATTGCTCGTGGGGAGTTTACCACGCTGACGGAGCTGAAGCGCGAGCTGGACTTGTGAGCTTCGAGCTCATCGTTGCGAACCCGGCCAAGAAGAAGCTCCAAAAACTGGACAGAGCCTTGCAGCGGCGCGTGGTGGCGCGATTGGAACAACTTTGCGCCGAGCCGCTGAGCAGCCCCTTGAGCGACTGGGTGGAAGGGGCGCCGGGGTTGCGCAAGACACGGGTGGGCGGGTGGCGGATACTGTTTTGGGTGCATACGGAACGAAGGGTAGTCGAGGTTGAAGCCATACGACCGCGCGGCGAGGCCTATCGTCGTCTGTAGCGACGGATGATCGGACATGATCGCGTTCACCGGCTGGATCTGCTCCTGGATGTAGACGGGGACGACGGGAATGGCGAGGTCGCGGGAATCCTGCTCGTCCTTGCCTTTGGCTTGTTTGCCGGAGATGTTGGCCAGCCGGGCCATGCGGTTCAGACCGCGATGAGGACCGGCGGGCGGCCGGGCTGCTGGGGAAGACGAGAGACAGCCGTTTGATCCTCGGCCCACAACCAGGCCGTGATGGCACCCGTAACACCCTATGACTCGCCGCCCGATCTTCTGGTATAGTGAATTCAGCCAATGGTTTTTCACGTGATTCTCGAGCCTGCCGAGGACGGCTGGGTAGTCGCCGAGGTCCTCGCTCTTCCAGGTTGCGTCTCCCAAGGCAAGGACGAGAAGGAAGCCCTCGACAACGTCAAGGATGGGCGATCCAGGGGTCGGTGATTTCGAGAAATGCCCAGCGGCCGAAGCCGCCGTGGTTGTTGACGGCGGGCGTCCAAAGGGAGCGGGCGGTGGAAACCTTGACGGCCTTTTTCTTGAGTTTGGGGCCGGAGACTTCCAGGATCAGGTTGAGCGGATCGGCGGGACCGCGGCCGTGATCGACGCGGGCGAGGAAGTCGGGGGTGTAGGAGTGTTCCTCGCCGTTGGAGGTGTAAGGAATGGTGAAGCCGAGGTGGTCGTTGCGGACGTAACAGATCACCTCGTCCATATCTTCGATGGTCTGGGCGAGCTTTTGCTCCCAGGACTCGGTGTCGGCGACTACGTAGTAGTGCAGGCGGGGTCGTAAAGGGTGCGGAGAACAAACAGGGCTCGCAGCCCACTGCGGCCCCGGCGGGAATCGAGAGCCTGAAAGTCGCGTTGTGATCGGGAGCGCGTCCCGGTTATCATGGAACCGATGCGGCGCGCCGCCTGCTTGGTCCTGACCGCTTCGGCCCTCGGCGCCGACCCCGGCGTCGAGTTCTTCGAGAAGCGCATTCGGCCGGTGCTGGTCGAGAAGTGCTACCAGTGTCACAATTCGAAGCTGGCGCCGCCGATGGGGAACCTGCGGCTGGACACCGCCGCAGGGCTTCGCAAGGGCGGAGACAGCGGGCCGCCGGTGGTTCCCGCCGACCCGGCCAGGAGCCTGCTGCTCAGGGCTATCTCCTACCTGGATCTTCGACTCAAGATGCCTCCGACGGGGAAACTCTCCGACGAGCAGATCGAAGACTTCCGCAAATGGATCGAGATGGGGGCGCCCGACCCTCGCGGTGAACGGCCGGCGGAGGCCGCCGGCAGGAAGCCCGGCATCGACCTCGAGGCAAGCCGCAAGTTCTGGGCCTTCCAGCCGGTGCGCCGCCCGGAGGTCCCGGTTCGGGACACCTCCTGGGTGCGCTCGCCGGTCGACGCCTTCCTGCTGGCAAAGCTGGAAGAGAAAGGCCTGCGCCCGGCGCCGCCCGCTGACAAGCGAACCTGGCTCCGGCGCGTGACCTTCGATCTGACGGGCTTGCCGCCGGCCATCGAGGAGATCCAGGATTACCTGGCCGACACCTCCCCGCAGGCCGAGAGGCGAGTGGTCGATCGGCTGCTGGCATCGCCGCACTACGGCGAGCGCTGGGCCCGCCACTGGCTTGACCTGGTGCGCTTCGCCGAAACCAACGGCCACGAGTTCGACAACAACAAGCTCGACGCCTGGCGGTACCGGGACTACGTGATCCGGGCTTTCCAGCAGGATGTCCCCTACCAGCAGTTTGTCCGGGAGCACATCGCCGGCGACCTGCTGCGCAACCAGCGGGTCACGCCGGACTCCACCGTGATGGAATCGCCGCTCGGCGCCGGCGTGTTCTGGTTCGGCGAGGTCCTCAACAGCGCCACCGACAGCGTGAAATCCCGGGCCGACACCGTCGACAACCAGCTCGACGTTCTCAGCAAGACCTTCCTGGGCCTGACGGTGGCCTGCGCCCGCTGCCACGACCACAAGTTCGACCCCCTCCCGACCCGCGACTACTACAGCCTGGCGGGCATCCTGCACTCCACCGACATCCGCGAAGCGGTGATTGACGCGCCGGAGCGGGCGCAGGCCATCGCGGCGCGCCACGCCCGGATCGGGGAGCTCAACCGCGAGATCCGGTCGCTTTGGAAGGCGTCGCCCAAGCAAGCCCCGCGGCTCGAGCTGCGGGAGGGCGACACGCTGTTCGAGGACTTCGAGGGTCCCGGCTACGACGGTTGGACGGTCTCGGGACAGGCTTTCGGAACGGCGCCGGCGCGCGATCTGCCGCCCAACCAGCCGCTGGCGGGCTACCGCGGCGAAGCCATGGCCAGCTCGTTCGGCGCCGGGACGAACCTCCTGGTCGGTTCGCTCACCTCGAAAAAGTTCCGCCTGCCGAAGCTGTGGGTTCACATCCGAATGGCTGGAACGGCCGAGAAAGGGCCCAAGGAAACCGCCGATTTGCGGGTGACCCTGGTGGCCGATGACCACAAGAGCCAGCACTTCCTGCCGTCGGGCAAGCCGGGCTGGGAGTGGAAGACCATCCGCATGACCAAGGAGATCGGCCGCATCTGCTACTTCGAGGTCGTGGACCGCTCGCGCGCCGGGCACATCGCGGTGGACAAGATCGTCATTTCCGACCTCGAGAAGCCGCCGGCCGGGCCGGAGGAAACCGGCGGTCCGGTGCGGCTGGAAGACCTGGCGGCGGATCTGCCGCCGGCCGAGCGGGAGCGGCTGGAGCAGCTCCAGCGCCGCCGCGCTGAGATCGAAGCCGGTTTTCCGGAGTCGGCCTTCGGGATGATCAGCCGCGACGAGGCCGCCGGCAACGTTCGCGTTCACATCCGCGGCAATCACACCAACCTCGGCGAGGAGGCGCCGCGGCAGTTCCTGCGGGTGATCGCGGGCGACGATCAGGCGCCGGTTCGGGAGGGCAGCGGGCGGTTGGAACTGGCCGAATGGATGGCTTCGGAGCGGAACCCGCTGACAGCCCGCGTCATGGTAAACCGCATCTGGAAGCACCATTTCGGCCACGGGCTGGTCCGCACCACCGACAACTTCGGCCAGACCGGCGAGCGGCCCACGCACCCGGAGCTGCTCGATTACCTGGCGAGCGAGTTTGTCGTCTCCGGCTGGTCCGTCAAGGCCATGCACCGGCTGATGCTGCTGTCGAGCGCTTATGGCATGTCGGGGCAGGCGGCCGAGCAGGCTGCAAGCATGGATCCCCGCAACGACCTGCGGCATCACATGGCCCCGCGGCGCCTGGAAGCCGAGGCCATCCGCGACTCCATCCTGGCGGTGTCGGGCAAGCTCAACCCGGCGCTCTATGGTCCTTCGGTGATGCCGCATATCAGCAAGTACCAGGACGGCCGGGGCAAGCCGGCCTCCGGGCCTCTGGACGGCAACGGGCGCCGCAGCATCTATGTCCAGGTCCGACGGAACTTCCTGACGCCGATGTTTCTGGCCTTCGACTACCCGCTGCCGGCCTCCACCATCGGGGCGCGCAGCGTGTCCACGGTCCCCTCGCAGGCCCTGCTGATGATGAACAACGAATTGGTGGCCGAGAGCGCCGCCGCCTGGGCCCGGCGGGTGGTGAGCGCGCCCGGCGAGGCCCCTGGCCGGATCGACACTCTCTACCAGCAGGCCTACGGCCGGCTTCCCCAGGACTGGGAGAAGCGCGAGACCCTGGCGTTTCTGGAATCGCAAAAAGACAGGCCCGTGGAACAGGCCTGGACCGCCCTGTGCCATGTATTACTGAATGCCGCGGAGTTTGTGTATGTCCGGTAGCCAGCCACAGGCTCACCGCCGTGCGCTGATGTCGCGCCGCGACATGCTGTGCCGCGCCGCCAACGGCTTCGGCGGTCTGGCCCTGCTCGACTTGCTGGCCCGCCAGGCCGGCGCCGCCACCCGCCCGCCCCACTACCTTGCCAAGGCCAGGTCCGTCATCTTCCTCTTCATGGATGGCGGCCCGTCGCAGATGGACACCTTCGACCCCAAGCCGCGGCTCAGCCGGGAGAACGGCCAGAAGCTCCCCTTCACCCCGCCGACCACGGTCTTCAACATCAGCGACAAGATCTTCGCCTCGCCGTTCGAGTTCCGAAAGTACGGCCAGAGCGGCGTCGAGGTGAGCGAGCTGTTCCCGCACGTGGCCGGCTGCGTCGACGACCTGTGCATTATCCGTTCCATGGTGGCGGATCATTCCGAGCACACCGCCGCCAACTACTTCATGCACTCCGGCTCCGGGTTCCAGGGCCGTCCATCCATGGGGGCCTGGGTCACCTATGGACTGGGATCGGAGAGCGAGAACCTGCCGGGTTTCATCGTGCTGGAGAGCGGCCTCATCCCGCCCGGGGGCCTGGATTGCTTCGGCTCGGGCTTCCTGCCGGCCAGCTACCAGGGGACGCTGTTCCGCAACAGTCCTCATCCGGTGGCGGATCTGGAACCACTCGAGAAGGAGCCGGCCCTGCAAGAGAGCAAGCTGGCCTTGCTAAGCCGGCTGAACCAGGGAGCGCTGGAGCGCTTTGGGCAGCTCAGCGAGGTCGAGGCCACCATCCGCAACTACGAGCTGGCGTTCCGCATGCAGTCGGCGGTCCCGGAGCTGGCGGAGCTGCGGGGAGAATCCGAAGCCACCCGGAAGCTCTACGGTCTGGACGAGGAGATCACCGCCGAGTTCGGGCGCGAGTGCCTGCTGGCGCGACGGCTGGTGGAGCGCGGGGTGCGCTTCATCGAGCTGCTGTCGCCGGCCCGCCGCGGCATCGACCGCTGGGATCAGCACGGGTCCTTGGCGGAAGGCCATCGGGTCAACGCCAGGTCCACCGACAAGCCCATCGCCGGCCTGTTGAAGGACCTGAAGGCGCGCGGGCTGCTGGACTCGACGCTGGTGGTGTGGGGCGGCGAGTTCGGCCGCACCCCCTGCGCCCAGTTCCCCGACGGCAGCTACGTCAAGCAGGTGGGCCGCGACCACAACCCCTTCGGCTTCACCATGTGGATGGCCGGGGGCGGCGTCCAGGGCGGCATGGTTTACGGGGCCACCGATGAGTACGGCTACTTCGCCGTCCAGAACAAGGTGCACGTCCACGACCTGCACGCCACCATGCTGCACCTGCTGGGCATCGATCATACCCGGCTGACGTTCCGCTACTCGGGGCGCGACATGCGCCTGACGGACGTTCATGGCGAGGTGGTGCGCGAGATCCTGGCCTGAGCGGGGCGCGTGGCGCACGCTTCCGCGCCCTGGCGCGGGTGTCATCCCGAGCGCAGCGAGGGATCTGCTTTCGCTCCGGCGCAACAGCAGATCCCTCGCTACGCTCGGGATGACAATATGTCGCACACCCGGACTTATCAGTCTTCCCATAAGTAGGTGCTATTCGGCTGAGGCTGGAGCGAGAGCCCAAGCCCATGGGATGCCATGAGCGATGTCCTTACTTTCGGGAAGACTGATAACCCCCGGGGGTATATCAAGCGACGATGGATGAAGTGCTTGTCCGATTCGGCGGTGGCGTCGCGCAGCGGCAAGCTGTCACCGCCCGTCTGCTGCAGATCTGCGAACTCGCCAACGCCACCGGCGGAATGGACCGTCTGGTCCTCTTTGGAAGTTACATCACCGCCAAACCTAATCCCAATGATATCGATATCCTGCCGGTGATGCGCGATGATTTCGATGTCCAGGGCTGTGATGAATCCACCCGCGGGCTTTTTGATCACGCCCAGGCAGCAGAGAAGTTTGGGGCGAGCATCTTCTGGATTCGCCCGGCGCTGCTCCTGCTGGAGACCTTGGAAGAGTTCGTCACCCATTGGCAGATCAAGCGTGACCGGACACGCCGTGGTATCGTGGTGTTAAGAGCATGATTCGTAACGACCAAGAACTGCAAACGACGCAGGAGCGCATTGAATATTTTCAGCGCCTGCTGGGACAGTTGCGGGTGACCGCCAGGCCTGAAGAATTTGCGCTCCTGGCGAGTGGCTACCGGGCAGAGATAGTCCGAATGCAAGATGAGGCGCTAGAGTACTTGACGCGGCATGCAAGCGTGTCTGTACCTGTGTAGTCTCCCTGAGGCGCGGCTTGGGTAACCCGGCGCTGCAGGCGGCGGCCAAAAGCGGGCCGCGCCAGAGCGCCCGGTCGTTAGCCCGCCCGGCTCATCCCCAGCAATGGTGGTACACTATGGCTCACATTGGGCTCCGATGGGACTGAGCTTCGAGTGGGATGCGGAAAAGGCCAAAGAGAACCGCCGCAAGCATAGAGTCAGTTTCGAGGAAGGTATCAGAGTCCTCAGCGACCCATTGTCCATCACGATTGATGACCCTGATCATTCGGCGAACGAGCGGCGCTATGTTGACATCGGCACTTCTGAAAAGGGTCACCTTCTCGTAGTGAGCTATACAGAGCGCGGCGGAAGTATACGGATTATCAGCTGTCGCAAGGCGACACTGAGGGAACGGAGAAGATATGAGGAAGGTATCAAATACCACCAACCCTAGAGATAGTAACAGGAGGCGTACTGAATACGACTTCACAGGTGGGGTGCGCGGCAAGCATTACCGAGCCATGCAAGCTGGATACACGGTTACAATTCACCAGGGAGATGGCACAACGGTCACCCAAGAGGTCAAACCGAAAGAAGGGGCGGTCATGTTGGCGCCGGATGTGCGGGAGTACTTCCCAGACTCAGAGTCAGTCAACGCAGCTCTGCGTTCGATTATCAGACTCCCCAAGAAGCGCTCTTCCGTTAACCAAGCCCGGCGACAGGCTACGCTTGGCAGGGGGCCAAAATCGGCCGGCAAGAAACAAAGCCAGCTGTAGAAGGGATTCGCATGAAGAAGTGCTCGCTGAGTTCGGCTTGACGGTGGAGGACTTCCGGCGGATGGCCGAGAGCGACCCAGACTGGTGACCAAGAGGATTGAGTGGACCGAGCAGGGTCGCGCCGAGGTCCGTGGCATCGACCGGGAAACCGTCCCAGGAGCTGTTTCCTATCGCCCTGCCCGGTGTAGGGGAAACGAGCCAGCCCCGCAGAAGGGCGGGCGCCCGCGGCCGGGGGCGCCCTCCGGGCCCTGGTCGGCCTGTCGGAGGGGCGGAGGAGGGCGTCCGCCGCGGTCCAGGGGACCGCCCCACAAACTGCCCCAAGTGCCCCAACCTGAGTCAAGTAAATACCCCGGATACGCTTTACGGTCTCGGCGCTACCATCCAGCTGGCCTCCTGGCTGGTGGCGATCCTGTGCGAGACTAGGGAGTCCCGATGAAGACCAAGGTCAGCTTCCTGCACACCTCGCCGGCGGCCATCCCGCCGCTGATGCAGTATTACGGGGCCGAAGCCCCGGACCTGGAGATCACCAATCTGCTGGATGACGGCATCCTGCGCTTCTTCCGGGCAGGCGACGAAGCCGCCTCCGAAGCCCGGCTGCGCGACCTGCTGGCGGTGGCCCGGACTATCTACCGAGCGGAGGCTGTGCTGGTGACCTGCTCGGCGGTTTCGCGGGGCCTTGTGGAGCGGCTGCGCGGCGCCGCCGGCGTTCCGCTGCTCAAGATCGACGATCCCATGGCGGAGCAGGCGGTACGGACCGGGCGGCGCATCGGGGTCATGGTGACCTTCCCGCCGACACTGGAAACTACCAGCCGGCTGCTCGAAGAGGCAGCCCGCCAGGCCGGCGTCGCGGTCATCCTCGAGCCGCTGGTGACGCCCGAGGCCTACGACGCCCTGCTCGGCGGCGATCCGGACCGCCACGACCAGCTGCTGATCGGTGGCCTCGACCGGCTGGCCGCCGGCGGCGTCGATTGCCTGGTGCTGGCGCAGGTTTCCATGGCCCGCATCCTGCCGAAGATCCAGGGACGGTACCCGATGCCGGTGTTGTCGAGCCTGCCGGCCAGCCTGGCGGCCCTGCGCCAGGCTATGACTTCGGCAGCAGGTGCTTCTGCACCTTCCCAAGAGCCGTCCGGGGCAGCGAGTCGACGCGGAGGAACGCCCGCGGCACCTTGAAGGACGCCAGGCTGCGCCGGCAAGCCGCCTCCAGGGCCGCGGCATCGAACTCACCTCGCGGCACGATGTAGGCCACCGGGACCTCGCCCCGCGCCGCGTCCGGGGCCCCGATGACCGCCGCTTCGGCCACCCCGGGCTGCTCGCCGAGAAACTCCTCGATCTCCCGCGGCCAGATGTTGAAGCCCCCCGAGATGATCAGGTCGCTGCGGCGTCCCACCAGGGTGTAGTAGCCGTCGGCGGCGGCGGTGGCCAGGTCGCCGGAGCGGAACCAGCCGTCTGCGAAGGCCGCCCGGGTGGCCTCCGGCTGACGCCAGTAGCCGGCGAAGACGTTCGGTCCACGAATGTAGATCTCGCCCTCCACCAGGCGGATCTCCACCCCCGGCAGCGGCTGGCCCACCGACCCGGGCCGGCGCTGGCCCTCGTACGGATTGCTGATATTCATGAGGGTCTCGGTCATGCCGTAGCGCTCGAGAATGGTGTGGCCGAACAGCGCCCGAAACTGCTCCAGCACCTGGGGCGCCAGGGGCGCCGAGCCGGAGACAAACAGCCGCATGCCGGCGCCGATGGCCCGGGCCTGCTCCGGCGGCGTCTCGAGCAGCCGCAGGTACATGGTCGGAACCCCAAAGAACAGCGTGGGCCGGAAATCCAGAAACTCGGCGGCGGCGGTCCGCTGGTCGAAGCGCTCCACGAGACGCATGCGACAGCCGCTCGCCAGCCAGCCATGCAGGCCGTTGCCGAGCCCATGGACGTGAAACAGAGGGAGCGCCAGCAGCAGCCGGTCCTCGGCGGTGATGCGCCAGGCCTCCAGAATGTTCCCGGCGTTGGCAGCGAAGTTGGCGCGCGTCAGCACGGCGCCCTTGCTGCGGCCGGTGGTGCCGGAGGTGTAGATGATGGCCGCCGGGGCCTCAGGATCGGGCGCCGCGTCTGTTGGCTCGGCCGGCTGTTGAGCCGCCGCCCTGGCCAGCTCCTCGACCTGCCAGCCCCCTTCCAGGCCCACGGTGGCGGCCGGCTCGGCGTCCTGGACGATGTGGGCGATCTCCCGCTCCCGATAAAGAATGTTGATCGGAACGAAGATCAGGCCCAGCTTCAGGCAGGCCAGGTAGAGATCCACGAGGTGAATGGAATTCGGCAAATAGACGCCCAGCCGGTCCCCGGCTCGCAGGCCCCGCCCGGCAAGCTCCCGGGCCATCCGGTTACTGCGGGCGTCGACTTGGGCGAAGGTAAAGGCTTCCCCGCTCCACTCCAGGCCGACCGCCCCGGAGCGACCCTTCAGAGAACCCTCGAACACCCCCCTAGAGTACATCTTACCAGTATAGTTTCAACCCCAGCTGCAGGATGCGCCGGGCGCCCGCCGAGGTCACCCAGCCGAAGTCCGTCGTACCCACTGTCTGTCCAGGCAAGTCGAACTCGGGAGTGTTGGTGAAGTTGAACATCTCCCAGCGGAACTGGAGCCGCCAGCGCTCGGCGAACTGGAAGTTCTTGGCCACCATCAGGTCGAAGAGCACCGATCCCGGACCGTACACACCCGGCAAGGTGCGCGCTGCGTTGCCCAAGGTGTACGGCGCCGGAACGGCGAACGCGGCCGGGTTCAGCCACTGGAGGCCGCGGCTGCCGCCAGTCAGGGGCTGACCTTTGTTGGACGACACCAGGTTCGAGCTGATCAGATCAGGACGCAGCGATCGCCCGCCGGCGGAGTCGCCCAGCACCACGCGCGGCCCGTTCAGCACCCCCACGCCAAAGGGCGACCCGGCGCGCAGCGTGCCGATGGTGGAGACCTGCCATCCGCCCGCCACTGCCTCCACCACCGGATGCCAGTCGGCTCCTAACCTGCGCCCGCGCCCGAAGGGGACATCCCAGATCGGCGCCACCACCAGCCGGTGCGGAATCGTGTAGTTGGAGGTCGAACGCTCCCCGGCGCGGTTGTAGATGTCCTGGACCGCGTCGTTATCGCCCGAGGAGGTGTCGCCCACCGCCTGCACGTTATCGATCCAGGTCGTATATGTATAGGCGAGCGTAAGCCCGAAGCCGTTCCGGTAGCGCCGCTCCGCCTTGAACGTCCCCAGCCAGGCGTTGGAAAGGCCCCAGTTCGGAGTCCGGACGTTGACGGAGGGGGCGTTGCCGGTGAAGATGCTCCAGGGGCGCAGCGAAAGCTCGCTGGCGCCCTGGCCGAGCCTGGGCAGATCCGCGGCGCGAATCTGGTTGATGTTCTGCCCCGCGAACGGCGCGTGGCGGCCGAGGGTCCCGATCACGCCCACTTCGAAGAACCAGCCATGGAAACTGGTCTGCAAATTAAGGTTGAGGCTGTGCGAGTATTGTGTAACGCGCGCCTCATCGAAGAACCGGATCTCGGAGATGGCATAAGGTGTGCCCCGAAAGCCGAAGGAGGAGGCCAGCGCCGACTCCGGCGGCGACGTGATCGACCCGGGTGGAATTCCCTGCCGCAGCGTGAACGGCACCGGGTGGGCCACCTGGTAGCGCTGGCTCAAGCCAAGAATCGGCTGCTGAATGAAGGCCGCGTCGTAAGGATTGCCGTAGAAGATCCCGTAGCCGCCGCGCAGCACGGTTTTCGCGGCCCCCAGTAGCCGCCAGGAAAAGCCGAACCGCGGCGCGATGTTATCCTTGTCCCAACGGTTGAGGTACTTGCCCTTGCCGTCCCGGCCGGCGAAGGTCACCGCGCCGATGGCGCCGGCGGGAATCCCGCTGCTGCCGGCCAGCGGCGCCGGGCAGGACTGGCAGAAACCATGCCAGCGGTTAGCGACTTCATAGACCGGAGTTTCGGTCTCATAGCGAATGCCGAGGTTCAGGGTGAGCCCGGGCGTCACCTGGAGATCGTTCTGGAAGTAGCCTGCGTAGTGATGGATGCGCAACCCGAAGGTGGGGGTGATCTCGACCATGGCGTTGTTCAACCGCCCCAGAAGAAAATCCGCAAACGACAGCCCGGTGAGGGCGATGGCCTGGCCGTTGGCGTTATAGCCCTGGGTGAAGCGCCCGTTGAACGTGTAAGCGCCGCCTTCCCCGCCGCGGCTGTTCTCATTGCCCTGGTAGTAGGTGGACATGAAGCCCCACTTCAGGGTGTGGCGGCCGGCGATTCTGGTGAAGTCCACCTGGTAGTCGAACTGGCTCAGCGGCGCCAGCCGGTTGTGGTTGCCCGGCGCGCCGATCTGGGTCACCGGCGTCAGGCCGCCGCCGAAGTTCAGCCGCGGAAACGCCAGCCCGGCAATGGGCGCCACGCCCTGGATGCCGAACTTTTCCGAGTAGTTGGTCTCGCAGCAATCCCCGCTGCGGCGCCGGATCCACACCCGGTTCCAGCCGGCCAGAAACTTGCCCAGGAAGGTCGGCGAGAAAGTCACGTCGGTGACGAATGAGATGTTATGACGGTGCCAGTTGAACAACACCGCGTCCGGATCCGACGGGCCGTAAGCGGCCGCCGGCTGCGAGTGCTGGTCCTGGCTCGGCTGGCCGACCCATCTTCCGAAGGTGCGCACGTTGTTGGTCCAGGCATGGTCGAGGCGCAGGATGTGATACTCCAGGCTGTCGCTCTCGACGCTGTTCTGCTGGAAGTTGCCCGCGTGATTATCGACGTTGTTGGGCGGGCGGTTCGGCCCGGGCACCGCTCCACTGGCCAGCACGGCGCGCGCCACGGGATCGATGCGGCTCAGGGGAATGATGTTGCCTTGGAACGCCGTCGTGCCGCGCGGCGCGGTAAACGTGCCCGAGCCGGTGGCCGGATCGTGGATCGGCACCACCTCCAGCGCGTTGCCGGTTCGAGCCGTTCCCCGGGAGAAATTTCCCTGTTGGAACTCCGGCAGGCCGACGTCGCGCGTCCGCACGCTGGCCTCGCGCTGCCGCTGGGCTTCGAGGTTGTAAAAAAAGAACGTCCGGTTGCGGCGGATCGGGCCTCCGATGTTTCCGCCGAAGTGGTTCCGGATGAGCTTGGGCTTGGTGTCGTTGCCCCAGCCGGCGGCGTCGAGCCGGTTGTTCCGCAGAAACTCATACAGGCTGCCGTGAAACCGGTTGGTGCCGCTCTTGGTCACCGCGTTGATGAAGCCGGCCGAGCTGCGCCCATATTCGGCGCCCATGGCGCTCACCAGCACCGTGAATTCCTGCATGGCGTCAATCGGCGGCGCCATCTCGATGTTGGCGACAGCAAATCCGCCGCGGGAGTTCGTGACGCCGTCCAGCAGCGCCTTCGCGGATTGCCCGCGCCCGCCGCCGATCGACACCTCTCCGCCGTCCATACCGCTGGTCATGAAGGCGCCCGGCACCAGGTTCACCAGCCGGAATACGTCGCGGCTCGGCATCGGCATCTCCAGGATCTGCTCCACCTGCACCGTCGAGCTGACCGTGCCGGTCGTGGTCTCCACTTGCAACGCGGTCCCGGAGACCTGGACGGTTTCGGTCACCGCACCTAGCTCGAGCTGCACCGGTTGGGTGACCGTGGCGCCGGCGTTGACGCGGATGCCGGACAGCTCCGCCCGTTTGAAGCCCTGCGCCTCCACCGAAACCTGATAGTTGGCCGGCGCCAGGTTCGGAAACAGGTACGACCCGGTGGCGGAGGTTTGCGTGGTCCAGCTGATTCCGTTGGACTGGTTGGCCGCCACCACTTTCGCGGCTGGCACGACCGCGCCGGTGGAATCGTTGACAATGCCGGTCAAAACGCCGGTAGCGACCTGGCCCAACCCGGCGCCCGCAAAGACCAGCACCGCGGCAAGAAGACGAATCGGCATGACCAACCTCCCTGAAGACTCAGAGCACGGTTTGCGGCCTGATAGCCATACAGTATACAGTCACGCAGGGGGGGAGGGGGGAGTGGGGGCGAGGGGGCGAGGGGGGGCGAGGGTCCTCAGCCCCAGACTTCGCGCGCCGTCTTGACGACCAGCCGAAGCTTGGCGAACTGTTCCTCCCTGGTCAGGGCGTTGCCTTCGACCGTCGAGGAGAACCCGCATTGCGGGCTCAGGCAGAGCTGCTCCAGAGGCACGTATTGGGAGGCCTGCTCCAGGCGGCGCTTCAGCTCGTCCTTGCTCTCCAGCGCGCCTCGCTTGGTGGTCACCAGACCGAGCACCACCATCTTGCCCTTAGGGACAAACCGCAGCGGCTCGAAGCCGCCCGAGCGCGCGTCATCGTACTCCAGGAAGAAACCGTCCACCTGGAGCTGGCCGAACACCGCTTCGGCGACGTGGTCGTAGCCGCCGGTGGCCGCCCAGCTGGAGCGGAAGTTGCCGCGGCACATGTGGGTGCAGACCGTCATCTGGGGCGGCTTGCCGGCCAGGGCGGCGTTCAGAAGCCGGATATACGTGAGATGCTGTTTCTCGCCATCGCCGCCGATACTCTCCACGTATCGTCTCTGAGCCGGATCATTGAGATAGGCGAGGCTGGTGTCGTCCAGCTGCAGATAGGTGCAGCCCAGCTTTCCCAGGGCTTCGATCTGGCCGGCGTATGCCCGGCCCAGATCCTTCCAGAATGCCTCCAGATCCGGGTAGACGGCTTCGTCGATGGCGGCGCGCCCGCCCCGGTAATGCATCATGCTGGGTGACGGAATGGACAGCTTGGGGGTGGCTTTGGCTGCGGATTGAAGAAACTGAAAATCCTCGCCGAAGATGCACTTCTGGAGCTGGAGCCGGGAGGCGACCCGCAGGGCGGCCGCGGTGAACTCCAGCAGGCCCTGCTGGTTACGAAACTGGACCTTCAGGTTGTCCTGGGCCTTGGTGACGCCGCCGATCTGGTAGAGAAAATCCATATGCCAGGAGCCGCGCCGATACTCGCCGTCGGTTACTCCCAGCAGGCCAATGTCTTCCTGCATTCTGACGACGTCGCGGATGGCGCGGTCCTCGATGCGGCGCAGCTGGGCGGCCGGGAGACGGCCCTGTTTGTGCTCTTCGCGGGCCTGGAGCAGTTTGGCGGGACGCAGCAGGCTGCCGACATGGTCGGCGCGAAACGGCGGCTTGCTCCTGGCGCTCATGGGCTCTACCCCCGATTCGTCCGCGGCCAGTCGATGCGCCAGCGGCCGCCCGTCATCGGCGCCCAAAAGAGCCGTTTCGGCGGCGTGCCGCGGGCATGGTGATAGAGCAACGCCGTGCGCTCGTAAAACCCTCGGGTATGGGGCGAATCCCGGAACCCGAGCCGCGCCATGTCCAGGTGGTGGCAGAACTCATGACACAAGGTGCTGAGGAAGGTTCCGTAAGAAGTCACCTGCTTGCGAACAGCCGTGCGCATCCAGACGCGGATGACGGCGGTCTTGGGATCGTAGTCCCCAAACAGCTCCGTGGCCCAACCGCCTTCGCGGACCCGGAGGGGGCGGGCCGCCAGCACTCGCAGGCGCGGCCTGGCCACGCCATAGAAGTCGGCCGCCGCGGCCAGCAACTCCGTGCAGCCCTGCCTTAGGGCCGCCGACCGTTCGGTCTTGACGGCGGCTTCGATCGCCCTGGCCGCCAGGCGCAGGCGATCATCGCCGGGCAGTTCCAGCATCCGGAGCTGGTCGCTGGCGGTGTACTGGTGGTGGAGCGGCCCGGTTCGGGGGGGTCGATCGGTGAGCACGGCGCCTTCATGGTATGGCAAAGGCGCGCCGGTTACAACCTTCCGGTGGAGGCCTATTCCGCCTGGGTGCGCGACATGAAAGTGGCGGCAACCGCCGGCCCGCCAATTGTCATCCCGAGCGCAGCGAGGGATCTGCTGTACGGCGGGGCGAGAAGCAGATCCCTCGCTACGCTCGGGATGACACCGGCACCGGCTCCGCCTCCGAGCGCCGCCGGCGCCGGTTTCGGTTGCGGTGGAGCCGGGCTGTGTTATAGTTGGATGATTCCCACGGACACTGCTAGCGAGGTCACAACTATGGAAGACAACAAACTCTCTTATTTCCTGTTCGGGCTCGGTATGGGCGTCGCCGTCGGCGTGTTGTTCGCCCCCAAGTCGGGTCAGGAAACCCGCGATTACCTGAAGTCGAGGGCCGGCGAAGGCCGCGACTTTCTGAAGCAAAAAGGCGAAGAGGTGCGCGATTCGGCCTCCGACATGGTCAGCCGCGGGCGCGAGGCTTTCGACTCCCAGCGGCAGAACCTGGCGGCGGCGCTGGAGGCCGGCAAGCAGGCCTACCGGTCCAGCGTCGGCCCTACCGGTCAACCGTCCGAAGGGTAGGCGTCGCGACCCGGTTATGGACCAACGTTTCCTGCTGATCCTGAGTGTATTCACGGGCGTGGCAGCCCTGGCGCTGCTGGTACAGATGTTTCTGTTCCTGGGGCTGTACCGCAGCATCAAGGCGATCCAGGAGCGAACTACAGCCTTGGCGGATCGGCTGGAGCCGCTCATCGAATCCACCCGCCGCATGGTCGAGGAAACCCGGCAGCAGGGACGGGAGATCCTGACTCGCGCCCAGGCCATCGCCGAGACCACCCGCGTGCAGGTGATTCGCCTCGATGAGCTGCTGGCCGAAGTCAGCGCCCACACCCGCAGCCACCTGGAGCGGCTGGACCGCATTGCCCAGTCCACCGCCGAGCGGGTGGAGGAGACGGTGGCCAGCGTGCAGCGCACCGTGCTGGCGCCGGTGCGGGAGATCAATGCCCTGGCGGCCGCGGTGCGGGCGGTGGTGCAGCACCTCGGCCGCCGCCGGATGCCGGCGGTCGAGCGGGCCACCCAGGACGAAAACTTGTTCATATAGCAGGTTGTGGGTAGCGGGTTGTAGGTTGTGGGCCCGGGCAGCGGCCTGGCGCCCAACTACGGGGCCCACTTCCCGCAACCCACTTCCCACAACCCACCGCTGAGGCTCACATGGCGATTCGAGTAGCTCTACTGGGCACCAAGTTCATGGGCAAGGCTCACAGCCAGGCCTGGCGCAGCGTCAACATGTTCTTTCCCGACGCCCCCCAGGTCGAAAGGAAGGTCATCGCCGGCCGCAACGCCGAAGACACCGAGCAGGCCCGGCGCTTGTTCGGCTGGCAGGAGGCCTCCACCGACTGGCGCTCGGTGGTGCGGCGCCCGGATATCGACTTGGTCGATATCGCGACGCCCGGCGACCTGCATTGCCAGATGGCCCTGGCGGCTGCCACCGCCGGCAAGCACATCGTCTGCGAGAAGCCGCTGGCCAATAACCTGCCCGACGCCCAAAAAATGCTGGCGGCGGTGACCAAGGCCAAGGTCCGCCACCTGCTGATGCACAACTACCGCCGGGTACCCGCGGTGGCCCTGGCCAAGCAGCTCATAGGGGAAGGCCGCCTGGGCCGCCTTTACCACTTTCGCGCCCGCTACCTGCAGGATTGGGCCATGTCGCCGAGCCTGCACCTGGTGTGGCGCTTCGACGCCAAGGCCTCGGGGTCCGGGGCCCTGGGCGACCTGGGGGCCCACATCATCGACTTGGGCCGCTATCTCTGCGGCGAGATCACCGAGGTGGCCTCGACGCTGGAAACTTTCATCAAGCAGCGCCCCGCTGCCCCCGGCTCCAGCCAGAAAAAGAAAGTGACGGTGGACGATGCCGCCATCCTGCTGGCCCGCTTCAAGAGCGGGGCCCTGGGGACCTTGGAGGCCACCCGCTTCGCCCGCGGCCGCAAGAACCAGAACACCTTCGAGATCAACGGCGACAAGGGCTCGGTGTCCTTTGACCTGGAGCACCTCAACGTGCTGAAGTTTTACTCCGCCGAGGAGCCCGGTCACCTCCAGGGCTTCCATGACATCCTCTGCGTCACCAAGGGCGTGCACCCCTACGCCGACAACTGGTGGTTCGACGGCCACCTCCTGGGTTACGAGCACACCTTCACCCACACGGTCTACGATTTTCTCAAGGCCCTGGAATCCGGCTCGAAGATTCACCCCGATTTCGTCGACGGGGTGCGGAACCAGGCGGTGCTCGACGCTGCCGCACGCGCCTCCCAAGAGAAGCGCTGGGTCGCCGTGGCGGCATGATCGATATTCACTGCCACGTCCTGCCGGGCCTGGATGACGGCCCCGCCGACGAGGCCACCGCGGTGGCCATGTGCCGCCTGGCTGCCGAGAACGGAACCACCGACCTGGTGGCTACCCCGCACGCCAACCAGCGCTATCCCTACTCGCGCCCGGCCAGCGAGGAAAGGCTCCGGCAGCTGGGGCAGGTAGTCGGCCCCGCTCCCCGGCTCCACCTGGGATGCGATTTTCGCCTCCACTACGACAACATCGAGGCCGCGCTGGCCGATCCGGCCCGCTTCACCATCCGTGACGGCCCCTACCTGCTGGTGGAGTTCTCCGACCAGGTCATTTCCCAGGGCACCGCCTCGGTGTTCGACCGCTTGCGCCGGGCCGGCCTGACCCCCATCATCACCCATCCCGAGCGGAACCCCTTGCTGCGGGACCATCACTCCAGGATGAACGTGTGGATTCACCGCGGGTGCCTGCTTCAGATCACCGGACAATCGCTGCTGGGCGGATTCGGCAGCCGCGCCCGCTCGGCCGCCATCGACATGGTCAACGCCGGCCTGGTTCACCTGATCGCTTCCGACGGCCACGACCTGGAGAAGCGGCCGCCGGTGCTGCGCCCCAGTTACGCCTTCGTGGTGGACCGCTGGGGCGAGCAGGTCGCCCACAGCCTGTTTGTCGACAACCCCCGTGCCGTGCTGGAAGGCCGGGCGCTCGCCCTCCCGCGACCCCATGTTCGCCGCCGAAAGTGGTGGCAGATCTGGTGACCCGGGCGGACCCCGGCGGCCGGGCCGCGACATTCCACGAACCTCCTACGCGCCATAGACGATGCTGTCCATCTCGGCGTTGGTAAGATCCTTGCCGCTCGAATCCGCCAGTTCGGCGAGCCGATAGAAAGGATCACCGTGGGCGGGCCTGCCGGTGGCGCATGGGACTAGCTGGGCGACGCCGGCCTCGGGCCGCGCCCGAGCCCACGATCCACAACCTACAACCGGGCCGGAGTGGCCGGAGGCCACCCCGGCTACTTACAGGCAGGAATGCCTGTGTTACTGGACCCGTGAGAGGGTGGCCTGGCGCTCCACCAGGGAATCGAAAATCGCCAGCACCTGCTTCCGGAAGTCATACATCTTCTGGAGGGACTCCCGGAAGCCGTTGTCAAAGTCCGCCGACCGCATCCACTTGGCGAAGGTGGCCGCTGGCACGTCGATGTCCCGCCGCAGCGCCTCGATGCGATGCCCCCGCAGGAACAGCGCATAGAAGAGCGCCGCCTCCCGTTGCGGCGACGCTTCCGGACTCTTGAACGACGTAACCATACAGGCCCAAGCATCCGAGACTACACCAAACCGGGCCGGGTCCGCAAGCCCAAACTGTCATTATCGGCTCGCTTCCTCTGCTTCAGGCCAGGTTTTCGATCACCCGCAGCAGGCCCTGCATGGAGCGGCGGCTGGCAGGCTCCCGCTTCCCGTCGATGGTAAAATGGGTCTCCATCGAGAGCGCCCCGGTGTAACCGGCCCGCCCCAGGGCTGTAAAGATCTCCAGGTACGGCGTTTCCCCGTCCCCAACGGCGCAAGTCTGGCGCCGGCCGGTCTGCGGATCCCGCCTGCTGTCCTTGATGTGGAGGTGCCAGATGCGTTTGGCATCCAGCTTGCTGAAGCCATCCGGCCAGGGTATTTCTCCGGTCGAGGTTCCGTTTACGACGTCCCAGACCATGCCCAGCCAGGGCGACTTCAACTGGTTCAGCACCGACGCTGTTTCCTCACAGTCGGCCAGGTTGCAGGCCCCCTCGTTCTCGATGGCCAGCCGGATCTTCTGCTTCTCGGCCACCTCCGTCACCCGGCTCAAACCCTCCACGATCCGCGCCCGCTCCTTCTGGCGGTCCTCCACCCGCCAGTAGGAAAAGATCCGCAACTGGTCGGTCCCGAGGATCCGCGCCGCCTCGATGGCCTGGTGCAGGAATTCCATTTGGCGGGGAAATTGCTCTTCGACCGGCACAGGAAAATCCTTCAGTGACAGCTGGATCTCGCGCTTGGACTGCTCGGTGAGGCGGCTGTCTGGCAGCACGCACTTCAGCAAGGGCGTGGAGAGCGCCGCCACCCGGATGCCGTTCTGTTTCAGCAGGGCGGCGATCTGCTTCAGCCTGGCCGGCTGGTGGCGGAAACAGTACAGGCCGTCTACGTTGCGCAGCTCGACCAGCCGGACGCCGAACTCGGCCGCGAATTCGAGCGCCACTGTTAGATCCCGGCTTACCTCGTCGGTGAGGAAGCAGACGTTGGCCCGGGTAAGCTTGGCGGCCGCCGGCGCCGCCAGCCCCAGAGCCGCCGCCGCGGCGGTGGCGGTTTTGCAGAATTCCCTTCGGTGCATGGGGCTATCTTAACGCAGGTCAACCACGGATGAACGCGGCAGGAACCACAGCCGGCAGGAACCACAGATGAACACGGATGAACACGGATAAAACCCCGTGAACGGCGGGCCGCCCTGTATTCATCTGTGTTCATCCGTGTTCATCTGTGGTTCCTGTTCATCGGTGTTCATCTGTGGTTACAATAGCCCGTGCCTTGCCTTTCCGCCTGCCTGCTGTTGTTGGCCGCCTCGAGCCCCTTGCTTGAACAGGCCCGCCGGGCCCGCGATGCCCAGGACCGGCCGGCCCTGGAGGCCGCCGC
>Ga0247727_10008021_pt1 | contig 19785 bp, 19 predicted proteins | sample WisWelCaveWW1625_FD_202498 | JGI IMG/M metagenome (GOLD analysis project Ga0247727, IMG submission 202498) | Biofilm microbial communities from Wishing Well Cave, Virginia, United States - WW16-25 | ecosystem: Environmental > Aquatic > Deep subsurface > Groundwater > Cave microbial mat | place... | reverse complement strand
ACGTGAACCGATTGCCAAGACTGCTGACGCCCTTCCTCACACTTCCCCTCCATTTCAATCACCACAACACACGAGTGTTGCGATGACCAATGAAGACCACCGTCGTCCTGCAACACCAGGACAGGACAGCGTCAATCACGACACCACGTCCTCCGGCTTGATCGCGTCGAATTGCCCCGTCTCCAGGCGCTCTTCGACGTCCGCGTCGATCTCACGCTCAGTCACCGTCGGCCGCGTGCGACGCAGCCGTCCCTCACGCAGGCGACGGAACTTGAGGATCTCGAGCAGGTACACCAGGTAACAGCTCGCGGCCAGCACCAGCAGCCCGATCAGCGCCATCACGATCGCCCAGCCGGCGTTGAGCGCACCGCCGTCGTCGGAGTAGGGCACGAACCGCAGCGAGACCGCGAACCCGGCGACGGCGATCGTCCACGCGTACAGGTAGAGCACCGTGCGCCGACGGCTGAACCCGATCCTGTCGAACCGGTGGTGGAAGTGGTTCTGGTCGGCGACGTAGACGGGCCGGCGGTACTTCATCCGCTTGAGGACGACAAAAGCGGTGTCCAGGAACGGGACCGCGAGCACCACGAGCGGGAACACCAGCGCCAGCACCGCCTGCGTCTTGACGGCGCCCTCGACCGCGACGCAGCCGAGCAGCAGCCCGAGCAGGTTCGCGCCGCAGTCACCCATGAAGACGCGAGCCGGCGGGAAGTTGTGGATCAGGAAGCCGGCCGCGCCGCCGGCCGTGATCGCGGCGAGCGTCGCGGCTGTGCCGCGTTCCAGATCGAAGGCGATGATCGCGAAGGCGATCGCACTGATCGAGCAGACGCCCGCGGCAAGGCCGTCGATGCCGTCGGAGAAGTTGACGACGTTCATCACGAAGACGAGCCCCAGCACCGTCAACGGCGCGCCGGCGCCGCCGAGGTCCACCGCGCCGAGGAACGGCAGCGTGAAGTTCGTGACCTCGACGCCCGCCGCCACGGGAATCACCGCCGCGGCGATCTGGCCCAGCAACTTGACCGGCGGCGCCAGGTCGAAGCGATCGTCGAGCGCGCCGACAAGTGCGATCAGCGCGCCCCCCGCGAGGACGCCCTGCATGCGCTGGCCCACCGCGCCATCGAGGTTCAGGAACAGCGCGCTCGCGGCGAGCACACCGGCGAGGATCGCGAGCCCGCCGAGCAGCGGCGTGTCACGCGTGGCAAGGCCGCGCTCGCGCGGGTGGTCAACCGCTCCGACCGCGACCGCGAACCGCGCCGCCAGCGGGGTCAGCAGAGCGGCCAGCAGAAAGGCCGTGCCGAAACCGAGGATCGCGTCCCGCTCATCCATCGTCGAGAGCGCAGCCTATTGGCGAGTCCGATGCGTGCGACGGCTGCGGATGGCATCGGGCCGGGGATGCTGGGCGTCGCACGCCGAAGGGGCACAGTGCAAGTGCACGGGCCCCTTCGGCGGGTGGCGCCCAGCGCCCCGGAGCGGTGTCAGACCGCGGCCGACGCAGTGATGTGCTCGTAGAGCGGGTAGCGATCGGCGATCGCGGTGACCCGCTCGGCGAGCTCGCCGCGCAGGGCGCCGAACTCGGGGGTCAGGGCGATCGCGATGACCTCACCGATCTCGGCGAAGTCCTCGGCCTGAAGGCCGCGTGTGGCGAGCGCGGAGGCGCCGATGCGCAAGCCGCTGGTGACCATCGGCGGACGCGGATCGAACGGCACCGCGTTGCGGTTGACGGTGATGCCGATCTCGTGCAGGCGATCCTCGGACTGCTGGCCGTCGATCTCCGACTCGCGCAGGTCGACGAGCGCGAGATGCACGTCGGTCCCGCCCGTCAGCACGTTGACGCCGTGCCCGGCGCCGAGCAGCGCGGCGGCGACTGCCTGGGCGCCCGCCACCGTGCGGCGCTGGCGCTCGCGGAAGGCCTCCGTCTGCGCGATCCCGAGCGCGACCGCCTTGCCGGCGATGACGTGCATCAGCGGGCCGCCCTGCTGGCCGGGGAAGACGGCGGAGTTGATCTTCTTGGCGTACTCCTCCTTGCAGAGGATCATCCCGCCGCGCGCGCCTCCGAGCGTCTTGTGGACCGTCGTCGTGACGACGTCCGCGTGAGGCACGGGGCTCGGATGCACGCCACCGGCGACGAGGCCCGCGAAGTGCGCCATGTCAACCAGCAGGTACGCGCCGACGTCGTCGGCGATCTGGCGGAAGCGCGCGAAGTCCAGGTGGCGGGGATAAGCCGACCAGCCGGCGATGATCATCCTCGGGCGCGTCTCCTTCGCGACGTGCTCGACCTCGTCCATGTCGATCAGGCATGTGTCCGGGCTGACCTCGTACGCGACGACGTCGTAGAGCCTGCCCGAGACGTTGAGCTTCATCCCGTGGGTGAGATGCCCGCCATGCGGCAGCGCGAGGCCCATGATGCGGTCGCCCGGCTCGAGCAGCGCGTGGTAGACGGAGGCGTTCGTCTGCGCGCCGGCGTGCGGCTGGACGTTCGCGTGCTCGGCGCCGAAGAGCTCCTTTGCGCGATCGATCGCGAGCTGCTCGGCGATGTCGACGAACTCGCAGCCGCCGTAGTAGCGACGGCCCGGGTAGCCCTCGGCGTACTTGTTGGTGAGGACGCTGCCCTGGCAGTCGAGGACCGCCTGCGGAACGAAGTTCTCGGAGGCGATCATCTCCAGCGTGCGCTGCTGACGATCGAGCTCTTTGACGAGCACGTCCGCGATCTGCGGATCGACCTCGGCGAGCGGGAGGTTGAAGAAGTCGGCGGGTAGATCGTGCATCGCCGAGCGACGGTAGCACCCGCCGGGAGTCTCCTCAGGCGTCTTCGAGCTGGGTGATGCGGTCCACCCTGCGCGCGTGACGCCCGCCCTCGAAGCCGGCCTCCAGGAACGTCGCGACGATGGCGTCGGCGTCGGCCGGGGCCAGGTGGGCGCCCGAGAGGGTGATGACGTTGGCGTCGTTGTGACGGCGGGCCATCTCGGCCTCCGCGGCGTCGTGCGCGTTCACCGCGCGAATGCCATGAACCTTGTTCGCGACGATCGCGACGCCGTTGCCCGAGCCGCACGCGAGCACTCCGCGGTCGGCCTCGCCCGTTGCGACGAGGTTCGCGGCGCGAGCCGCGAAGTCGGGATAGTCGACGGACTCCGTCGAGTCCGTACCGACATCGACGACCTCGTGTCCCGCCCGGGTGAGCGTCGCCTTGACGTGCTGCTTGAGCTCAAATCCGGCGTGGTCTGCGCCGACGGCGATCCTCATCGTGCCGCGCTCCCGTTGTGCTTTGCGAGCTGCGCCATTCCGTCATCGATCGTACGCGGCGGGACGTAGCCGAGCTCCTCTCGCGCGCGGGAGATGTCGATCGTCGCTTCCTGTGCGGACAGCCAGAAGGCCAGGCGCGTCAGCGGTGGGGCGCCGCGCAACGGCAGCACTCCCCACAGCCGTTCCCCGGCGCCGGCCACCACCCGGGCGAGCGCGCGCGGCACGCTCCGCTTCGGAGCCTGCACCCCCTGTGTGGCGAGCAGGCGCGTGACGAACTCACGGAACTCGACCGGCTCGCCGTCGGTGACGAAGTACGCGGCGCCGCTCACGCCACGCTCCGCCGCAAGGATCAGCCCCTCCACGACGTTGTCGACGTGCGTCGTCGAGGTCATGTGCCGGCCGCCGCCGATCCAGGCGAAGCGCCCGCTGCGGACGGCCTCGACGAGAGCCGGCGTGATCGTCGTGTCACCTGGACCCCACACGAGGCGCGGTCGCACGACGACCGTCTCCAGCTCGTCGTCGGCGGCCGCCCTCACGGCCTGTTCGGCCTTGGCCTTGGTCGAGCTGTAGAGGGCGCGGGAGTCGGGGCGCAGCGGAGCGCTCTCGTCGACCATCACGAGCGGCTCGCCGGCCAGCAGCGCGGCCTCGGTCCCGACGTGTACGACGCGCTTCACGCCCGCCCGCCGGGCCGCGTCGAGCACGTTGCGCGTGCCCTGCACGTTGCCGTGCTCGAAGGCGTCGCGGTCGCCCCACTCGCCGAGCATCGCAGCGCAGTGGAAGACCACCTCGCAGCCGCGCATGCCCGACGACATGTCGGCGACGTCGTCGAGGTCACCGCGAACGGCTTCGGCGCCACGGTCGGCGACGGCGTGAGCGGCTGCATCGCTTCGCGCGAGGGCGCGAACCCGCCATCCGTCGGCCACGAGCCGGCGCACGAGCGCGCCGCCTATGAACCCAGAGCCGCCCGTGACGAACGCTGCCTGCTGCACCGCCCGAACGCTACCCGAGCCGCCGCGCGACCTCGTCTGCGCTCACGGTGCCCAGCCGAAGCACCGCCCATCGGCCCGCGCTCTGCAGCTCGCGCAGATCCACGACGGTCGACGGCGTGCCGGGCAGGTCGCCGCCGTCGAGGACGAGGTCGGCGGCGGCGCGCAGCGCGGGCGGCACCTGCGCGAGCCGTCGTGCATCTGCGGCGCCGGAGAGGTTCGCGCTGGTCTGCAGGACGGGGACGCGCACCGCCGCGAGCGCCTCCAGTGAGGGCGTCAGCGCCGGCACTCGCAGACCGAGCGTCAGCTGGTCAGGTCCGCAGGCAAGCGGGAAGCGGCGCTCGGGGTTCGGCAACAGAACCGTGACCGCTCCCGGCAGCAGTGACTCCAGCGCGGCGAGCGTTCGCTGCCCGAGCTCCGGCAGCGCGGACAGCGCGGGCTCAAGCGCGAAGAACAGGACGGCGGCGGGCTTGTCGGGACGGCGCCCCTTGAGCGTGTACAGCCGCTCGACGGCGGGCGCGCTCGCCGGGTCGCAGGCCAGGCCGTAGACGGTGTCGGCGGGAAAGACCGCGATGCCGCCGACCTCGACACAGCACTCGAAGGACCGCGCCTGCTCCGCGGTGATCATCGCGGCGCTCGCCGCCCTTCGACGACTCGCTCGATCCCGGCCAGGTCGCGCAGCGCGCGGACGTCATCGAAGCCGGCCGCCTGCGCGAGCGCCGTGACCCGCGACGCCTGTCCGGCCCCGAGCTCCATCGCCAGCAGCGTCGCGCTGGTCGCGGCCGCTTCGGCGACAAGCCTGCGGATCACGTCAAGCCCGTCCTCCCCGGCGAACAGCGCCTGCGCCGGCTCGTGGCGAAGCACGTCCGGCGGCAACGCCGCGCGGTCGCGCTCGGCGACGTAGGGCGGGTTGGACAGGACGGCATCCCAGTCCTCTCCGAGCCCGGCGAGCAGATCGGCCTGCACGAGCTCCACATCGAGGCCGAGCGCGTCCCGATTCGCGCGCGCGACGACGAGCGCGTCCCGGCTGGCGTCGGAGCCGGTGACGACGAGGTCCGGGCGCTCGTGCTTCAGCGCGAGCGCCACCGCGCCGCTGCCGGTTCCCACGTCGAGCACGCGCGCACCATGCGGCAGGTCGAGCGCCACCTCGACGAGCAGCTCGGTCTCCGGGCGCGGCACCAGCACGCGCGGGTCGACGGCGAGATCGATGTGGCGAAAGCCCTTGCGACCGAGCAGATAGGCGACCGGCTCGTGCTGAACCGCGCGCCGGCGGACGAGGTCTTGAAAGGCGCGGATCGCCGGGCCCTCGACATGGCGGCCGGAATCGAGGAACAGCTCGGTTCGCGAGACGCCGAGGGCGTGCGCCAGCAGCAGCTCGGCGTCGAGCCGCGCGCTGTCGCTTCCAGACGCCCCGATCGCCACCACGGCGGAGTCGAGGGCGTCGCTCACGGGAACGCCGGCACGCACGGTCCCGCCCACTAGACGGTTGATTCCCGGTCGCAGAGTTTGGAATCGACCATCTACGTCTTCTCAGCCTGCGCCGCGAGCCGGCGCCGTTTCTCGTCGGCCTCCAGCGCAGCGGTGAACTCTTCGAGCTCCCCCGCGAGAACGCGGTCGAGGTCGTGGACGGTGACCTTCACGCGGTGATCGGTCACGCGCCGCTCCGGGAAGTTGTAGGTGCGGATCTTCTCCGCGCGGTCGCCGGTCCCGACCTGTGACCTGCGGTCGGCGGCGAGCTCAGCCTGCTGCTCGGCGACGGCGCGCTCGTAGAGGCGCGCACGCAACACGCGCAGCGCCTTCTCGCGGTTCTGCAGCTGGCTCTTCTCGTCCTGCATCGAAACGACGACGCCGCTCGGCTTGTGCGTGATCCGAACCGCCGAGTCGGTTGTGTTGACCGACTGCCCGCCAGGCCCCGAGGAGCGGTAGACATCGACCTGCAGGTCGTTCTGTTCGATCTTGATGTCGACGTCCTCGGCCTCAGGCAGCACGGCGACCGTCGCGGTGCTGGTGTGGATCCGACCCTGGGACTCGGTGACCGGCACGCGCTGGACGCGGTGCGTCCCGCCCTCGTACTTGAACACGGAATAGACGCCGTCGCCCTTGATCGCGAAGGTGAACTTGCCCTCCCCCTCTTCGAGCGCCTCGGGCGTCAGGCCGCGACGTTCGGCGTACTTCGTCAGCATCCGATACAGGTCACCGGCCCATAGCCCGGCCTCCTCGCCGCCGGCACCGCCCTGGATCTCGACGATCACGTTCTTGTCGTCGTTGGGGTCGGTCTCGACCATCGCGAGGCGGATCTCCTCTTCCAGCTCGGCGATGCGATCACGCGAGGCGCTCAGCAGCTCCCGCACCTCCACGTCGTCGTCGCCCTCGTCGATCAGCTCCTGCGCGCCGGCGGCATCGTCGCTCGCGCGGCGCCACAGCTCGGCGAGCTTGGCCCCCGGCTCGAGGCGGCTGTACTCGCGCCCGGTCTGTGCGTAGCGCAGACGGTCGCCGATCACCGCGGGGTCGGTGATCTCACGGGAGAGCTTGGCGAACCGGGCTTCGATCTGCTCGACGAGTGACTCGATCATCCGGACGTCGAGGGTACCGGCGTTGCTGTCGCGCGCCTGTGGTTGGCGGGAGTGGCCGGTCCTACCTGGCCCGCCCGCCCGCCGCTCTCGCATTCCAGGCGATCCTGCGGTCGCGGATATCGCGAGCCGGCCGCGGTAGATCCGCCCAGGCGAGCTCGGCTAGGCGGCGATTTCCACGCCAAGCAGGTCGTCGTCGGTCATCTCGCCGGGCTTCTCGAGCTCCAGCACCGCTTCCATCGCGGCGATCGCGACGGCGAGCTGCGTGTGGTCGGGCTCGCGGGTGGTGAGCTTCTGGAGCTGCATGCCGGGCCAGATGAGCGCCTGGACCCAGCGCTTGCGGCGGTGCTTGCCGGCGAGCTTGATGAGCTCGAACGAGATGCCGACGATCAGCGGCACGCCGACGATTCGGCTCGTGATCAGCGCCCACCAGGGCAGCAGCCCGAGCGGGGAGAAGACGAAGACCGCGACGATCATGACGATCAGCAGGAAGCTCGTGCCGCAGCGCGGATGCAGCCGCGAGAAGCGCTGGGCGTTCTCGGGCGTCATCTCGACGCCGGCCTCGTAGCAGGAGATCGTCTTGTGCTCGGCGCCGTGGTACTCGAAGACACGGCGCAGGTCCCGCATCCGCGATATCAGCACGAGGTAGCCGAGGAAGATCACCGTGCGCAGCACGCCCTCGACGATCCAGAACAGGACCGCCGACCCGAGCTGATCCTTGATCAGGTTGGTGAGTGTCACCGGCACGATGAAGAACAGCCCAACCGAGAGCGCGAGCGCGAAGACGATCGTCGCGACCCAGAGGGCGCCCGAGATCGGCTCCTCCTCCTCGGGCATCTGCGCGTTGGCGGAGATGCCGAGCGCCTTGAAGCCGATCGCCATCGATTCGCCGAGAGCGATGACGCCGCGGAGAATCGGGAGGCGCAGCAGACGGTGGCGCTTGAGGATCGTCTTGATCGGAAACACCTCAACGGCGATCTCCCCAGTGGGCGGGTCGGCGACGTCCTTGCGAACGCCTTCGTCGTCGAGTTGCTCGGGCGCCGGCTTGCGCACTGCGACGGCCCAGGTTCCGACGCCGCGCATCATCACGCCCTCGAGAACGGCCTGCCCGCCTACGGGCGCGTCACGCGTGGCGATCCACGGGCCGGCATCAGGGCCGGAAGCATCTCTCGGCTGGTCGGGCCGGCGCTCGACATCGGCCACGGCGAGATCGCCCGTCAGCTCGCGTCGCCGGCTTGGCGCTTGGCCGCGCGACGGCGGAAGCGCTCAACGCGGCCGCCGGTGTCGACGAGCTTCTGCTTGCCGGTGTAGAACGGGTGGCAGTTGGAGCAGATCTCGACGTGGATCTCGGACTGGGTCGAGCGAGTCGTGAACTCGTTGCCGCAGGAGCAGCGCACGTGAGCGTCGATGTACTCCGGATGGATCTCGGTCTTCATGCTGTGATCGATTCTAGCCGTGCCTGATCGGCGGGCCGCCGGTCGCCCGGAGACAGTGTGCGTCGCGGGCCGCGCTCAGCGCGAGGCGCAGCGGCGCTCGACGACGTTGTTGTCCTCCAGCGACTCCGCGACCTGCGCGCCGGAGTCGGCCGTGAACTGCACGGCGGTGCCCGGCTCGCAGCGCGAAGCGCTGATCTCGACGAGGACGCGCTCACCCGCGGCGAGCGCGGCGATCCGCTGCACGACCGGTGCCCCGCCCGCGAGCGAGAGCGCGACATCGAAGGGCCCGGCAGGCCCAGCGCCGGTGTTGACGACATAGGCGCGGTACGTCCACGCTGCGTCGCTCGCGCCGCGGACGACGTCGGGGTTGCGCAGTTGCAGGTCCGAGAGGGTGTCCGGCTGGGCGCACGGCGCCGTGATGCGCCTGGCGCCGCGCACGACCTTGCCGCGCGGGTTGCGCCAGCGGTACTTGACGACGGCGCGGTAGACGCCGCCGGGCTGAAGACCGCCGACGCGCTTGCGCACGATGAAGCCCGGGACGCCCGGGTCGGCGCCGTCCCAGACGCCGAAGCTCGGAATCTCCTTCAGGGCGGTCCAGCCGCGACGGCCGTCCAGGCCACGCTGCTGGAGATCGAAGCGCATCTCCATCCGGCCGCGCTGACCGAGCGCCGGCATCGTGCCGGTGAAGGTCGCGTAGCCGTCTGGCGTGCAGGCCTCAAGCTTTGCCGTGAGCGGCGGCTTCTTCGCGCTTTCGTGCGCTGACGGGACGTCGTGACCCGACGGTGAGCCGAACGCGTAGGTGGGCACGACAGCCAATACGGCGGCTGCCGCGAGCGGGGCCAGGAGCTTCCTTGCGGGCATCATGCGCTGTAAGGAACACACGAGAAGCGCAAGTGTTGCGCCCCCCAAACGAGATTCGTCAGAAAGCTAACGAGCGCGAGCGCGAAGCGCGCAATCTCACGACCGGCCTCGCAGGGTCCGCGCACCGGCTCCGGCCGGTGCCGGGGCGTCCGGGCAGCTAGCGTTTGATGATGTTGTGAATCTCGATCAGCTCCGGCTCGCCCGGATCTATCCCGACCTCGGCAAGTAGCGGCATGAGGCGCTCTCCGAACGCCTCGAGCTGCTCCCTCGAGTCCCAAATCTCGCTAACGCGGAGGTTCCCGTTCGAACCGAAGCAGACGTGGTAGTCAAGCCCGTCGGGTGGGAAGTTCCCGGCATCCTCAAGCCGGCGGATGCTCTCGTCATACTGCTGCGCGGACAAGGACGCGGGGGCGAAGCGAATAAGGATGCTCATAGCGATCCTCCATGACTAGCGGTTGGGCCGATCCTATACAGATGTCGACCCATCCGAACCCTCCTCGCGGTGCCCTCAGGTCAGTTGGTAAAGGGGACCGTCGCCGCCTTCGGGCGTCGTCAGCCGTCCGCCCTTTGCCGTGATCGCGCCGCACTGCACGCAATTGGTGTAGTTGACGACCACGTCGACGTTGCCGGTCTCCGGCGCGTCGTCGGAGATCTCGTACACCCCGGCGGGGCACATCCACTTCCAGGTCTCGGCGATCTCGCGCGGGACGTTCTTCTGGACGCGGATGTGGTTGGGGGCGTCGTCGCGTGTCGCATTGCCGGTGATGAAGACGGACGAGAGCTTGTCGAACGTGTACTTGCCGTCCGGCTTGGGGTACTTCTCGTGCGTCTTGCCGACGAACATCGGACGCGCGTCGTTGCGATGCCAGGACCAGCGACCCCCGGGGAAGCGGCCCTTGGTGGCGATCATCAGGTTGACCAGCGGCCCGCCCTGGATGAAGCCGCGCTGGAACGGCTGGCGCGTGTTGCGGACCTCGTAGAGCTCCCTGCCGGTCTGTGAGTCCTCGATCGCGGTCTCGTAGCTCTCGAACGACTTGCCGCCGCGACGCAGCGTCTCGTAGATTGCCTCCGCTGCGAGCTTCCCGGACGTGATGCAGTGGTGGACGCCTTTGAGCGAGACCGTGTCGACCATGCCACCGGCATCACCGACGATGACGGCCCCGGGCATCGAGAGCTTGGGCATCGACCAGTAGCCGCCGCCCGGGAGCGCCTTGGCACCCCAGCCGACACGCTCGCCGCCCTCGAGGATCTTCTTGACGAGCGGGTGCAGCTTGAACTGCTGAAGCAGGTCGTGCGCCGAAGTGGTGGCGTCGGCGTACTCCAGATCGATGACGAAGCCGATGCTGACGAGGTCATCGCCGGTCTTCTCGTCCTTCATCGGGTAGATCCAGGTGCCGCCGATCTGCCCGTACTTGGACGACAGCTTGAGCGGCCACGGGCCGATCGTGTGAATCAGGCGGTCCAGTGGCTTGGGGACCTTCCAGATCTCCTTGACACCGAGCTCCCAGACCTGTGGCTCGCGGCCCTCACCGAGGTCGAACTCGCGGATCGCGGCGCCGGTCAGGTGGCCCCAGCAGCCCTCGGCGAGCACGGTCGCCTGGGCCACGACGTCGGCGCCGGGCTCGAAGTTGCCGAGCTCCTCGCCGTCCTTGCCGCGGCCCTTGTCTCCGGAGCGGATGCCGCGGACCTCGCCGTTCTCGACAAGCAGCTGGGTCGCCGCGGTCTCGGTGAGGACGTAGGCGCCCGCCTCCTCGGCGAGTCGCTGCTGGTAGCGAGCCAGCGCCGCGACCGAGATGACCTCGTTGCCGTGGTTCTTGAACGGCGGTGGCGGCGGGATGCGCAGGCTCGTCTTGGCGCTCGGGAGCAGGTAGACGGCCTCCTTGTGAACCTCGCCGAAAGCGAAGCCTTCCTTGCGCCACTCCTCCCGCGTCATGTCGGGGAACAGCTCCTGCAGCGGACCGGGGCGCATGACGGCGCCGGACAAGTTGTGTCCGCCGCACGTCTTGGCCTTCTCGATCACCGCGACGGGAACCTCGCCGAGGCGCTCCATCAAATCGCCCCCGCCCGCCGCGTCGTCGGCCAGCAGTTGCAGCAGGCGGTTGGCGCAGGCCAGGCCGGCAGTGCCGCCGCCGACGATCGCGACGCCGACCTCGATGCGGTCGTCCTCGGCGTCGAGCTCACGCTTGATGAACTCGCCCGGCGAATCGACCGGCGGCGGGTAGGCCGCCGGGACTGCCGAGGCGTTCCGGCTCGCGGTCGCCATCCGGTCAGCTCCCCTTCTTGGCCTTCACGGCCTCGGTGAGCTTCGGCAGGATCTTGTGCAGATCGCCGATGATGCCAAGATCGCTGAAGTCGAAGATCGGCGCGTTCGAGTCCTTGTTGATCGCGACGATGTTCTCGGAGTTCTGCATTCCGACCTTGTGCTGGATCGCGCCCGAGATGCCGGCCGCGAGGTACAGCTTCGGTGCGACGGTCTTCCCCGTCTGGCCGATCTGACCGGCGTACGGGAACCAGCCCGCGTCGACGACCGCGCGGGTCGCGGCGACGCCGGCCTTGCCGCCGAACGCAGCGGCGAGATCCTCAGCGAGCTTGAAGCCCTCGGCTGCGCCGAGGCCGCGGCCTCCGGCGATCAGCACGTCGGCGCCCTCGATGTCGACGTCCTCTCCGCGCTGCTCGCCACGCTGGATCATCGACGCCCGCGTCGAGAACGGCTCAAGCTCGACCGCGAGGTCCTCGACGGTCGCGGATCCGGTGCCGCCCTGAGCGATCTCGAAGGCGTTCAGACGGGCGATGACGATGCCTACAGGGCTACGGAAGCTGATCTCCGAGATCGCCGAGTCACCGAGGATCGGACGCTCGGCGACGAGCTTGCCGCCCTCTGCCCGAACCGCCGTGACCTCCATCGCCACGCCGGCGCCGAGGCGCGCGGCGAGACCGGCGCCGACCTCGAAGCCGAGCAGGCCGCCGCCGAACAGCGCGTAGTCGTAGCCGCCCGAGTTGATTGCGGCCGCCATCGCGTCGACGACCGGCTGCGCGAGGCCCTCAGGGCCGCTGGCACGCAGCGCCTTGGCCGCGCCGTACGCGCCGAGTGAGGCGCAGAGGTCGTCGGCGATGCCCTCGCCGACGAGGATCGCGTGGCATTCGCCGCCGATCGCCGAGGCGAGCTTGGCGCCCTCGGAGACGGCGCCGAGTGAGTTCTTGTTGATCGCGCCCTTGTAGTGGAGCGCGTAGACCAGGATGTTGCCCATGGCTGCTTTCAGTCCTTTCCGGAGGGCCTAGATGAGCTTGCGCTCGTCGAGCCAGGCGACGATCTTCTCGACCGTCTCGGCGGTGTCTTCGTCCTCGATGATGATGCCCGGAGCCTTCTGCGGCGGTGGCTTGGAGCCGGTCCACTGCGCGGCGGAGTTGTCGCCGCCGACCTTCGAGGCGTCGATGTCCACGTCGGCGGTCCCGAGCGTGTCGAACGGCTTCTTCTTGGCCCCCATGATCGCCTTCAGCGACGGGTAGCGCGGCTCGTTGATCGCGTCACCGACCGAGATCACGGCGGGCAGCTCGACCTTGACGGTGTCGTAGCCGTACTCGGCCTGGCGCTCGGCGCGCAGCGCACCGCCCTCGACGTCGATCTTGATGACCTGCGTCAGCGAGGGCATCTGCAGGTGGTCGGCCACGACGGCGCCGATCGTGTAGCACTCGCCGTCGTCTGACTGCTGACCGAGCAGGACCAGATCCGGGCTCTCGCGCTTCAGCGTCTGCGCCAGCGCGTAGCCGGTCGCGGCGACGTCGGAGCCGGCGAGCGCGGCGTCGGTCAGGTGGACCGAGCGGTCAGCACCGAGCGAGACCGCCTTGTGGAGCGCGCGGACCGCGGACTCCGGGCCCATCGACACGGCGACGATCTCATCGATCGGCAGGGCGCCGCTCTCCTTGAGCTGCATCGCAGCCTCGATGGCGTGCGTGTCGTACGGGTTGAGATTCTTCTCGCCGCTGCGGTCCATGCGCCCCGTTGACGGGTCGATGCGCTTCTGGACTGCCGCGTCTGGCACCTCTTTGACGAGGACGCAGATCTTCACTTCAGGCCTCCTGTGGCAAACGGACGTTCGGAGTGTAACGACGTAGTTGACTGATTAGTCAGTCGGGAGCGCGGACAGTACTTCTCCCACGCCACGATCCAACGCTGGCGCGAGGATCAGCGGGGTGCCCGCCGGTCTACCGCGCCCTGGATGAAGTCGATGATGTCCTGCGTCGGCGCCCCGGGCGTGAACACCGCGGCGACGCCGAGCCGCTCGAGCTCGGGGATGTCGTCGGCGGGGATCGTCCCGCCGACGGTGATGAGCACGTCCTCGATCCCCTGCTCGCGCAGCAGCTCGACCACGCGCGGGACGAGCGTCATGTGCGCGCCCGAGAGGATCGACAGCCCGACGGCGTCGGCGTCCTCCTGGATCACGGTCTCGACGATCTGCTCGGGCGTCTGGTGCAGGCCCGTGTAGATGACCTCCATGCCCGCGTCGCGCAGCGCCCGGGCGATGATCTTCGCGCCGCGGTCGTGCCCGTCGAGCCCGGGCTTGGCGACGACGACGCGGATCTTCTGGGTCGGAGCGGTGGTCATGACGAAGACGAGCGCCGTCGGCAGGCGCGGCGGCGGCGCGACGGCGCGGATGGTAGTCCGTCCCGCGCCGCGATGACTTACCGGGACGGCTGCCCCTGGTTACGCACACATGCCTCATCTAACCCGGAGCTTCAGCTCCATCCCCGGGTGGATCGTGCAGAGGAGCGTGTACACACCGCGGCCATAGGTGCGGGTCAGCGTGCGGTGGCGAACCCTCGCCTTGACGTATGTCCGCGGGATGCCGCGGCCCACGAGGTTGTGCGCGAGCTTCCCGGCCCAGACGAAGCGCACGGTCGTCTTGCCGTTCGCCGTGATGGTCGACGGCGAGAAGTAGGAATCCTTGAGCTTCGTGGTGTAGGTCGCCGCCGCGGATGCGACCGGCACGCCGGCGGGCTTGGCGGCGGACGACGCGATCGGCCCGCCGGCGGGCCGCGCGACGGCGGTGGCGGTGGCGGTCACGAGTAGCGCGCAGGCGAGCGTGACGAAGGAGCGGTTCATCGTCCAGCGATCAGAAGACCGGCGTCTCCGTGTAGTCGCCCCATACCTCCTGGAGGGCGTGGATCATCTCGCCCTCGCTCACATGCGCGCGCGCGCAGTCGAGCAGCGCGGGCATCAGGTTGGCGTCGGTGGCCGCCGTCTCCTTGAGCGCCGTCAGGCATGCGACGACGGCGGCTCCGTCGCGGCGGCCGCGCACGCCCTGCAGGCGGTCGACCTGCTTGAGCTCGAGCACCGGGTCGATCCTGAGGATCGGCATCTGATCGTCGTCACCCTCGGTGAACGCGTTGACGCCGACGACGACGCGCCGGCCGGAGTCGATCTCCTGCTGAAGCTCGTAGCTGGCATCGGCGATCTCACGCTGGGGGAAGTTCTGCTTGACTGCCTTCACCATGCCGCCGAGCTCGTCGATGCGGCGGAAGTAGTCGTAGGCCTGGCGCTCCATCTCATCGGTCAGCGACTCGACGAAGTAGCTGCCGCCGAGCGGGTCGATCGTGTTCGCCACGCCGGTCTCGTGGGCGATGATCTGCTGGCTGCGCAGCGCGATGCGAACGGCCGACTCGGTCGGCAACGCGAGCGCTTCGTCGTAGCTGTTGGTGTGCAGCGACTGCGTCCCGCCGAGCACGCCGGCCAACGCCTCGATCGCCGTGCGGGTGATGTTGTTGAGCGGCTGCTGGGCCGTCAGGCTGACCCCGGCGGTCTGCGTGTGGAAGCGCATCAGCCAGGAACGCGGATCCTTCGCGCCGTAGGTCTCGCGCAGCTCGCGGGCCCAGATCCGGCGCGCCGCGCGGTACTTGCAGATCTCCTCGAAGAAGTCGATCTGCGCGTTGAAGAAGAAGCTCAGGCGCGGGGCGAAATCGTCGACGTCGAGGCCGCGCTCGATCGCCTGTTCGACGTACGTGAGGCCGTCCTTGAGCGTGAAGGCGAGCTCCTGCGCCGCGGTCGAGCCGGCCTCGCGGATGTGGTAGCCGGAGATGCTCACCGGATGCCAGCGCGGCATCGCCTTCGAGCACCACTCGATCATGTCGCCGAGCAGGCGCATCGCCGGGTCGATCGGGAAGCACCACTCCTTCTGGGCGATGTACTCCTTGAGGATGTCGGCCTGGATCGTCCCGCCCAGGCGGTCGGCCGGAACGCCCTGGCGCTCGGCCGCGACGACGTAGTACGCGAGCATGATCGCGGCCGGCGCGTTGATCGTCATCGAGACGCTCACGCCGCCGAGGTCGATGCCGCGGAACAGCGTCTCCATGTCATCGACCGTGTCGACGGCGACGCCCTCACGCCCGACCTCGCCCAGCGAGCGCGGGTGGTCGGAGTCGTGGCCCATCAGGCTCGGCATGTCGAACGCCGTGCTGAGCCCCGTCTGACCGTGATCGAGCAGGTAGCGAAAGCGCTCGTTGGTCTCCTCGGCGGTGCCGTAGCCCGCGAACTGGCGCATCGTCCACAGCCGCCCGCGGTACATCGAGGGATACACGCCGCGCGTGAACGGCGCCGAGCCTGGAAGACCTATCTGGTCGGACTGCGGCAGGTCACGCTCGGTGTACAGCGGCTCGATCGGGATACCCGACAGCGTCGTGAACGGCACTTCACGCTCGGGCGACTGCTCGAACGCCTGCCGCCACGAGTTGTGATCGGCGGTCGGCGTCGTTGCGCGCGGGGTCGTCGCCATGTCGGAAATAGTACGTGGCGTGGTGACGCCGGCGTCAGCCTTCCGGCCTGCGCACTGGGGGAAAACGGCGACTGTCGCAAGTTCGCTCGGGCTGCGGTAGGCCGCCGGAAGCCGCCGGGGCGGTGGTTACAGTGCGCGCGAAATGACTACTCAGCCGACATCGTCGGCCCCGCCGGCCGGTCCCCGGAACTCCTCGCCCTCACCACGGCTGATAATGCTCGTGGTTGGTGTCGTGGTCATCGTCGCGCTCGTCACGTGGCTCGTGACCCGTGGCGCAGACGAGAACAAGGCGTCCCGGGCGACCAGTGTGCAGAACGGCGTTCCCACGGTCCTCTCGGAAGTCGACCTGCGCGCGTTCGGCCGTGCGCAGGGCCGGCCGGTGTACTGGGCCGGCCCGCTGCCCAACCGGCGCTACGAGCTGACGCACACGCGCGGCGGGCGCTATTACGTCCGCTATCTGACGCCGAAGGCCGACGTCGGGGATGCACAGCCGCGCTTCCTGACGGTCGGCACGTATCCCGGCACGAAGGCCTACCGCGCGCTGGAGACGGTCGGAAAGCGAGAAAACTCGGTGAGCATCAAGACGCGGTCCGGCGCTCTCGTCGTATACGACGAGGAGCGCCCGACGAGCGTCTACTTCGCCTTCCCGAACCAGACCTTTCAGGTCGAGGTCTACGACCCCCGCGGCACCCGCGCGCGGCGATTCGTGCTCGACGGCAAGGTCGAGCGCCTGCGCTGAGAAATGGCGCTCGCCGGCGCCTGGGTCGCGTTCCCGCTTCTCCTGACGCTGGTCACGACGGGCTGGGGACTGCTCGTCGAGCAGGCCGCGGGGGCGCGGATCCCCGGCGGTCTGCTGCCGGCGCTCGGGCTGGCCGCGCTGGGCGCGCTGCTGACGCTTACGAGCAGCCTCGAGCCTGATCTCGGGCTGCCGCTCGTCGTCGCCGGCGCCGCCGGCGGGCTTGGCCTGTGCGCCGTCGGCTCCGGACCGCGCGGTGACCTGAAATCGCTGCGCCCACACGGTGCCGGCGCTGCGGTCGCGCTCGTCGCCTTCGCCCTGTTCGCTGCGCCGGTGGTGTTCTCCGGCGCACCCGCCGTTTCGGGCTACCTCCGGCTGGACGACACGACGACCTTCCTTGCGCTCGGAGACTGGGTCTTCCAGCACGGGCGCAGCACAGCCGGACTCGCGCCCTCGACCTACGAGACGTCGCTCACGCTCTACCTCGCCAGCGGCTACCCGGTCGGAAGCATGCTTCCTCTGGTTGCGGTCGGCCGCCTGCAGGGGCACGAGTTGATGTGGCTGTGGATGCCCTACATCTCGGTCCTGGGCGCGCTGCTCGCGCTCGCGATCGAGGTGATCCTCCGCCCGCTCGCCCCGGATGCGCGCGCGAGAGTTCCGGCAGCGGTGCTCGCCTCGGCTTCCGCGCTGCTGTTCGGCTACGCGCTGTGGGGCGGGATAAAGGAGGTTTGGACGGCGGCTCTGGCGGCGCTCGTCGCCGCGCTCGTTCCGTGGACGATCGAGACGACGCGCGCGGGGAGGCCGATCGCGATCGTCCGCGGGCTCGTGCCGATGCTCGTCGGCACTGCCGGGATCGTCAGCGCACTCAGTGTGGCCGGGGTCGTCTGGGTCGCGCCCGCCACGGCGGTGCTCGCTGCAGGCGCCGCCGTGCGGCGCGGGCGCAGCCGGCTCGTTCCAGCCGCCGTGCTCGGGACGCTCGTCGCCGCGGTCGCACTGCTTCCGCTCGTCCGGCAGGTGCCGTTCGTGCGCAGCCTCACGCAGGCGCCTACGTCCGGGCCCGAATGGCTCGGCAAGCTCCTCGAGCCTCTCAGCCCGCTTCAGGTGCTGGGAATCTGGCCGGCCGAGGACTTCCGCGTGGAGCCCGTGGCGGCCTGGCCCGCAGGCCTGCTGCTCGCGGCGGTCTGCCTCGGGGGAGCATGGGCGCTGGCGCAAGCGCTCGGCAGGCGCGACTGGGGACTGCTGTCCTACGCAGGGGTTCTCGTTGCCGCGGGCGCTGTCCTGGGACTCTCCGACTGGGCCTGGGCGGAGGCGAAGGCGCTCGCGATCGCCGCTCCCGTGCCGCTCGCGCTCGCGGGCGCCGGTGCGGCGAACCTGCTGAGTTCCGGTCCGCGGCAGCGACTCGCCGGCGGGCTGCTGCTCGCCGCGATCGCCATCGGCGTCGTCTGGTCGGACGCGCTCGCCTTCCGCGGTACCACGCTGACGCCGTACGAACGCCACGAGGAGCTTGTGGACATCAACAAGCGCTTCGCCGGACGGGGTCCGACGCTCATAACCGAGTACGAGCCGTACGCGACGCGATGGTTCCTGCGCGCGCTCGACCCCGAGGGCGCCGGCGAACTACGCCGCCGAACCGTGCCGCTTGCCGATGGCGGAATTCTGAAACAGGGCGAGACCGCCGACATCGACCGCTTCGCCCTGAGTGGCCTAGCCGACTACCGAACGCTGGTCGTGCGCCGGTCGCCATTGGCCAGCAGGCCCCCCTCGTCGTTCCAGCGTGCCTGGCGCGGGCGCTGGTACGAGGTGTGGGAACGGACCTTCGGCGGCCGGGAGGCCCTGGCGCATCTGGGGCTAGGCAATACCGTCGACCCGGGAGGGTTTCCGCGCTGCAGCGATGTCCGGCGCCTCGCGGGGACCGCCGGCCCTGAGGGTGTTCTGTTGGCCGCGGTACCGCAACACCCGGCGGTCGCTGGACTGGAACCGGACGGGACGCCGCGCTCCTGGTCGGTCGCGGCGAGCGGCTCCGTCATCCCGGACGGAAGCGGCGAGGGCACTGCACGCACCGTGATCTCGCTGTCCGCCCCCGGGCGCCACGAGGTATGGCTCGGCGGAGCGTTTCGCGGTCGCGCGGTCGTCTCGATCGACGGCCGCGACATCGGCAGCGCTCGCCACGAGCTTAGTTACGCCGGTCAGCTGGTGCCGTTCGGCGCCACTGACCTGACGGCCGGTCCACACGCCGTCAGCGTTCGCCTAAGCGGCGGCGCGCTGCACCCCGGGACCGACGGCATCGACCGGTTCCCGATCGGGCCGCTGGCATTGGTGGCCGCCGACAAGGGTCAGCCGCTGATCGAGGTTCCAGCCAACCGCGCCGATCGGCTCTGCGGTCATAAGCTGGACTGGGTCGAAGCGGCGCGCTGAGCTTCGCTTCGGCTGCACCTGAGCGACGGCCGGGGCGTCACCATCGTGGCGCTGGGCTCGCGCAGCGAGCATTCCGGGCTTGCCATGGCTAGACGCGACCGCCCGGCTGCGCTGGTCGCGCTGCCGGGCTCAGACCCTATCGGCGGACGCGGCGGGGGCCACGAACAGCGAACCGCCAGCCGCGCCGATGTAGCCCGGCTGGCGGTCGCCAGATCGTTTTCTCGTGGCCGGCGGCCTACGGGGAAACGGTGGCGCAGATCGCGAACGCCTGCGCCGTCCAGTTGTTGTTGGTGTTGTCGTTCTCGACCGTCTTGACGCTCCAGACGGTGTCGGAGGTGGCCTGGTTCTGAACGACGACGAGATTTTCCTCGTCGACGTCAGGTCCCAAGTCGTAGCCGCCACCGACAACCACGCGCCCACCGGTGCAGGTCGCAGTCACGGTCTTCGGCTCGGTGGAGTTGGTGGCGCTGATCGTGCCGGCGACACGGATGTACCCCCCGCCACCACCGCTCGGACCCGTTGGACCGGTGACGCCGATGGCGCCTTGCGGACCAGTCAGGCCCTGCGGTCCGGCAGGACCCTGCGGACCCGCCGGACCGGCAGCACCATCGGCACCATTCGCGCCCGCAGCACCATCAGCACCATTCGCGCCGGCAGCACCATCGGCACCATTCGCGCCGGCAGGACCCTGCGGACCCGCCGGACCGGCAGCACCGTCAGCACCATTCGCGCCCGCAGCACCATCGGCACCATTCGCGCCGGCAGGACCCTGCG
>Ga0247727_10008020_pt1 | contig 19786 bp, 17 predicted proteins | sample WisWelCaveWW1625_FD_202498 | JGI IMG/M metagenome (GOLD analysis project Ga0247727, IMG submission 202498) | Biofilm microbial communities from Wishing Well Cave, Virginia, United States - WW16-25 | ecosystem: Environmental > Aquatic > Deep subsurface > Groundwater > Cave microbial mat | place... | reverse complement strand
CTGCCAAGCCTCCAGCGTGCTATACTCCATGGTGATCCTCCTCGGTATTTTGGGTGTTTTGACACAACCATTTTACCGATGAGGGTCTTTTTGTCTACCTGTCAAGCTTTCTTGAAAAAGCCATACCGGGTTTCTCACGGCTTTCTTAAAGTCGCTCAGGAGATAGCAAGTCAACCTTGTGATGTCATTGCGAGCCGTGTTTTTGGCGAAGCAATCTCCCACTGTGGGGTGGCAGATTGCTTCGGGGCAAAACCCGCCCCTCGCAATGACAGATCCAATGACTTTAAGCAAGCCCTACCGGGTTTCTCCTACCTGCCCAGCCTTTCCTTGAACGCCTCGGTCAACGCGGGCAGAATATCATACAAATCGCCCACCACGCCAAAACGCGCCAGTTTGAAGATCGGCGCATCAGCATCCTTGTTGATCGCCACGATCATCTTACTGGTACGCATCCCGGCCTGGTGCTGGATCGCCCCGGAAATGCCGCAGGCAATGTAAAGGTCGGGGGAGACGACTTTGCCCGTTTGCCCAACCTGGTTGGAATAGGGGATATAACCGGCATCCACCGCAGCCCGGCTGGCGCCCACCGCGCCCCCCAGCACCGCGGCCAGATCACCCACCAATTTGAAACCCTGCTGGGCGCGCCAGATTTCCGCCTGTTTGTCATCGAGGCCCGCAGGCGGGGACAGTTTTGGATTGTTGGACACACCGCGCCCGCCGGAGACGATGACGCCTGCATCGGTCAGACTGACGCCGCCGCCCGCCTCGGCATACCCTGTCACCTGGGTGGCGGCATCCATAGGGGCAACACGCCCTGCAGTAACAGTTCCCGTTCGGGCCGGGTCAATCACCGGCCTGGCAAAGGCACGACCGCGCAAGGTCACGATCTGCGGGGTGGCGCTGCAGGTCACTTTGGCGAGGAGTTTCCCCGCGTACACTGGTTTGGTCGCCACGACCCGATCCCCTGCCAGGGCCAGCCCGGTCACGTCCGTGATCACGCCGCTCTCGAGGTCCATCGCCGCCATCCCGGCCAGTTCGCGTCCGCGGGTGGTGGTGGGGAACAGGACAATGGCCGCATCCCACAACACGCCTGCCAGGACAGCGGCATACGGTTCGGCTCGGTAATCGGTGAGGATGGCATCATCAAAAATGACGGCGTCATCCGCGCCGTATTGGATGGCGGTGCACGCCAGTTCTGTAACCCCGTTCCCGACGACAATGGCTGTGACTGTGCCGCCCAGTTGCCCGGCCAGGGTGCGCGCCGCGCCGACCGCTTCCCAGGAAACGGGGAGGGCCGCGCCCTTGTAATGGTCAATGTAAACGGTAATTTTGGCGCTCATATCACTTTCTCCGCCAGGATTTTTTCTGCCAGGGCCGCGGCAATTTCTTTGGGATCGCCACCCCCGATGAACTCAGCGACCACTTCCCGGGAGGGTGGGTTCATCACTTCGGGCCAGGAGATGGTTGGGGCAGGCGCGGACATTCCCAGGTCGGCCAATGTCCAGGCGGGGATGACGGCGCGGGAGGCTTTGCGGATGCCCATGAAGGAGGGATAGCGCGGCTCGCCAATATCCTTGGTGACGCTGATGACAGCCGGGAGGCGGCCCTCGACAATCTGCCGGCCCTCTTCAACGGCGCGTTCCACTTTGATTTTGCCATCCCCGGCAGCCACGGAGGCGGCGAGGGAAAGCACGGGCCAGCCGAGGGCGCGGGCGGTCTGGGCCGCGGTGACACCGCCGTCCCCATCCACGGCCTGCCGGCCAAAGACAACCAGCTCGACCCCGCCGATCTTCTGAATTGCGGCGGCGAGGACGCGCGCGGCGGCCTGGCTGTCGGCGTCGGCCAGCGCCGGGTCTGAGACGATGACGGCTTCGTTGCAGCCCATGGCGAGCGCCGTTTTCAGGGCTTCGTTGTTGCCCGCTTCGCCCAGCGTGAGGGCGGTCACATCCCCATTTTGGGCGAGCGCCGCCTCGACGGCATATTCATCCCAGGGATTGATGACAAGGGGTGAGTCGCCCCAGGAGACCTGTCCATTGATGACAGTCACCCTGGCGGCGGTATCCGGCACCTGTTTTACGCAAACGACGATTTTCAAATGACGCCTCCGAATAATCTTTTATGGCAAAGTGATTTTTACGGGTTCTCGTGGGAACTCTGGGAACTCGTGGGAATTCCCCTGAGTTCCTATGAGTTCCCAAAAGTTCCCATGAGTTAATTATTCCAAAACTCCTCGTCAAATGCCGGGAGTTCGCAGCGCAGCACGCCATCCTCGCGGTAGCCGAGGGCGTAACCGGCTTGCATCAACTGGTGGATTTCGCTGGTGCCTTCGTAGATGATGCCGCCACGCGAGTTGCGCAGGTAGCGCTCCACATCATATTCGTCGCTGTAGCCGTACGCGCCGTGGATCTGGATCGCCTGGTGAGCCGCCTCAAAGGAAGCATCGGTCGCAAACCACTTGGTGAGCGAGGTTTCCTTTGTGTTGCGCATCCCCTGGTTTTTCATCCAGCCGGAGCGCATGTAGAGCAGGCGCGCCATTTCATAATCGCGCGCCATGTGTGCCAGTTTCTGCTGGACAAGTTGGAACTGGCCGATCTCGCGCCCAAACGCTTTACGGTCGTGGCAATACTTGACGCTCGCTTCCAGACTGGCGCGGATCAGGCCTGTGGCCCCGGCGCCTACCGTGTACCGGCCATTATCGAGGCAGGACATGGCAATCTTGAACCCCTCCCCTTCCTCGCCCAGCCGGTTCTCCACGGGGACGTGTACATCCGTCATCGAAATCCAGCCCGTGGAACCCGCGCGCACACCCAGTTTGCCGTGGATGTCGCCAGTCTTGATGCCGGGGCGGTTCAGTTCCACCAGGAAAGCGGAAAGTCCGTCATGCGGGTTGGCAGCCTCCGGGTTGGTGCGCGCCACGATCAGGGCATTGTGCGCCTTGCTGGCGAGGGAAATCCACATCTTCTCGCCGTTCAGGACATAGTCCGTTCCAACCCGGCGGGCCGTGCTGGTCATGCCGGCCACGTCCGAGCCAGCGCCCGGTTCGGTCAGGCCGAAGCAGGCGTATTGTTCACCGCGCGCCTGTGGGGCCAGGAATCTTTGCTTTTGTTCCTCGGTGCCCCATTGCAGGATCGCCATGCTGTTCAACCCCATATGCACGGACATGACCACGCGCAGGGTGCTGTCCATGGCTTCCAGTTCCTCGGAGACGATGCCGAGGGAAATGTAATCGAAGCCCTGCCCGCCATAACGTACCGGGATGTTGATGCCCAGGATGCCCAACTCTGCCATGCGCGGCAGGATAAAGGGGGCCATTTCCTGTTTGCGGTCGTATTCCTTGATGATGGGGCCGACTTCCTTCTGGACAAAATCGCGCACCATCTTTTGCACCATCAGGTGCTCCGGGGTCAATGAAAAATCCATGTGGTCTCCTGGTATGGAATGGAAATGAGTTAACCTGCCAGTTGTGCTCGTAGGAGCTCGTGGGAACTCGTCGGAAATCCCATGAGTTCCCATGAGTTCCAACAGGTTCAAGCAACAAAATACAAACTCTTGTCCCTTCGTGGGGCATTGTATCCATCATGTGATGAATTTCACCAATTATACCGTGACGAAATACAAAGTACAGCCCTCCGCCTAACTACCTGACGCTTTGTTATCAGAGCAATGCGCGGGTCGAGTAGGCGGCGCTTTCCCGCCGTATCGAGACCCAGCGTGGCAAAATTTGCCTGAAATGGGGTCTCGATACGCCCCGCCAGGAGCGGGCGGGGCTACTCGACCAGCATTCAACTTGAAAGTGTCAGGTGGCTAGCCCCTCCGCTATAATTTCAAATACGATGGAACCTCAGAGGAAACTGGAACCCTGGATTTGGGTGCTGATCCCGTTAATTTTCGCGCCCCTGTTGGGCGTGACCCACCGCCCGCGGGGAGTGGATCAGGCGATGAACGGGGCCTCCACGGCCCTCCGGGATGGCAGCCCCCTGGGAGCGGCGCGCCACCTTTCGTGGGTCGCCGCGGCCCTCCCGTGGCGGGATTCCCTTTGGGAGCAGGCTGGTCAATCCGCCCTGGAGGGAGGGGATTTTGACGCCGCCATCCAATATCTGGAGACCGCCGCGGCCACCGGTCACATCACACCACGCGGCCATGCCAGCCTCGGGGATGCCTACCGCGCCCGCGGAGCCTGGGACGCCGCTATCCGCAACTGGGAGGCCGCCCTGGCGGGAGGCGTGGCCCCCGGCCCACTGCATACCCGGCTTCTCGAAGCCCACCGCGCCCTGAAGGATTACCCCGCCGCCATCGCCGACCTGCAAGCGCTGGCCGCGCTCGACCCCGACAATGCCGCCACGCATTACCAGCTTGGCCTGCTCCTGGTCGCCCGCGAGCCGGAAGCCGGCCTGTCCTACCTGCTGCGCGCCGCGGAACTAGACGACACCCTGCTGGAGACTGTGCGCGCCATCCAGCACAGCCTGCAACCCGCGCTGGAAACGGATAACCCCGCCTATGCCCTGCTCAATGCCGGGCGGGCGCTCGCCAGCCTCAACGAGTGGGAGCTGGCCGCGGAGGCTTTCCGGCAGGCGATCGCGGCGAACCCCGGCTTTGCCGAGGCGTGGGCGTTTCTGGGCGAGGCGCAGCAACAACTGGGGCAGGATGGAACGGATGCGCTGGGGACGGCGCTCTCCCTTGCACCGGAGTCCCTCACGGCCAACCTGCTGACCGGGCTGTATTTCCAGCGGCAGGGCGACCCTGTGACCGCCCTGATATACCTCGAAACGGCGGACCGACTGGCACCGGATAACGCCGCCATCGTCGCACAGATGGCCGGGGTGCAGGCCGCGCTTGGGGACATTAACGCGGCCATTGCCGGTTTCGCCCGTGCCATTGAGCTGGCCCCGGAAGACCCATCCTACTTGCACCTGCTCGCCTTTTACTCGATCCACAATGATATCCAGATTGATGAAATTGGCCTGCCTGCTGCCCGCAAGGCCGTCATCATGAACGGCGAGGATCCCATTGCCCTCGATCTGGTGGGGTATGCCCTCCATTTGGGTGGCGACCCCGCGTCGGCCCTGCGCTTCTTCTTCCGCGCACTGCAAGCGAACCCAGGCTATGCCCCGGCGCGCTTCCACCTTGGGCTGGCCTACCTGGCGCAGGGGCGCGTCGAACTGGCCGTCCAGCAATTCAATCTGGCCATCGAGCTGGCCCCCGACTCGCTCATCGCTGAACAGGCGCGCAGTCTGCTGGAACACTACGTACCCTGATGGAATGGTCTCCTGCCGATCCAAGGGAAGGGGCAGTCACCTTGACCAATGAAATTGACATCAGGCGAATACGCAGGCGACCGTCCCCTTCGTGCTACAATTTTCGCGCGGCGAGGCCTGCCAAAACGCCCCGCCCGGGAGACAAAAATGAAACTGACATGGAAGATTTCATCCTTTGCTTTGGTGCTGGTGTTGGCCTCGCTTGCCTGCTCGGCTTTACCGCTGGGGCAGTCCACCGCCACGCCAATCCCCATTCCATCCAATATCCCCCTGCCCACCAGCACGCCCAGCCCGATCCCGACGGATATCCCTCTGCCCCTGCCCACCGCCACCGCGACGCCGGTGCCCACCGCGACGATTGCGGACACGGTCATCCCCATTGCCACCGACACACCGGAAGCCGTTGCCACCATCCCCGGCGGGGCAATTGGGACACCCATCATCCTCTTCCAGGACGATTTCTCATCCGTGCTCAGCGGCTGGTCGGACTTGTATCGCGATGAAACCGGGATGACCGATTACGATCAGGGCGGTTTCCGCATCCAGGTGATCCAGACCCAGTTTGACTACTGGGCCAACCCCAACCTGAGCTTTACCGATGTGCGCGTGGAAGTGGATGCCACCAACATCAGCAGTCATGACAACAATGACTTTGGCGTGATCTGCCGCTATACGGATAGTGGCAACTTTTACTTCCTGCTCGGCACGAGTGATGGATACTATGCGATTGGCAAATACACAGACAGCGAGCAGTCCATCATCAGCGGCGAAAACTACCTGCCCACGGACACCACCCTCAGCGGCAACGCCACCAACCACATCCGCGGCGATTGCGTCGGGAACACGCTTAGCTTGTTCATCAATGGGACCTTCGTGGACTCGGTGACGGACAACGACCACACCTTCGGCGATGTTGGATTGATGGCGGGTACATTCGACGAACCGGGCGCTGACATCCTTTTCGACAACTTTTTCGTTTACCAACCCTGACTTCCCCAAGCCGCGGAATAAATCAGGACTTACGTAAAAACACCGAATACAAAATTAGAATGCTGGTCGAGTAGCCGTATGCGCAGGTTTCGATACGCAAAAACCGCTACTCAACCAGCGCATACGGCGTATCGAGACCTGTTTTACGTAAATCCTATAAATCCCGAAATGGTACGCATTGCCGGGATACCCTTCATGCTAAAATCTGCGGCATCCCCCCAGTTCCCCCAAATAAGGAGATCACATCATGAAACAGTTCCATAAGATTGCGCTTTTTGTTTCCGTCCTCGTGCTGGCCGCGCTAGCCTGCTCGGTGGGCAGCAGCGGGAGCGGCGATTCCAGCGACCCGAACATCCTGTTCCAGGATGATTTCTCGTCCACCGCAAGCGGCTGGTCGGATACCTATCGCGATGCAGAAGGCATGACCGATTACGACCAAGGCGGTTTCCGCATCCAGGTGCTCCAAACCCAGTTTGACTATTGGGCCAACCCGAACCTGAGCTTTACCGATGTGCGGGTTGAAGTGGATGCCACCAAGATTGGCGGCCCGGATGACAATGACTTCGGCGTCATCTGCCGCTATACGGATAACAGCAACTTCTACTTCCTGCTCGGCACCAGCGATGGTTTCTACGCCATCGGCAAATACAGCGGCGGCAACGTGGATTATCTAACCGGCACCAGCGATGCTGCCTTCCTGGAAACCAACACCACCAAAGGTGGCAATGCCACCAATAAGATCCGCGGCGATTGCGTCGGGAACACGCTCACCCTCTACATAAATGACAGCCAGGTCGCCCAGGTCACGGATAGCGACCACACCTCCGGCGATGTCGGGCTGATAGCCGGGACGTTTGATGAATCCGGCACGGATATCCTCTTTGATAACTTCGTCGTCCGCAAACCGTAGGCACATATTACGTATTGCGTATTGCGTATTGCGTATTGCGTATTTGTTAGTTACGCAATACGCAATACGTTTCACGTTTCACGTTTCCTACCCCCTCCATGCGCATCTATCTCGACACCATCGGCTGCCGCCTCAACCAGAGTGAAATCGAGGCCATCGGCGGGCAGTTCCGCGCGGGCGGGCATGAACTGGTGCCAGCCGCGGGTGACGCCGACCTCGCCGTAATCAACACCTGCGCTGTGACTACCGATGCCGCCTCTGAATCGCGCAAGCTGATCCGGCGCGTCCAGCGCGAGGGGGCCGGGGAAGTGATCGCCACTGGCTGTTGGGCCACGCTGAACCCCACCGAGGCCGCGGCCCTGCCCGGGGTTCACCGGGTTGTCCCGAATTCCCAGAAGGAATTCCTCGTCCCCGATCTGCTTGGCATCCCGCAGGAAATCTTTGACCTGGAGCCTGTCGCCCGCCAACCCCTCCCGGGAACCCGCCTGCGGACGCGCGCCTTTATCAAAGTCCAGGATGGCTGTGACAACCGCTGTACGTTCTGCATCACGACCATTGCCCGCGGTGCGGGACACAGCCGCCCCGAGGCCGCGATATTTGCCGACATCCACGCCGCGCTGTCGGGCGGCGCGCAGGAGATTGTCCTGACGGGTGTTCACCTCGGCTCCTGGGGGCAGGATTTCGCCCCGGGGCAACATCTCAGCCACCTTGTCGCGGGCATCCTGCGGGAAACGGACGTCCCGCGGCTGAGGCTCTCTTCGCTGGAACCGTGGGATCTGGATGAGGATTTCTTCAGCCTGTGGGCAGCCAATCCACGCCTCTGCCCGCATCTCCACCTGCCCCTCCAATCCGGCTGTGACGCCACCCTGCGCCGCATGGCGCGCAAGACGACGCAAGCCTCCTTCCGCCGTCTCGCCGCCGCCGCCCGCGCCGCCCGCCCGAACATCGCCCTCACTACCGACCTGATTGCCGGTTTCCCCGGCGAAACAGAAAGCGAATTCGCCGCGACGAGCGAGTTTGTCGCCGGGATGGCGTTTGCGGATGCCCACATCTTCACCTATTCCGAGCGCCCGGGCACCGCCGCGGCCACGATGCCCCACCCGGTTCCCCACCCGGCCCGCCGGGAACGCCACGCCCGCCTGCGCGCCATTGTGGATGAGAGCGCGGCGCGCTACCGCCAGCGTTTCATCGGCGCGACGCTGGACGTGCTGTGGGAGAGCGCCCGCGAGCTGGGGCCGGATGGCTGGAAGATGGGCGGCATGGCCGAAAACGGCCTGCGCGTCCACGCCACCGCCCCGCGCGATTTGTGGAAGGAGATCACGAGCGTGCGCGTTTCAGCGGATGTAAATGGTCTGTTGATGGGAGTAATAAGTGATGAGTGATGAGTGAACTCACCACACCGATTACTTATCACTTATTACTTTTCACTTATCACTGATTACTGATTACTGATCACCGATTACTGAACACTGGTTACCGCCCACTTGGAGTCCCTCATGCCCCCCTGCCTCTTCTGCAAAATCATCACCGGGGAAATCCCAGGCACGAACGTGTACCGCGACGAGCTCGTCACCGCTTTCCGGGACATTAACCCGGTGGCGCCCACGCACATCCTGATCATCCCGAACAAGCACATCGACTCGAACAATGATGTGGCCGCGGAAGATGAACTGGCGCTTGGCAGGCTGTTTACGACGGCGGCCAAACTGGCCGTGCAGGAGGGCATCGCGGAGAGCGGGTACCGGTTGATCCTGAATACCGGTGCGCACGGCGGGCAGGTGGTTTATCACCTGCACTTGCACTTGATCGGGGGACGGAAGATGCAGCACCCGATGGGCTGAGAGGGCCTCGGGGATCACGCCCCCCGGCGGCTCCGGGGTTTGAGGGGGTTCACCGGGGGATTTGACCCCTTAAGGTGCCACGCACTTCAAGAAGATAAGGACTTCCTGCACCACGTCAGTGGGAAAGTGCGTGGCACCTGCTTGGAAGGTATAATTTGCGCCATGAGCCTGAAAGAACAAATCCATTCAGCAATAGATGAAGCACAAAAAGCCGGGGACATCGTCACGCGCACGACCCTGCGCATGGTCACTTCGGCCATCAAGGACGCGGAAATTGCGGCGGGGCGCAAGGAAGCCGATGACGCCGGGGTGGTCGCCATTTTGCAGAAGGAAGGGAAAGCGCGGAGGGAGGCCCTGGCGGAGGCCGAGGCCGCGCACCGCTCCGATTTGGCTGAGGCGGCCCGCGCTGAGCTGGGCATCCTGGAGAAGTTCCTGCCGACCCAGCTTTCCGAGGAGGCCATCCGCCAGCTGGTGCGGGAAGCCATCGCGGAAACCGGGGCGACCTCCGCCAAGGAAGCGGGGAACGTGATGAAGGCGCTGATGCCCAAAGTGCGCGGCCAGGCGAATGGCAAGCTGGTGGGGAGTATTGTGCAGGAATTGTTGCAAGGTTGATGCCCCCGCATGTCTGCTGACGAAGTGGAGCAGGCTGGTCGGCGCTGGCGTCTCACACGCTCCCTCACGCTCATCTCCTCCTTTTTCCTGACCATCATCCTGGCGCTCGCCTCCCTGCTGGTTTTTCGGGATAATGAGATCGGTGAGCTAAACCTGACAGTGGGGAATGTCGCCCCCCAGGATATCGAAGCCCCATTTGCGATCACCTATGAAAGCGAGGTGCTGACGGCCCGCCAACGCGCCGCGGCGGCCAGTTCTGTCCCCCTGGTTTATTCCCCTGCGGATATGCAGTTGGCGCGGACCCAGGCCGACGCCCTGCGCACCGCGCTCGCCTTCATCACGAACGTCCGCGCCGACCAGTTTGCCTCAACCGAAGAGAAGTACGCCGACCTGACATTGGTGGCGGATGGCCGCCTCTCCCCCGATGGAGCCAGCGGTATACTGGCCTTGACCCCCGATGAGTGGCAGTCGGTCCAGCAGGAGGCGATCCTGGTGTTGGGCCAGATCCAGCGCAGCACGATCCGCCCCGAACAATTGGAGGATGCTGTCCGCAGTATCCCCGTAATCGTGAGCTTGTCCCTGCCCGACACACAAGCCATCATTGTGGCGGAGCTGGCCGGGTTGTTCGTCGTCCCCACCAGCTTCTACAGCGAGGAATTGACAGCAGTCCGGCGCGCCGAAGCGGCCAGCGCCGTACCCGGGGTGGACCGCACCTTTGTGACGGGTGAAACCATCGTGCCACGCGGCCATGTCCTCGTCGAGGAGGACATCGAAGCCCTCTCCCAACTGGGATTGTTGCAGCCCATCAACGCCGAACTCAGCCTGATCAAAGCAGCCATCTGGGTGGCGCTGGCTATGACGATGGCCGTACTTTACCTCTATACGGATCGAGACCTGCTCAAAGGCTCCCGGCAAATCGTGTTCCTCAGCGTCACCTTCCTGCTCTTTTTGGTGATCGGGCGCATGGTGTCCATCGGGCACGTCGTCATCCCATTTATTTTTCCCGTGGCCGCTTTTGGGCTGCTGCTCGCCTCGCTGTTTGGCACACTCCCCGCCCTGATCCTCCCCCTTTCATTGAGTCTCCTGATCTCCTTTGGGATGCCCAACGCCCTCGAGATGATGGCCTATTACAACCTGACCAGCATTTTTGGCGTGATCATGCTGGGGCGCTCCCAACGCATCATTTCCTTTTTCTGGGCCGGGATCGGCGCGGCCAGCCTCGGCGCGGCCCTGATCGCCGGGAACCGCCTGCTCGACCCGCACACCGACCTGACGGGGCTGACGACGCTGGCGGGCGCGGCCTATGTCTACGGCCTGGCCTCCAGCGGCCTCACCGTGCTCCTGCAATTCCTGGGGGCGAAATGGCTGCGGCTGACCACCAATTTGCAACTCGTCGAACTCACCCGCCCACAGCACCCGCTCCTGCGCCACCTCCTCATGAGCGCGCCCGGCACGTACCAGCACAGCCTGCAGGTTGCCAACCTCGCTGAACTGGCCGCAGAGCGCATCGGGGCCGACCCGTTGCTCACCCGCGTCGGCGCGCTTTACCACGACGTGGGCAAGGCCAACAACCCGCAATACTTCATCGAGAACCAGGTGCCCGGCACACCCAACCTGCACGATGTACTCGACCCGCTCGACAGCGCCCGCATCATCATCCGGCATGTGGCCGATGGCGTGGAGCTTGCCAAAAAATACCGCCTGCCCCAGCCCATCATTGCCTTTGTCCAGGAACATCACGGCACCATGCTGACCCCCTACCAATACGTGCGCGCCGTCAACGCCAATCACGGCGACAAATCCCTGGTGGACACCCGGCTGTATTCTTACGCCGGCCCGCGCCCGCACTCGCGCGAGACCGCGCTCGTCATGCTTGCCGATGGCTGCGAGGCCCGCGCCCGCAGTGAGCGCCCCCCCACCGAATTTGCCCTGCGCGCCCTGATCAAGGATACCGTGGATAACCGGATTGGCGGGAAACAACTGGACGATGTGCCGCTCACGCCCCGCGACCTCAACACCATCATCGAAATCTTCACCTCCACCCTCAAGGGCGTCTACCACCCCCGGATTGAGTACCCCAAAATTGACCACCGCACCGTCCCCGCGCCCGCCCGCCGGACGCCCGCCAAGGACCCGGCCATCCCCAATGGAGAGCCGAGCCACCCGGTTGAACTCCCGGCGCAACACGATGATTGACATCCAGATTGAAGAAGCCTACCTCCCCGAAGTGGACGAGATCACCATCCGGGCTGCAGCCAGGGCTACGCTCACCCAACAGGGTACGGCCCCCTCTGCGGAACTGACCATTCTCGTCTCCGATGATGCCGAAATCCAGGCATTGAACCTCAGCTTTATGGGGATTGATGCCCCCACGGATGTCCTCTCCTTCCCTTCCGGGGAAACCCAACTGGACCCCACCGGGGCCGCGTTCCCTGAGGTTTATCTCGGCGACATCATCATCTCGTGCCCGCAGGCGGCCGCGCAGGCCGCGGCCGGTGGGCATCCCCTCTCCCGCGAGCTTGAACTGCTCACCGTGCATGGCGTCCTCCACCTGCTAGGCCATGATCACGCCACCGCCGACGAGAAGGAGCGCATGTGGGCGGCACAGGCACAAATCCTTGCCATGCTCGGCAACCCACTCGCGCCAGCCTGATATGCGCAAATTCATCGCTTCACGCGTGACCGCCTTCCAGTATGCCTTCGAGGGCTGGTGGTATGTGATCCGTTCCCAGCGCAACGCCTGGCTCCATGCCGTCTTTACATTAATCATTGTGGGGACTGGCCTCTGGCTGGGCCTCTCCCGGCCCGACTGGGCCATCATCGTTTTGGCGATTGCCCTCGTCTGGCTGGCCGAGTTCTTCAACACGGCCCTCGAGGCCGTCGTTGATCTCGCCAGCCCCCAACAACACGCCCTCGCCAAAATCGGCAAGGATGTCGGCGCGGCGGCGGCGCTCATTGCCGCAGGCACCTCGGTTATCATCGGCCTGCTCATCCTCGGCCCACCGCTGTGGGAGAGAATTCACGGGTTATGGGCGTCGTTGTAGGGGCGGGTCGCCCGCGTACGCACAGGCGCTTCGCAAAAATTCGCCAACCATTGCCCGGCCGTAGGGGCGGGTCGCCCGCGTACGCACAGGCGCCTCGCAAAAATTCGCCAACCATTGCCCGGCCGTAGGGGCGGGTCGCCCGGGTACGCACAGGCGCTTCGCAAAAATTCGCCAACCATTGCCCGGCCGTAGGGGCGGGTCGCCCGGGTACGCACAGGCGCTTCGCAAAAATTCGCCAACCATTGCCCGGCCGTAGGGGCGGGTCGCCCGGGTACGCGCAGGAGCCTCGCAAAAATTCACCAACCATTGCCCGGTCGTAGGGGCGGGTCGCCCGGGTACGCGCAGGAGCCTTGCAAAAATCCACCAACCATTGCCCGGCCGTAGGGGCGGGTCGCCCGGGTGCGCGCAGGCGCCTCGCAAAAATTCGCCAACCATTGCCCGGCCGTAGGGGCGGGTCGCCCGGGTACGCGCAGGCGCCTTGCAAAAATTCGCCAACCATTGCCCGGCAGGCTTGCCAACCCGGCGACCCGCCCCTACGCGATCCATCAACCATTTTTTCCAACGAGGTATCACATGGCACAATCATTCCGTTTTGGCACCGTCGGCGCACCAATAACCACCCCCAAGAAACCGGGTGGCAGCGTGGGTGCCATCCTGCACACCCGCAGCCTCGGCCTGGGCGCGTTTGAACTCGGCTGGGTGCAATCCGTGCGCGTCAAGGTGGAGACGTGCGCCGCCATTCGGGAGGCCGCCATAGAAAGCGACATCCTCCTGAGCGTCCATGCCCCCTACTTCTTCAACCTGAACGCGACTGACGAGGAGTGGCCCAAATCGCGCCAGCGGCTGATGGACGCCGCCCATTATGGCAGCCTGGCCGGGGCCACGGAAATCATCTTTCACCCCGGCTCGTATTTTGAGATGCCCGCTGCGGAGGTGCTGAAAGTCGCCATCCCGCGCCTGGCGGATTGCGTGCGTGAACTGCGCGCCGCGGGCAACCCCGTCACCCTGCGCCCGGAGACGATGGGCAAAAGCGCCATGCTCGGCTCGCTGGACGACACGCTGGCGATGAGCCTGGCGATTGAAGGCGTCCAGCCGTGCGTGGACTTTGCCCACCTCCACGCCCGCCCCGGCGACGGGACGATGAACACCTACGAGGAATGGGCGCGCGCCCTCGAAGGGCTGGGCAAACCCCACGGGGGCAGGTGGCTCCGTGAAATGAGTTGCCACCTCTCCGGGATCGAGTACGGCCCCAAGGGCGAGAAGAATCACCTGCCCCTCGCCGAGTCCGATCTCGATCTGGACGCCATTTTCCGGGCGCTGAAGGACTTTGGCTGTGCGGGGCGCATCCTGATCGAAAGCCCGGCGATGGAAGAGGACGCATTGCTGGCTCAGCGCAAGTGGGCAGAGATTGCGGGGGAGCAGGATTAACCGAGTTCCGACGAGTTCCCACGAGGTCCGTTTACTCCTGGGTGCTCATAGGAACTCATGGGAACTTATGGATAACCTGAACACACTGCACAACACCATGCACACCTGCCGCCTGTGCGTGGACGCCGGGCACGACGTTTTCCCGCGGGCGATTTTTTCGGGCGGGGCCGGGGCGCGCATGATGACGATTGGGCAGGCGCCCGGCGTGACGGAGAAGGAAGTGGGCCGCCCCTTCAACGCCGGGAGCGGGACGCGGCTGTTCCAATGGCTGGCGGCGGCGGGGATTGACGAGACCTGGTTCCGGGCGACGCAATACATGACTTCGGTGACGAAATGTTTTCCGGGGAAGGCCAAAGTCGGCGCAAACGGCCGATCAGGCGCGGGCGACCGCGTGCCCTCGCCCACCGAGCAAAGGTTATGCCGCCCGTACCTGGACGCCGAGATTGCGCTGGTGAACCCGGAATTAATCATCCCGATTGGGCGGCTGGCGATTGAGATTTTCTATCCCGATAAACCCGCCCTTTCCGGGATCATCGGCACCGAAAAGCAGGTGGACGCCCGCTGGATTATCCCGCTTCCCCACCCCTCCGGCGCGAGCCGCTGGACGCAGTCGGCGGAGAATCGGGTGTTGATTGAGGAGGGCATCAAACTCATCGCGCACCGATACCGGGAACTGTTTCCCGAATTGTTTCAACCTTCCAACGTTTGAACGTTGAAACGATCTCACTTCCCGGCGCAAACGCAGCTATGCGTTATCGGCAATGGGGCAACCCTCCCCCGTTCCAGCAGTCCAGCATCCAGAATTCCAGACTTGTGCTGAGCTTGCCGAAGCAATCAAGGCGAGCGGGCGCACCGAAAACCAAAAAATTCGCCGAACGTATATGTGGGGACGCTCGTACTCCGGAACGCGCTACGGATGAAGTAATCAGTGCTTTCCCACGAGCCGCCTCGCAGGATTTTTATACCACCGGTTTCTGGGCCGGTGGGGTTATTTTCTAACGAAACGCCATAATAGCCGCCGTCGTACCAATCAGCAACCCATTCCCAGACGTTGCCAGCCATATCAAACAGGCCATAGCCATTGGCCGTAAAACTACCCACCGTTAAAGTTTTTCCACTGCAACTGCCGAACTGAGCACCATTTATTGCGCCAGCCGTACAGCTAGGGGATTCATTCCCCCAGGGATAGTCCATCCCCACCAGCCCGCCGCGCGCGGCTTTCTCCCAGCGGGCTTCGGTGGGTAATTCCGCCCCGCGCCAGGCACAAAAGTTTTGGGCGTCGGTCCAATTGACTCCTGTCACTGGATGTTGCGCAAGATCGGGATCGCGCAGTTCGAATGTGTTTCGTTCAGCGCAATCGCCTGCGTCCACACAGGCTACGTACAACTCGTTTGTTACTTCAAATTGATCCAAATAAAAGTCGTCCAGAAAGACCACGTGAACAGGCAGCTCATCAAGGTTGCCATTATCGCTACCCATCTCGAACGCCCCAGCGGGGATCAACTTCATGGGGATATTGAGGGAGCCTACTCTCTCGATAACCAGAGTAGGCAAGGGTGTGTTGGTTGGAGTCAGGGTGGGCAACGGCAAGGGCGTGTTGGTCGGAGTTAGGGTATTCGTGGAGGTGTCTGTGGGCGTAGGGGTTTGTGTAGGAGTCATAGATGGAGTAAGGGTTAACGTGAAGGTGGGCGTGGGGGTGGGAGTGTTCGTAAATGTGGGTGTGAATGTTGAGGTAGGCGTGGGGGTATTTCTGGCAAGCCCAGCCAGTGGGCCAAGGCCTAAAAACCCTGGGTAGACGACTATTCCGCCCAAGCCACATGACACCTGAAATAGGAGGGCAAGGGAAACGATGATCGCGCGCAATACCTGGGGGCGACGCAACCAGACGAGGAGCCAATGCGGCGGGTTTTCGCCTGTGTCCACGGCGCGGGCCAGTAGGTGAATTGCTTTCTGGCCTTCACGTGCGTAGGCCGGGCGGCGGTGAACGATCCACTCGAAGGCAGTCACGGCACGGCCCCAATCGCCCTGCTGCAACGCGCCCAGCCCGTCCGCAAAACGCCGTTTGAGGTCTTCGTTTTCCTCCCGGCGTTCTGCAACCGCCGCAACCTTACCTGCGTTTTCCGCCTGCTGGTAGGCTGCCAGCGCCACAGTCAATTCTTCCCGCCCCAGTGCGGCGTCCCCGCGCCGGTTCCAAATCGCGCTTTTCAGTTCCCGTGCGGCGCGCTCATGGGGAGAGATGGCGAGGGCTTCTTCGCAAGCGCCGAGGACGGCATCGTCCTCACCGGATTTCACGAGGAATTGGGCATGTTCCATCCAGGCGCGCGCCAGCGGCAGGCGGGCTTCATCGCGGTCCAGTTGGTACGCCTTTTGCAGGGCGGCCACCGCCTCCTGCGTCCGGGCGAGGTACAGGAGGCTTTCCCCCATCAGCAAATGGGCGCGGAAGTGCAGGGGGTTTTCCTTCAGCGTGCGCTCAAAGTAACCGACGGCCTCTTCCCATTTGCGGTCGTGGAAAAAGGCTTCCCCGGCGCGAAAGACATGGTCGGCGGTTTTGTCCACGCGGTCCAGTTCATCCTTGACCGTTTGCAGGGGCCGGTTTTTCTGCACCCAAAGGCGGAAGATTTCCACAGCAAAGCGGTAGGCGCGTTCGCCGTCCTGCTCGATCACCCGCCGCTGTACCAGGTCGCGCGGCGCGAGTTCCACCTCCCGGGTGCGCAGGCGTGCGGCGTAGGCGGACAGCGTCTGGACAACCTGATCCTCGGAAATGGGCTGGCCTTCCTCCGCAATGTCGGCGAGGGCGGCAAAGATGCGTTCAGCGGGAGCCAAGCCATCCCACAGCCACTCCAGGGCCTGGCTGCCGGTCTCCAGCGCCACGGGGATGGCGGCGTCCACTTCGGGTGCGTCAATTTGGGGGATACCTTCGGGCTTCCCGTTGTAAGCGCGCTCCCAGATCCGCTGGCACAAGAGTTGCGTCAGGTACGGGTGGCGGCTGGCGAGGGCCAGGATGCGCTCGATGGCAGCGGGGGTGTAGTGGAGCGTGCCATTTTCTTCCGCCTGGAGGATCAGGGTGCGGGCGCTCTCTTCATCCAACACCCAAAGTTCGTGGGAGAGGGAGGCTTTGAAGGTGGCGGAAAAATCCAGCGATAAATCCTGGGGCCGCCTCCCCGCCACGAAAACAAAACCCAGCCGTGGTTCCTCATTCATCAATTTGCGCAGGAAGGGGAGCAGGCTCCGCGCCGCGGCTTCGGGCGGCAGGTCAGCTTCGGCAACCTGATCCATCACGTCGAACTCATCAAAGAGGAGGATGAGGCGGCGGCCATCGCCAGCCCGCTCAAACATCCGGGGCAGGAAGGCGCGCTGGAAAACCTGGCCGCGGTTGTCAAATTTGAGCGCGTCGCCAGCGTCAAAACCCAAACGCCCCGTGATCGTATCCGCCAGGTCTGCCAGCACGTCGCCGAGGTTCCGGGTGGCTTGATCCTGCAAATCAAAATAAACGGGCAGGAACGCTTCGGCGGGCAGGGTGCGCTGTAACTGCAGGAGGAGGGTGGTCTTGCCGATCCTCCGCTGACCGAAGAGGACGAGCGCGTTCGTGCCGGGGTTGCGCAGTTCGTTCGCCACCCAGGACAGGGAGGTTTGCCGCCCAAAGAAGCCCTGCTCCCCGCGCAGGGGCATCCCGGCAATATAAGGGTTCACTTGTTGCGCCATCCTGCCTCCTACGATTGTTTCCTGAGGCTGTCCCAAAGCTCACGCGCCAGCGCGCCCACGCCATGTACAGCCCAACTTGGGGCGTTTTTGAACTTTTCGGTCAAGGCGCGCCATTGTTCTTCCGTCAACAGGAAACGGTAACGTTTGTCCTGGAGCCACTCGTCATATTTGGGAACCTTGCGGGATTTGGAAATAACGACATCCCGCACCCACCAGGCAAAGGCTTGTGAGCTGACCGTCCAGCGTTGGTTTCGCCAGGCCAGCAGGTGTTCCCAATCCCACAGCCAGGCTTTGCCATTGGATTCGACCAGTTCAGCCAATCCGCGGTCAGCGAGCTTTCGCAATTCCGGGCCGTAGCGATCCACGCGTTCAATTTCCCCAAAGTTGAAATCAGCCCCCATTGCCCTGCCACCAAATTCAAGCAGGGAGAGAATGACGGCAGTGGTGCGGGTTTCATCATCCATCGTGTACCAGAGATCATCGAAATGGGATGCGATCTGATCATAAAAGCGCTCGGCGGCTTCCACGGGGCGGTTCACCCCCTGAGTTTCCCACAGCGCCCCTGCCATCGCCTGCAAGGCAAACGGATTGCTGCCAGCCACCCGCCGGATAAAGCGATGATCGGTGGGGTTGAAAGCGCTATCGGCCTTCAAGAAAAGTAACAGGTGAGCCTCGTCGTCAAAGGACTTAAGCGTTTCCGGGATCATGTTATTAAAAAAGGGGGAGCCGGTGTCCAGCAGCCCGCGGCCCACAGCGTTCATTTCCCCAATCGTCATCCGGCTGGCCGGGATTAGCACGAGACCGCCCGTATTGTTGGCAAGACTGCGCAAACGGGTAAAAAACTCCGGATCCTGGAAACCTTTATGTTTAAGCAACACGTCAAACTCATCCATCAGGAGGACGAGTCTGCGTCCCTGGCTGGCGAGTGCGGAAAACAATTTTTCGAGGGAGCGCTTGGAGTAGGAATCATCCTTCGCGCCAGCCAGCAGGTCGCCAATGGGTTTCCGGCCTGGGCGCTCAACCAGATCGACGAGAGCGTCTTCCCAGAATAGCCGCGGGACGAAGCCATTGGGAATATCATGCAAATCAATAAATTTGAGCTGCTGGTTTCTTATTTCCTCCCTGGAAAAATGATCGTTTTGAACGGCAGGATCGGACAGACGAAACAGGAAGGATGTTTTCCCGCTATGTGGCTCGCCGACAATGGCGGTCGATTGCCCTGTTCGCATCCGGTTAAAAACCGCGCGCAATTCGTCTTCCCGGTTTACGAAGTCATTCCCTTTAACCGGCGGCCCGTAACGAAAAGGGTTTTGGGTTTTTCCTCCCATGCATCCACCTCCATGCCTGCTTCTGGTTGGAAGGATTATATCGTCAAAGGGCATCCGCAAGCATAACTGTCTGTTGCCAACGGTCTGTTGACATTCCCGCTTCCCAACCCCCTCCGCGCGCCCCCGAGTCCTCGTCACCCGTTCCCGTCCATCCAGCTTGGAGAGTGTTTATTAAAGCCTTTTTTCACCACGGAGCGCGCGGAGAAAACCCTAAAAACTATTTTAGTCAAGCATAGCTTGAACAGGTCTTTGCGAGGGGTGGTGTTTACCCCGAAGCAATCTGCCGCACCCGTGAGGGGATTGCTTCGCCAAAACCTGTCTTGAGCTTGCCGAAGGGACCGGCTCGCAAAGACAGCAAGTTTGTTCAAGGAATGGTTGACCAATACAGAAAACCCTAAAAACTCTGTGTTTCTTCGTGTAACTCCGTGGTCAATGCTCTTTCCTGCATACACAAGAGACACCCTCTTATGCGGAATACTGGCGGGGCAGGATCGCGGTTATCTTTTTGGAAGTTGTCCATTCACTCGCGCATCGTAAGCGGGAGATAAATACGAAAGGTGAGGACAGGTGTTTGCGTCGCCGTGATCGTGATGGGTGGCGTGGCTGTGCGCGTGGGCGTCGGCGGGGGCGGCCCGGTTTGTGAGGGGGTGGGCGTCGGCGGGGGCGGCCCGGTTTG
>Ga0247727_10008019_pt1 | contig 19787 bp, 19 predicted proteins | sample WisWelCaveWW1625_FD_202498 | JGI IMG/M metagenome (GOLD analysis project Ga0247727, IMG submission 202498) | Biofilm microbial communities from Wishing Well Cave, Virginia, United States - WW16-25 | ecosystem: Environmental > Aquatic > Deep subsurface > Groundwater > Cave microbial mat | place... | reverse complement strand
AAGATACCACTGGAGCGCCACAACCGACCATTTTTGTACCCAGTAGCACATGCCAGGCTTTTGATATCAACCGTTTGAAGCGGCGGCGTTTTTTGCGTTCTCAGTCGGGGAACTTCGGGCTAGCGATCGATGCGCACATTCTGCCGCCGCGCGTAGGCCACGAAGGCGTCGCGCAGTTCGTCGTGCAGGGCCAGGGTGTCGGCCCGCGTGACCTTGCCGTCGGCCTCCTGCAGCGTGACATTGCCGTGCGCAATCAGTTTCTTCGCACGCCGGTCGTAGGCGACCTCGTCGGCAAGGAGAATCTCGCCGAAGAAGCGAATTTCGACGTTGCCGCGCGCTACCACAAGATTGCTCCAGCTGTCGTCCACCAGCTCGTCCATGGAAATCTCGAGCTGGTTGCCCTGGGCGCTACCAGGTACGTGCTGCACGAGCAGAATAAACATGGCCAGGACGACAAGCGTGCCGCGACGCAGAAAGATCATCCAGGCACCATGCCTTCTACGTGATTGACGTGGCTAGCTCGAATGGGCAGTTGGTCCGGAGTTTGGCCGCAAGAGGCGTGCCAATCGTCTACTGCGGCTAGCCCACAAATCAATCAAATATCCAAGTCCTTCGCGAACGCCGCGCGCTCCTGGATGAAGCGGAAGCGCGCCTCGGGCTTGGAGCCCATCAGCGCGTTGACCGCGTCCGTCACCTTGGCCTTGTCGCCAGCGATCTCGACCTTGAGCAGCGTCCGCTTCGCCGGGTCCATGGTGGTCTCCTTGAGCTGGGAGGCGTTCATCTCGCCCAGGCCCTTGAAGCGGCCCATGTCGACCTTGGCGTTGTGGGCGAACTCGCTTTTGAGCAGTTGCTCCTTGTGCTTGTCGTCGCGGGCGTAGACCGACTTGGCACCGTGGGTCAGCTTGTAGAGCGGCGGCATCGCCAGGAAGAGATGTCCGTTCTCGATCAGCTCCGGCATCTCCTGGTAGAAAAACGTGATCAGCAGCGAGGCGATGTGGGCGCCGTCGACATCGGCATCCGTCATGACGATGACGCGCTCGTAGCGCAAATCCTCGTCGCGATACTTGCTGCCCGTGCCGACACCCAGGGCCTGCACGAGATCGGACAGCAGCTGGTTCTGCGACATCTTCTGTGACGAGGCGTTGGCAACGTTGAGGATCTTGCCGCGCAACGGCAATATGGCCTGCGTCTCGCGGTTGCGCGCCTGCTTGGCCGAGCCGCCGGCACTGTCGCCCTCGACGATGAAGATCTCCGTGCCCTGCTTGGAGTTGAGGCTGCAGTCGGCAAGCTTGCCAGGCAGGCGCAGCTTGCGGCCAGCATTCTGGCGGCCAATCTCCTTCTCGCGCTTGCGCTTGAGGCGCTCCTCGGCCTGGTCGACGGCCCAGTCGAGTAGCTTGGTCGCCTGCTGCGGGCTGTCCGCCAGCCAGTGGTCGAAGGCGTCGCGCACCGCGTTCTCGACGATTCGGGTAGCCTCCTGCGTGGCAAGTTTGTCCTTCGTCTGGCCCTGGAACTCCGGCTCACGGATGAAGACGGAGAGCATGGCCGCCGCCGTGCCGAGCACATCGTCCGCAGTGATCTGCCCCGCGCGGCGATTGCCCACCCGCTCGCCGAAGTCGCGCAGCCCTTTGGACAGCGCGCCGCGCAGGCCGGTCTCGTGCGTGCCACCGTCGGCGGTGGGGATCGTATTGCAGTAGGAGTTGAGGAAACCGTCCTCGTCGGCGACCCAGCATACCGCCCATTCCACCGAGCCGTGGCCGTTCTCTTTTTCGGTGCGGCCGGCGAACAAGTCCTTGGTGACGCGCGTCTGGCCGTTGATGGTGGCTTCCAGATACTCCTTCAGGCCGCCGGGGAAGTGGAACGTGGCCCTTTCCGGCGTGTCGTCGGTGATGAGCGACTTGGCGCACGTCCAGCGGATCTCGACGCCGCCGAACAGGTAGGCCTTGGAGCGCGCCATGCGGAACAGACGCTGCGGCTTGAAGGCGGCACCCTTGCCGAAGATCTTCTCGTCCGGCTTGAAGCGCACCCTGGTGCCGCGCCGGTTTTTGATTGGGCCCAGGCTCTTCAGCTTGCCCTGCGGCTCGCCGCGGCTGAACTCCATGCGGTAGAGCTGCTGGCTGCGGGCAACCTCCACCTCCAACTTCTCGGACAGCGCGTTGACCACCGACACGCCGACGCCGTGCAGACCGCCGCTGGTATTGTAGACCTTGCTGGCGAACTTGCCGCCCGAGTGCAGCGTGGTCATGATCACTTCGAGCGCGGACTTGGTCTTGAACTTGGGGTGCGGGTCGACGGGGATGCCGCGGCCGTTGTCGGTGACGGTGAGATAGCCGTCGGCCTCCAGCTCGACCTCGATCCAGTTGGCGTGGCCGGCCACCGCCTCGTCCATGCAATTGTCGATCACCTCGGCGAACAGGTGATGCAGCGCCTTCTCGTCGGTGCCGCCGACGTACATGCCGGGCCGGCGCCGCACCGGCTCCAGGCCTTCGAGCACCTCGATGTCGGCAGCGGTGTAGCTGTCGGAGGCTTCGGCTGGCTTGCGAGCGGCGCGCGCCACGGTTCTTTCTCTTGCTCCGTGCTGAACTCGGCTGGACGGCTCCGCCTCGGGCTCCTGGACGAGATCCAGGCTTGCCTGGGGCTTCGGCGCTTCGGTGCGCATGGGGCTGTCCGATCGGCCGAACAGGTCGCGCAACAGGCGGAAAGCTGGCATGGCGTAGCCCGTCGATCGTCAGGATTGTAGCCGACGCAATGCCACACACGGAACCACCTTGGCCCGCGAATCCCCCCGAGGCCAGGGCACGGGTGAGGTGGCATGGGATGGCGGGCTTGGCAAGCGGGCCGCGCCCGGCAGCGGGGCAATCCTGGGGTTATGCGAGGCCAGGTGGCGGCGGCGTGGCCCTACCGCAAGGCCTCGAGCCCCTTGCTCTCGACCACGTGCAGCAGCTTGAGAGCCGAGCCGGTCGGCCGCCGCAAGCCACGCTCCCACTGGCTGACCGTCGTCACCCCGACATTGAGGAAGCCCGCCAGCACCGCCTGGCTGACGCCCGCCCGCTCCCGCACCGCCACAATCTGGCGCGGCGATAGCGGCTCGACCTTCGGCAGCGCGTCGCGTCCGAGCATGCGCAGCGTCGTTCGCTCCAGTTCAGCGTCGCTAAGGGCACCGATCTTGTGGAGACCCCGAGAAATCTCGACGATCTCCGACCGCAACCGGGCCTTACCGCGCAGAACGCCCTTTGCTCTAGTCTTCGTCCCCATAGTTCACCTCCGTCAACTCGTCTTCCACGATCCCGGTCTCGATCTGATCCTCGCGCAATCCGAGAAACGCTCGGGCCTGCTCTCTCAGGTCCTCAAGCTCGTCATCGTCGACGTTGGCCCGCTCGCTCTTGGCAAATCCCAACAGGAACACCGCCAACTCGCTCCGGCGATAGACGATTACCGTGCGGTAGCCGCCGCGCTTGCCTCGCCCCGGCCGTGCCACGCGCTGCTTGATGAGCCCGCCGCCCAGGTCAGCGTCGATCAATCCGGCCTCCGCATCCCGCACCGCCTTCGCAAGCGCTGCGTCCGCAATCCGCTCGCGCCGCTGGAACCGCGCGAACACCTTCACCTTGTAGACCCGCACGCCTTCCCCCTATCAGTGAACTATAGCACATTGAGCTATGGGTCCCCAACAATTGCCCCGCCAAGCAGACGGTGCGGCCCGCCAGTCGCCCGTTGTAACGGTCGCTGTCACGCGCCGACGTTGTCGATCAGCCGGGTCTTGCCGAGCCACGCGGCCACGAGCACCCGCAGCGGGCGCTGCGCGCCCGGTGCAACAGGCTGTAGCGTCTCTGCGTCGCGCACCTCCAGGTAGTCGAGCTTGAAGCCCGCCGCTTCCAGCGCCGCCTTCCCTTCCGCAATGGCGCTGGCGACAATCCCACCCTGGGCCGCGGCGCCGGCGACGCCGGTGATGACACGATGGAGCATCGGTGCAACCCGGCGTTCCTCGGCGGAGAGATATGCATTACGCGAGCTCATGGCGAGGCCGTCGGCTTCGCGCACGGTCGGCATGCCCACGATCTCGAGCGGCAGGTCGAGGTCGCGCACCAGCTGCTTCACGACGCACAGCTGCTGGTAGTCCTTCTCGCCGAACACGGCGATGTCGGGCGCCACCTGCGTGAATAGCTTGCAGCACACCGTCGTCACGCCGCCAAAGAAATGCGGGCGGAAATCGCTCTCCAGGCCTTCGGCGGCACCGCCCGGGACCACGCGGGTGGCAAAGCCTTCCGGATACATCACCGAACGGTCGGGGGCCCAGACGAGGTCGCAGCCCTCGCCGGCGAGCTTGCCGAGGTCGCCCGCTTCGTCGCGCGGATAGCGCTCGAAGTCCTCGTGCGGGGCGAACTGCGCGGGATTGACGAAGATCGACACCACGGCGCGCCGGCAGCGCGTCTTGGCCAGCCGGACCAGCGCCAGGTGGCCGTGGTGCAGCGCGCCCATGGTCGGCACCAAGGCAATCCCATCCCCGGTGCTGCGCCAGGCTCCCACCTGGGCCCGCAGCGGCGCCAGGCCGCGTAGCACGGTAACCGCACCGCTCATGGCTAGCTCCCGCGTTCCTAGGAGTGTGACCAGATAGTCTTGCGCAGAGTGTTGCCGTAGAATGAGATTCCATCAGACATCGGATTGGCATCCTCTCGGCGGCGCTTTTCGAATTCTCGTGGACCTGAGTCGTCGGATGAGCCGACCATCGCAGGTTCGAAGAGAATTCCATTTCACAAATTTGTTCTGCAACCGACTACTCGGACAGGCTCCTAGTTGGGCTGCATGCCGCTGCGCCTCAGGGTCGGCCCCGAAATCAGCTTCGGTTCAGCCTTGGGTACTGCCGGCTCCGCGGTCGCCGCAGCCACCTGGGCTTCGGCAAAGCACCTGTTGAGGCTGGCGCAGCGCCTGGCGCCGGAGGGGTGCGTTCGCGTCTCGGGACCGTTGCCGAACGACCGGCACACCTGCTGGAGGCCGCTGCGGTCGAGCCAGCCCTGGCGCACGCCCTGTTTCACGGCCCAGCAGTCGGCTTCCAGCTCGCTCGCCCCCACTTGATGGTGGCCGCACTCGTGATGGAACACGAACAAGCGCACGCTGGCGGGCCAGCGGTTGAGCAGGCGCGGATTGAAGACGACGACGCCCGGGGCCGCCAGGCCGAGGTTCGGCAGGTGGGGATCGAGCACGTTGCGGGCGCTGCCGCAGCGCAGCGCGCGCCCTGCGATCAGCAGCGTACCGTCGCGCTGCTTGCTGATATTCGGGGACGCGCCAGCCGGATGACTGTCGAGGCCCGCACACAGGCAAAGCACGGCGCTCAGACCGCCAACACGCCTCCAGAACACTTGGCGTACTCCCTCCAACCCCCGCGCGCGGAAATGCGCAGCCCGTACAACCATAGACAAAGGCTTTTTGGCTCAATTTCGGCAACGGAGGCTTGGGTAGGGTGGGTTAGCGCGATCATGCCGGAGGCGTGTCTTCGACACGACGCGTAACCCACCGTCGAATGCCCGGAGAGCGGTGGGTTATGGGCGCTGCCCTAACCCACACTACGTCTCCTCGCCAAGCCCCAGCAGCCCCACGTTGCCGCCGGTTGCCGTAATGTCGGTGGTGCGCACCCGCTCGGTGGCGAAACGGGCCAGGTAGTGGGGGCCGCCGGCCTTGGGACCGGTGCCCGAGAGGCCCTCGCCGCCGAACGGCTGCACGCCCACCACGGCGCCGATCTGGTTGCGGTTGATGTAGAGGTTGCCGACCCGGGCGTGCTCGGCGACGTAGTCGGCCACCGCGGCGATGCGGCTGTGCAGGCCGAGCGTGAGGCCATAGCCGCTGGCGTTGATGGCGGCGACGACCTTGTCGAGATGGCCGCCCTGGAAGCGCACGACGTGCAGGATCGGACCGAACACCTCCTCTTTGAGCAGGCCCGCATCGGCAATCTCGAACACCGCCGGCGTCACATAGGTGCCAACCTCGCATTCGGCCGGCAGGGCCACGTCGACCAGCTCGGCCCCCAGCTTTTGCATGCGCAGCTTGTGGGCGTCGAGCCGCTCCACGGCATCCTCATCGATGACGGGGCCGATGTCGGTGGCATAGTCGAGCGGATCGCCGATATCGAGCGCTTCGACGGCACCGACCAGCATGTCGAGCATCGGCTTGGCCACATCCTCCTGCACGAAGAACAGCCGCGCCGCCGAGCAGCGCTGGCCGGCCGAATCGAACGCGGAGCGCAGCACGTCGCGGATCGCCTGCTCGGGCAGCGCGCTGGAATCGGCAATCATGGCGTTGAGCCCGCCGGTCTCGGCAATGAACGGCACAATCGCGCCGCGGCGCTCCGCCAGCGCCTTTTGGATCGCCCAGCCGGTCGCATTGGAGCCCGTGAAGGCGACGCCCGCCACGCGCGGATCGTTGACGAGGGCGGCGCCGACCGAACCGTCGCCGGGCAGCAACTGCAGCACGCCGGGGGGCAGACCGGCTTCCTGCAGCAGCTGGGTGGCCAGGAAGGCGACAATGGGCGTCTGCTCGGCCGGCTTGGCAAGCACTGGATTGCCGGCGGCAAGCGCCGCAGCCACCTGGCCGGTGAAGATCGCCAGCGGGAAGTTCCACGGTGAGATACACGCGAACGGCCCGCGGCCCCGCAGCTCGATGGTGTTAGTTTCGCCGGTCGGCCCCTTGAGCGCGACGGGCCCGGCGAACAGCCGGCGCGCCTCCGCAGCGTAGTAGCGCAGGAAATCGACGGCCTCGCGCACGTCGGACAGCGCGTTCTCCAGCGTCTTGCCGGCCTCGCGCACCATCACGGCCATCAGGCGCACGCGGCGGCGCTCGTAGAGGTCGGCGGCCTTGTCGAGGACCGCCGCGCGCGCCGGACCGCCCAGCCGGTCCCAGGCATGGGCAGCTCTGCGCGCACCCTCGATCGCCCGTTCGATCGCCGCCGCGTCGGCCGCGCGCACCGTGCCGATGCGCTGGCGGCGATCATGCGGGCACAGAACAAGATCGACGGGATCGGCGCCGGCCACAACCTTGCCGTCGACCAGGGGCGCAGCCGAGAATGCAGTCTCGAGCTCAGCGTCGATCTCGGCCAGCAGCGGCTGGCGCACGGCGGACTGGTCCAGCGCCATGCCGCGGCTGTTGACCCGCTCGGGCGCGAAGATCTCCTGCGGCCGCGCCAGCCGTCGCGGCGGGGCGCCCGGCTCGCTCTCGGCCTCCACGGTCGCCACAGGGTCCTTGATGATGTCCGCGATCGGTGCTTCCTCGTCAGCCAGCCGGTTGACAAAGGAGGTGTTCGCCCCGTTTTCCAGCAGGCGCCGCACGAGATAGGCCACCAGGTCCTCGTGCGGGCCGACCGGCGCATAGATGCGGCAGGCGGCGCCCGGCCGGCCGTTGTCGCCAACCACTTCCTCGTAGAGCGCCTCGCCCATGCCGTGCAGGCGCTGGAACTCGAAGGCCCTGGTGGAGGGGGCGGCGACGCTGACGGCGGCGATCGACAGCGCGTTGTGGGTGGCGAACTGCGGCAGGTATGCTGCGGGATCGGAGAGCAGCAGCCGCATGCAGGCGAACCAGGATACATCCGTGTGCGCCTTGCGGGTGAGCACGGGATAATCGTCGAGGCCGCGCTCCTGCGCCCACTTGATCTCGCTGTCCCAGTAGGCGCCCTTGACTAGGCGCACCGGAATTGGCTTGCCCGCCTGCTGCGCCAGCCCGCGCAGCCAGCGCAGGACCGGAATCGCCCGCTTGCCGTAGGCCTGCACGGCGAGACCGAGGCCCGGCCAGGCCGCGAGTGCGGGATCGGCGAACGCAGCGGCGAACAGACCGAGCGTCAGGTCGAGGCGGTCCTGCTCCTCGGCATCGACGGTGAGCCCCACGCCATAGCGCCGCGCGGCAGCGGCGAGCTCGACGAGGTGCGGGAGCAGCTCGCGCGCAAGGCGCTCCTCCTTGCCCGGGTCGAAGCGCGGATGCAGCGCCGAGAGCTTGACGGAAATGCTGGGCCGCGCCGGTAGCTCATGCGGCCCCGACCCGGCGCCGGCCGGATGCGCCTTGCCGACGGCATTGACGGCGGCCATGTAACGGCTGAAGTACCTCTCGGCGTCTTCCGCTGTACGTGCTCGCTCACCCAGCATGTCGTAGGAGAAGCGGTAGCCTCTGGCTTCGAGCGGGGCGGCACGCGCCAGCGCCTCGCCGATGCTGCGGCCCAGCACGAAGCTGTCGCCCAATATCCGCATGGCCCGGCGCAGCGCCTGGCGGATGACGGGCTCGCCCGACCGGCTCACCAGGCGCTTCAGGATGGCGGCCGGCCCCGTGCCCTTGTCCTGGCCGAGCCTCACCACACTTCCCGTGATCATCAGGCCGAAGGTGGAGGCATTGACGAACAGGCTGTCGGAGCGGCCGAGGTGGTTCTCCCAGTGCCCGCCGCCGATCTTCTCGGCGATCAGGGCGTCGGCGGTGGCCTTGTCGGGGATGCGCAGCAACGCCTCGGCCAGGCACATCAGGATGACGCCCTCCTCGGAGGAGAGGCCGTACTCGTTCATGAAGGCGTCGACGCCGCCGTGCTTGTGGCGGTTGGCCCGGGCGGCCCGCACCAGCTTGGCGGCGAGGTTGGCAATCCGGGTGCGCTCGTCCGCCGTAAAGATAGCACGCTCGATGAGGCCGCCCACCAGCCGCGCCTCGTCCGTCAGATGGTGGGTAGCGATCTCGTCGCGCGGCGGTGCCAGCGCGGCGGCATCATCGTTCGGCTGTGCTTCCCGGGCTGGGCTCATCTCAGGCTTCCAGGCATGCCTGCAGTGGAGCTGAGTCTCGGGTTGCATGCTAGCAGGACGGGGCATTTGCGCCCATCTCTTGGACAAATGTTCACAAGCTGCGGCTGCGCTTGCGGTGCCCGCTGCGCGGCCCGTAGGTTTGTGGCGACTAGGAGCCTGTCCGAGTAGTTGGTTGCAGAGCAAATTTGTGAAATGGAATTCTCTTCGAACCTGCGATGGTCGGCTCATCCGACGACTCAGGTCCACGAGAATTCGAAAAGCGCCGCCGAAGAGGATGCCAATCCGATGTCTGATGGAATCTCATTCTACGGCAACACTCTGCGCAAGACTATCTGGTCACACTCCTAGGCGGCAACGTACCAAAGCCGCCCGTTAACCATCGATCCTGTCCGCGGTCACGGCGGATCGCCCCTGCCCCGCTGGAAGGCCGTTTCCCGTAACGCGGGGGTGGCTTTCCAGAGCCTTCGACCGCGGCCAGGCAAGGGGGCGCCTGGGGTCGCTGAGGTTGCATGTCGGTCGACAAGATCTTCGAGGCGCTATCCTCGGCCCCGCGCCGCCGCATCCTGGCCTACCTGTCCAAGACAGACATGACGGCGGGGGAGATCGCGCAGCGCTTCGCCGATATCAAGTCGCAGCCGGCGATTTCGAAGCACCTGTCCATATTGGAGAATGCCGGCCTCATCTGGCGCGAAAAGCGCGGAATGAACGTCCACTACGGCCTGAAGGAGGACGCGCTCACGGGCACACTGGTGCATTTTCTCGCCGAGGTCTGTCCTCGGTCACGCCCCTTCCGAAGGGATAGTGATGAGGCAGCGAAGCGGAAGAAGAAACCGCGCGTTGCCTCGTAGCAGCAGTTCACGCTGGGGTTGGCAGCGCGGCACAGCCGCTCCCTAAAGCCCGCTGAACCAGTTGTATCCCTGGTCCTCCCAGTACCCGCCCGTATAGTGGTTGAGCACAGCGAGGCCGATCACGTGCTTGGGGTTCTTGAACCCGAGCTTGGTCGGAATGCGGATGCGCAGAGGGAAGCCGAACTTGGTCGGCAGAATCTGGCCGTCGAACTTGAGCGTCATCTGGGTCTGCGGGTGCAGCGCAGTGGGCATGTCGATCGAGCTCGAATAGCCCTCCGAACAGGTGAAATGCACGTACTTCGCCGTGAGATCGGCGCCGACACGTTTCAGGAACTCGCGCAGCGGCACGCCCGTCCATTTGCCGATCGCGCTCCAGCCCTCGACGCAGATGAGACGGGTGATCTGCGTTTCTTGCGGCAGCGCGTAGAGCTGCTCAAGGCTCCATGGCTGCTTGTTGGCGACCAGACCGTCGACGATCAGCCGGTAGCGGTCTTCGTCAATGTCGGGCGCAGCATCCTCCGGGTAGAAAGCGTTGAACCGGAACGGGCGGGTAATGGGGCTCTCGGGATAGGTCGGCGCCAGCCGGTTCGGATTGAACAGGCGCGCCTGCACCCAGTCGTTGAACTCCGACACCTTGCGCAGCGCCCGCTCCGCCGATACGCCATCCGTGATGTTGCAGCCGGTGAGGAGGGCGAGTGCGCCGACGCTAGCGCCATTGCGCAGGAATAGACGGCGCGAGGGGTTGGGCAGCAGCTTGGCCGCGTCCTTGACGAGGCGTCCGGCGTCGACGCCTGGAAGGGGCCTGCGCGAGCTTGCCATCGGTCCCTCCGTCAGCGGCCGCGGATCATGGCGCGCAGGCTCCTGGGCACGAGCAGCGCCATGACGACATGGATAACCAGGAACACCACGATGACGGCCATGGCAAAGAAATGCGCGAGCCGCGCACCTTCGTATCCGCCGAACAGCGCCGCCAGCTCCTGCAGCTGCACCGGTTTCCACAGCGCCAGCCCGGAGGCGACGATCACCGCACCGGCAAGCAGCACGGCGAGATAAAGCGCCTTCTGCACGGCGTTGTAGACGCCGAGGTCGGCATGGCTAAGCCGGCCGGTCAGCGCCGCGGCGAGATCGCGGACAAACTCGCGCGGGCGGATCGGCAGCAGCTTGCGCCGGAAACGACCGGTGACAAGCCCCACCACCACGTAGATGAAGCCATTGGCGATGAGCAGCCACATGGCCGCCAAATGCCAGAGCAGCGCGCCCGCGAGCCAGCCGCCGAGCGTGACACTGCTCGGAAATGTGAACGGGAACAGAGGAGCGGCGTTATAGATCTGCCATCCCGACATGATCATGATCACCATGGCCAGTGCATTGATCCAGTGCGTGACGCGCACGTAGAGCGGATGAATGGCCGGCCGCTTCTGCACCGCTTCAGGCTTTCCGGCTTCGGCCACAGTGTTCATGGGTCTGTCATCAGGTCATGCCCGTTGCACTATAACGGACTAAATCAGGGTGCTGGAGCGTTTACGGGCTATCAAACTTTTGGGAGGATGCCATGTCAGCAGGATACCAACGGTCGCTCGGCATGATCGCGCTGGGCTTTGCTCTTGTCGTGCCCGTCGTGTGGGCGCAGGAGGCGACCGTTCGGGTGCGAGGAACGATCGAGCGAGCGGATGGTGACACCTATTTCGTCAAATTGCGCGACGGTTCCGAGCTGAGGCTGAAGCTTGCGCCGAAAGCATCGGTGGTGGCGCTGATCCAGGCCTCGCTCGCCGACATCAAGCAAGGCTCCTACGTGGGCGTTGCGGCCATGCCGCTGGCCGACGGCAGCCAGAAGGCGCTCGAAGTTCATATCTTCCCCGAGGCCATGCGCGGCACCGGCGAAGGACACCGCGGCTGGGACCTGCAGCCGTCGAGCACTATGACCAACGGCAACGTCGAGAAAACGATGGCTTCCAGCGACGGTCAAGTGCTGACACTCAAATACAAGGACGGAGAAAAGCAGATCGTCGTTCCGGCCGGCATCCCGATCGTTTCCTACGTACCGGGTGAGGTGAGCGAGCTGAAGGCCGGAGCCAAGATATTCATCAGCGCGGCGAAGAAGCTGCCGGATCGTTTCCTACGTACCGGGTGAGGTGAGCGAGCTGAAGGCCGGAGCCAAGATATTCATCAGCGCGGCGAAGAAGCTGCCGGATGGATCGCTGGAAGCAGCGCGCGTGAACGTCGGCCGCGGCGTTGCCCCGCCGATGTGATGTAGCGCGGCGCGGCGGAGCCCCCACGGTCCGGATCAAGGCATTGGGAGAATGCCACGCGGGCTGTAGCTTCTCAGCGCTCTGTGAGCGGCGAGGAAGGTAGGAGACTCAGGGTCAGCTCTCGTCGAGCAAGGCTTTCAGCGTCGGCCTCAGCCACGGGCGGGCAAGGGGGCCGTCGCAGTCGGCGCGCTGACACCGGCGCGACCATCCGGCGACATCATAGCGAATGGTCGCGCCCTCGCGCTCCCGCACCACCTTCAGAGGCAGCCCGCAGCGCGGGCAGGCCTGGCTCTCAATGCGGACGACGATCGACATGGGACGGCCCACTCATCTCTAACGATCAGGCGCGCCGGCGACCAAGGTGGCGATCACGTAGCAGTTCTCCCGGAGCTCGCGCAGTACCGAAGCGGAAAATGTCTCTTGCGATAGCTGCGATTCCACACCGTTTGGTTGCATTGTCAGGGATCGCACTTATCGGCGCGGACCGCGCAAATCGACTAAAAGGCGCCGAGTCCCGTCAGCGTGCATCTTTCCAAAGGCGGCTTTGGAGGCAGAGATTTCCGGGTTGCCGCGGGCGTGAGCAATACCCGTTTTTGCGATCGGCCACCTGGATGCTCCAATTTCGGATCGGCAATGTGTCCTGCGAGCACCGGCGGATTGGCTCCGCAGTTGTATGTGGCGCCTTGCGGGTGCCTGCGAAGTCGTCCCTATCTCCCTTTTTGGGGATATCGCCGCTAGGCCGTCTGGCGTCGCCAGGGAGCGCCGAAATTTCTGCGTCTACCCTCCCCCCCACCCGCCTGGCGGCGGCCCAAAAAGGCCCAGCTCCGCGTCACAGGAAACGGCATTTTGAAGGCCACCACCGGTTTCGCCGCGGGCTTCACTTCGCGGTCACGGCCGACCCTGAACCGGGGCCGTCGCGGTGGCGCGTATCGCTGTGGAGAATGGCAAGCGCCGGTGTCCGCCGCTCTCCAGCGAGAGGCGCTTGGCAACTGTGGAACTTGTCCCACCCGCCTGTCGGGCTGACCTATACGAAACGCCAAGATCAGCGACGTTGATTGTGGGGGGCGCAAACGGGTAGCCTACGAGAAGCGACAACCGGCGTCGCCGACAAAAAAAATGGCCCGCCCGAGGCGCTAAAGCCAAAAGCCAGACGAGGAGGAGGAACGCCCCAATGATCACCTGTCGCATGAAACGGTTAGCCGCAGTCGTCCTGGGGAGCGCGCTAGCGGCGACCACGCCCGCCTCGGCGCAGCAGGAACTCGTCTACGGCAACTGGACACCGCCGCGCGAGTACCAGAACGTCCATGCGATGCCGCACATCTTTGCGGAAATCGAGAAGGAAACCAAGGGGGCGATCAAGTGGAAGCTGATCGCCGGCGGCCAGCTCGCCGACGGCAAGGCCACGTTCTCAGCTGTCAAGGACGGCCTCATGCAGGCCGGCCTGGGCATTGCGACCTACGTGCCGAACACGGTGCCGTCGCTCTACACGATCTATTCAACCGTCGTGGTCGGCCACAACGATGTGGTCGCAGCCACAGGGGCGGCGCTGGAGGTGTTCTACCTGCGCTGCCCGTCCTGCCTCGAGGACTTCAGGAAGATCAATTCGGTCCCGCTCGGCGGTTGGACCAGCTCGGCTTACGTGTTGGCGTGCACTTCGCCGGTCAAGTCGCTCGCCGACTTGAAGGGCAAGCGTGTGCGCGCCACGGGTGGTAATGCGGAATTGATCCGCGTCGCCGGCGGCGTGCCGATCGCTGCCACACTGACCGAAGCGGTCGGCCTCTTGCAGCGCGGTGGCCTCGACTGCCAGCACGGCATTGCCGACTGGCTGCGCACGTTCGGCTATGCCGACTTCGCCAAGTACGTCACCGACTATCCGCTTGGTCTGAGCGGGCCTGCGATCGGCTTCGTCCTGAACCGGGACTCCTGGAACAAATTCACGCCCGAGCAGAAACAGATCCACGTCAAGTGGGCGACCTGGATGAGCGCGAAGCTGGCGATCGACTACTTCCTGAACGCCACTGAGGAAGGCCTCCAACAGCTGATCAAGGACAAAGGCGTGCAGCTGCTCAAAGTCGACGGCAAGGATTTCGAGGGCGCGTTGGCGGCCTACAAGGGTCAGCAGCGTGAAAGGAACATCGCGACGGCAAAGGGCTTCGGCGTTCCGAACCCGGCGGGCATCATCGACGACTACGAGAGGACAATCGAGAAGTGGCGGCCGCTGTCGAAAGAGATTGGTCGCGACATCAACAAGTTCACAGATGCATTGAAGCGCGAGGTCTACTCGAAGATAGATCTGAGCAAGCTGTAGGGGTTCCACCCGTCATCCCGGCCGGAGCGATGCGAGCGAAGCGCGAGCAGAACTCCGAGCCGGATCTGCGGGCAGGATCGTCCGGGGTAGACTCGGTTTCACTTCGCCTTCCGGACTGACGGGTGGGCTCGATAGCGAGGATGATCGCTGTGCCAGCCAGCGCCAATCGAATCCTCACCACACACGTGGGGAGCCTCGTACGCCCGGCGAGACTCGTGCAGTACGTAGAGGCGATGGAGAACGGCGTTGCAGTCGACAGCAAGGCCTTCGATGCGCTCCTGCGGCAATGCATCAGCGAGGTGGTCAGACGGCAGCAACAGGCCGGCATCGACGTCGTCAGCGACGGAGAGTACGGCAAGCTCCGCTCCTGGTCGTTCTACGTGCTCGACCGCCTCGACGGCATCCAGGAGCGGGACGTCGTCGCGCCCGTTGGAGGCGGACGCGATCGCAGTCTGTTCCCCGAGTTCTATGCCGAGTATTTCCCGACGCAGAGGCTGCCCAAGCGCGGCACCGTCGTGAGCGTCGGCCCGATCAAGTACAAGGGCCACGCGGCGATCAAAAAGGACATCGAGATTTTCAAGACGGCGCTCGATGGCGTCGGTGTCGAGGGTTTTCTGCCGGTGGTCGCGCCGGCGAGCGCCGTACCGATCTTCAAGAACGAGTACTACAAGAGCGAGGAGGAGGCCCTGTTCGCTCTGGCCGAGGCCTTGCGCGAGGAGTACGCCGCCATCGTGAACGCCGGTCTCTTCATGCAGGTGGACGACGCGTTTCTGCCTTACATGTACGACCTCGCCTTTGCGGGCAAAGACCTGCAGGACTACCGGAAGTGGGCCTCGGTGCGCATCGAGGCGCTCAATCATGCGCTCGAGGGGCTGCCGCAGGAGAAGGTGCGCTACCACATCTGTTGGGGCAGCTTCAACACGCCGCATGTGAGTGACGTTCCGCTGAAAGACATCGTCGATCTCGTGCTCAGGGTGAAGGCCGGCGCTTACTGCATCGAGATGGGCAACCCCCGCCACGAGCACGAATGGCGCGTGTGGGAAACAGCCAAGCTGCCCGAGGGTCGCAAGCTCGTACCTGGCGTCATCAGCCATTCGACCAACGTGGTCGAGCATCCCGAGCTGGTCGCCGAACGGCTGGTGCGGGTTGCCAAGCTCGTCGGCCGCGACAACGTGATGGCCGGCACCGATTGCGGGTTCGCCCAAGCTCCGCATGTCAGGCGCGTGCACCCTTCGATCATGTGGGCGAAACTGGAGGCGTTGGCGGAGGGTGCACGCATCGCCTCGCGGGAATTGTGGGGCCGTGGGGCGGCATAGCAGGCGGCCGGCCGCCACGACGGTACGGCCACTATCTGGGGAGGAGAGGCCCGGGCACGTGATGCGCCATGCGGTCAAAGCGAGTGTGGTGGTCCTTGCGGCCGCGCTCGGTTGCGGCACCGACGCGCGCGAACTGACGTTCGGTTCCTGGACTCCGCCGCGCGACGCGCCGATGCGCGAGCTCTACGACAAGTTCGACTACGCTAGGTTCTGAGCCATGCGCGGCCGGGTCCGCGGGGAGTGAAGATGGACATCGTCAACAGGTTGCTGAGGTGGCTCGAGATACCGATCAATCTCATGCTGTGGCTTGGCCTCCTTGCGGGCTTCCTGATGATGATGCACGTCAGCATCGATGTGACCGGGCGGTATTTCTTCAACCGGCCGTTCATGGGCACCACCGAAATCGTCTCGGCCTGGTACATGGTTGCCATCGCCTTTCTGCCTTGGGCATGGATCGAGCGCCGCAACAATCACATCGTGGCCGGCATGTTCGAGCGTATGGGGGGGCCGCGCTTCAACTTCTGGCTCAATGCCGTCGTCAAGATCTGCACGCTTGTGTTCATCGCCGTGTTCACCTGGCAGGCCTACGTCCGTGCCGTGCAGCAGACCAGCGCCGGCGAGGTCTGGGAGGCGGCCGGAGGCTTCATCCCGGTGTGGCCGAGCCGATGGTTGCTGCCGGCCGCCGGCGGCTTGATGGGTCTCTACATGGCGCTTCGCGTGGTCTCCGACCTCGCCGGCGAAAAGCCGCGCTGACGGCGGAAGGGGAGGGGAATGGACCCGCTGGTGCTTGCGCTGGGCAGCCTGGTTTTCATGCTGGTGCTGCTCGCGCTCAGGTTTCCGATCGGCGTGGCGATGGGCTTCGTTGCGTTTCTCGGATTCTGGTACGTGCGCAACTTCAATGTGGCGCTCAGCGTACTTCGCGACACGCCCTTCGTTTTCGCTGCCAATTGGGACCTCTCGGCGATCCCGATGTTCCTGCTGATGGGGGCGGTGGCCGGCAACTCGGGCATCGGCACAGCGCTGTTTCGCGCGGCGCTCGCCTGGTTCGGGTGGATGCCGGGCGGGCTGGCCGTTGCCACCAACTGGGCGTGCGCGGGCTTCGGCGCGGCGTCGGGATCGAGCGTGGCGGCGGCGGCGGTGATGGCGCGCCTCGCCATCCCGGAAATGCTCAAGCACAAGTACGACAAGGGTCTCGCCACCGGCGTGTGCGCCAGCGGCGGCACGCTCGACGCGCTGATCCCGCCCAGCATCGCCTTCGTCATCTATGGGATTTTTGCCGAGGTTTCGATCGTCAAGCTCCTGATCGCCGGCATCATTCCGGGTATTCTCACGGCAGTGGTCTACATGCTGATGATCATCGGCCGCTGCTGGTACAATCCCTCCCTGGCGCCCCCGATCGTCTATGACGACCGCAAGGCCTTGTGGCGCGAGCGCTGGGCTTCGCTGGCGCAAGTCTGGCCCATCGTGGTGCTCATCATGGGCGTGATCGGCGGGCTCTACGCCGGCGTAGTGACTCCGACCGAAGGCGGCGCTGCCGGTGCGCTCCTCGCCATCGCCATCGGCATGGTGCAGCGGAAGTTGAGCTGGGACGGTCTGGTCGACAGCTTCAAGGACGCCATGACGACGACGGCGCAGCTGTTCTTCGTCGGCATGGGTGCGATCATCTACACCAAGTTCCTCGCTCTGATCGGCACCGCCGAGATGTTCACCAACGTGATCGGGTCGTGGGCGGTCGATCCGCTGCTGTTGGTTATCGCCGTGTCGCTGATCTACATCGTGCTCGGCACCTTCATGGACCCGTTGGGCATGATCCTCCTGACCATCCCGGTGTTCGTGCCGATGTTCGCCGCCCTGAAGCTCGATCTCGTCTGGTTCGGCGTGCTGGTGGTGAAATACATCGGCATCAGCCTGCTCACCCCGCCGGTCGGCTTCAACATCTACGTGGTTGCGACCGCCACCAACAATCAGATCCCGCTGAAGACGATCTACCGCGGCTGCTACTGGTTCCTCGGCGCCGAGGTGTTCATCATGACGCTGCTGATCGCCTTCCCGCAGCTCTCCCTGTGGCTGCCCAACTCGATGAATTGAGCTCCGCAAGGCCGATGGATGGCGGGAGATCGAATGCTGTGCGTCGGGCTCTGGCAGGCAGAGTTGCGGATACGCCGCAAGATGCGCCCGGATCCGTTCCATCCTGGCAGCGCGGGCGCTGTTATGCTAGGAAGCGCCCAGCTGGTGGTTGAAGATAAGCCGTCGGGGCATAGCTCAGCCTGGAAGAGCACCTGCTTTGGGAGCAACTTTTCTCATTCCTCACTGCTCCTCATAGTTGCTCCTAAGCTGCTGACGCGATTGAACTTTCTGTCTTCTGATCGCACATAGCAACGCACTGTTTGTCGTGCCTATTCGGCTCGACTGCGAGACTATGGCGAGACTAGATGACAACCGCTCTGCTCACTGACATCGTCGCAAGAACTGCCAAACCGATTGCCGGCAAGCAGTACACGATTTGGGATACGTCCCTTCGCGGCTTCGGCCTGCGTGTTGGTTGGCAGTCGAAGACTTGGACAGTCATGCTCCACAGCAAGCGGCGCCGTCGGGTGGCGATCGGTCGCTACCCGGCGATGGGCCTGCAAGTCGCCCGGGCCGAGGCCAGGCGAGTGATGCTTGCCGCTGCCCTGAATCGCCATCAAACGGCAGCCTCTCCAATTCCGTTTAGCGCGGCGCTCGACAAGTTCATCGATCTGCACCTCCCCCAAACGCGCGCCAGCAATGCAAGAGAAAAAGAGCGCATTATGCGCAAGCACTTCCTCCCGGTGTGGAGGAATCGCCTCATGACGGAGATAACGCGTTCAGACGTGACCAAAATCTTGGACGCAATGATGGACACCCCGATCATGGCGAACAACACCTTCGCAACCATCCGGACGTTCTTTAGATGGTCGCTCCGTCGCGGTTACGTGCCGAACAGCCCTTGCGAGGCGATGCTGGCTCCCGCCAAGCGTGTTTCTCGTGAGCGGGTGCTGTCTGCCGCCGAGCTCGCAAAAGTGTTTTCGAAGGCCCGGTCATCGGAAGGACCGTGTGCCTTCAGCACTATCGTCATGCTGCTCATTCTCACGGCGCAAAGGCGCGGTGAAATCGCGAGTCTCCGGTCGGAATGGATTGACCGTTGCTCGGCGACGATCACCTTGCCGAGGCACATCACGAAGAACGGATATGAGCACGTCCTCCCGGTGACCCCGTACGTGCTTGAATTACTCCCGGGCGTTGAGGGTCTTCTTTTTCCAGCCCGTGGAAGCCCGGATCGACCGTACAACGGCTGGTCGAAGGGTATGCAAGTGTTCCGGGCAGGCTGTGGCATCGACGATTTCAACCTACATGATCTGCGCAGGACTGCGGCGACCATGATGGCGGAGCTTGGCACTCCGCCGCACATCATCGAGCGGATTCTCAACCATGTGACGGGGAGTACGGCGCACAGCATCACCACGCTCGGCCGGATCTACAACCGACACCTGTATCTAAATGAGATGCGTGAGGCTCTGTCCCGCTGGGAGAACCACGTACTAAGGCTGCTCGCTACCTGACGGGCTTGCCGACGTGTCGCGCTGATTGAGACGCTCCTGCAGCCAATCGACCACTTCACTCTCGACCCATCCCACCCGGCAGGGCCCGAGCTGAACCCGCTTCGGGAAGCGACCGGCCTTTTCCAGCCGATCGACGTGCGCGGGTGAATAGAGCACCAGCGCCCGCAGGTCCTTCTTGGAGAGGATGCGCATACCCATGGTAGCCGCTACATAGGGCAGCGCGCACTATCTTGCAATATCGTATAAATCTACCTTGCTACCTGACTTGATCCGCGCGCACACATCTATTAGATGAACGATCATGCCAGCTCGGTCGGTCATCGTCGGCTTCGTCTCGCAGAAAGGCGGCACCGGCAAAAGCACGCTGGCGCGCGCCCTTGGGGCGGTGGTCGCGGCCGCGGACCTAAAGGTCAGGATCGCCGACCTCGATCCGCAGCAAAAGACCGTGCTGGAGTGGGAGAAGCTGCGGCAAGAAAACAGCACCAGCCCCGCGCTCACGGTCGAAGGCTTTGAGAGCGCGGCGGAGGCGATCGCGAGCGCCGAAGACGACGAGCTTCTCATTATTGATGCGCCCGCGCATGCCAATCGCGGCACGCTGGAGATCGCGCAGGCTGCGACGTTGATTGTGCAACCGAGCAGCGCAAGTCTCGATGATCTGCGGCCGGCCGTCCTCCTGTTCCACGAGCTTGTAGACGCCGGCATTCCCCGCGAACGGCTGGTCGTCGCCCTCTG
>Ga0247727_10008018_pt1 | contig 19787 bp, 21 predicted proteins | sample WisWelCaveWW1625_FD_202498 | JGI IMG/M metagenome (GOLD analysis project Ga0247727, IMG submission 202498) | Biofilm microbial communities from Wishing Well Cave, Virginia, United States - WW16-25 | ecosystem: Environmental > Aquatic > Deep subsurface > Groundwater > Cave microbial mat | place... | reverse complement strand
CGTTTTGAGTTAAAAACCAGGATTGCGAGCCTCTTGGCCCCCATGCCGTGATCCTGGAAATGAGATCCGGCTTTTCCTCCGACCGCCCCGATCAGAAAAACCGACCTTTTGGGACAGGCTCTAGTTACTTATTTTATGGCTCTTGTGCATTTTTGTGGTTTAATTCCCAGGTAAAGATTAAAAAATAAAAACACACTCTCCATGAAACCTAAAGTGGCCATATTGATGGGCAGCGATACGGATTATGGCATCATGGAACGCACGGCCCAGGTGCTCCAGGAATTTGGAGTGCCATGCGAGGTACGCGTGATGTCAGCGCATCGCACACCGGAGATCGTGACCGATTTTGTTCTGAATGCCCCCAAACGCGGTGTTCGAATTTTTATTGCCGCGGCAGGCGGCGCAGCCCATCTGGCAGGCGCCGTGGCTGCGCAAACGATCTTTCCGGTCATCGGTGTTCCCATCGCCTCAACCGAGTTGCAGGGAGTTGATGCCCTTCATGCCACTGTGCAAATGCCACCGGGCGTTCCCGTTGCCACCGTGGCGATCGGAAAATTTGGAGCAACCAACGCTGCTCTTCTTGCCGTTCAAATTCTATCCATCAGCGATGTCGAATTGCAGCATAAATTCAGGGATTACAAAGTCTCCTTGCGGGAAAAGGTCGAGAAGGCTGATCGCGAATTGCAGGCCAAACTGTGAAATTCAATTCTCGAGCGCTGGTTATTTTTACGGGTTTGGCGGGTCTCCTCGTAACAGCCCTGGTTTTGAACTCGCCATCTCCCCAACTCAACCCCGCTCAGAGCGGGGTCAACCAGGCCCCCGAAAAACCTGTACAGATGGTCTCGCCACGTCCTCCGGAGAATCTACCCCCGAACCAACCACCACCGCCTTCTGTCACTACCAACCCAATATCAACATCATCCCAGGCATCAGTGCCTGCAAGAAAATCGCTTCGTGAAGAAGTGATCCAGGTGCTCCAGGAGCGTTACGCGGAGCCTGCGATGCTGACACCTCACAAATTAGATCAGGCTGCCATGCAGGGCGTGCTCACTTCCATGTCTGATTCGGTCCAACTGCTTGAACCCAAAGCTGCTGCGGCCGATTCTCAACCAACCCATCCTGCCATCAACAGCGTTACCGTGCTGAACCCATCCATTGGCTATCTGCGTGTGGAAAAGATCGATCCAGAGGTCGCTGCAACTCTGGATGAGGAGATCCATAAACTTACACGCGAAAAAAATGTCCGGGGATTGATTCTGGATCTGCGATTCGCGCAAGGCAATGATTTCTCGTCGGTTCCGGCCATCGCTTCCATCTTTATACCGGACGCGACCATGCTCTTTCGCATTCAACGCGGAAAATCATCTCAAAACTACCAGATCAGTCCATCGACCGGTGCAAGCGATATTCCCCTGCTTGTTTTGATCAATCATGAAACAAAGGGGGCAGCCGAAGCTCTGGCTGCTGTTTTACAGGACCAGCATCGTGCCTTGTTGATCGGTAATTCGGCAACTGCCGGACAGTTATTTGAGACATCTGACGTCACGCTGAGCAATGGTCAGATATTGCGGCTGGCTACTGGAAAAATAATCCTGGGACATCAGGACGGCTCTTTCCTCAAAGAAGCGCATCCGGATGTGACCATTGTCTTCGATGCCATGGTTGAGAGAAAAATTTACAACCAACCCTTCCGCCCCCCGGAACCGCGCCTTGAGAAACCTTTTTCCAGCGAAGCGATCCTCACCGGTCGCGAGATCTCTCCTCCCCTCAAGGATGTTAAAGCCAAAAACGAACCCGATGAACCACCCAGCAACGGGGATACCGTTCTGTTAAGCGCCATTGATTTGCTCAAGAGCATTCAGGCTCTCGGGTTATTGCCTTCGAAAAGCTCCACATTTGAAGGGGGAGATGAAGAAAACCACAAAAATGACATCCAAAAACACCGATCTTGAGAGACGATCCAAAGTAGCGGAAGCATGCCTTGATTTTGGCGCTCACTTGCTGCGGGTGCGCACAAGCAGCGTGACTGCTGACGATGCAAAGAGCGCAGTCAAAGACCTGTTTGAGTGGTTCGCCTCACAGGATGCGTTCAGCGAAGGCAACACCGGCATTGCCATCCATGCCATCGGTTTTGGCGAACAGCTCCTCGAATCGCGCAAATCCGCCACACTCGATGAAGCCACTGAAGCCATTCAGAAGCTTTATGCAGATCTGTCCGCTTAATACCCGTTGCTCAGTTTAACGCCGGATCGGCTGGACAATCCGCGATCAGGCAATAAAGACCGCCTTTTTCCTTTAATACCCGCCGCCACAATATTTCGGGTTTCGGAGAAAACACAAGGGATATCGAGGCCGGATGTGTGATCCAGCAACCGGCCTTCATTTCCTGATCCAGCTGACCGGCCGCCCAGCCTGAGTAACCCACGTACGCGCGGACGCGCATCGGCAGTTCCGGAGAGGAAAATCCCTTCTTCAGTTCCTCGAGAGAATGCCCAAGGGTCAGATTGGGAAGTATATCGAACTCGGGGCGCGACTCGGTCTCGTGTAAAAAACTCAGGGCTTCCGGCTGGACCGGACCTCCTGAATACAGGGACGCCCTGGCAAGTTCATCCACCAAAGGCTCGCCCATCACAGATCCCAACGTGTATTTTAGAGGACGGTTCAACGCCAGACCAAACGCGCCGGATTCATCATGACGACAGATCAGAATCACGGTCCGATCAAAATAAGAACCCGCCAGCTTACCACTGTCTAAAATCAACTTTCCCTGGAATGATGATTCAAGTTGAGCCATGGCACGGTAAAAATGGCCAATTTTCCGCCTTCCGTCAAATAGAACCGATATGGGATTGATTCATGGATACTGTCCTGTCAAAATAACAACTTGTGAAGCTGGAAGCGCCATTCACCGAGGGAAAAATCCGCGCACTGAAGGTGCGTGATGCCGTTGAGATCCATGGGGTGCTTTTTACGGGACGTGATGCTGTTCATAAATACCTCCATGAAGGGGGCGCCCTGCCATCCAAAGTGGATTTACACGACAGTATCCTGTACCATTGTGGTCCCGTGGTTTTAAAGGAAAAGGGACGCTGGAAGGTGACCGCCGCAGGTCCCACCACCTCTTTCCGGGAAGAGCCTTATCAGCATGAAATCATCCGCAAATTCGGCATTCGTGGAGTGATCGGAAAGGGTGGCATGGGAGATAAAACCCTGGCTGCCTGCAAGGAACATGGCTGTGTTTACCTGCATGCCGTGGGCGGCGCAGCGCAGGTTCTGGCCGATTGCGTAAAGGAAGTGCTTGATGTCTACATGATGAAAGAATTTGGCGCGCCCGAAGCCATCTGGAAGTTGCGTGTGGAAAACTTCCCGGTTGTGGTCACCATGGATTCGTATGGCAATTCTCTTCATCGTGAAATCTTCGCCAAAAGTCAGGCGGAGCTTGCGAAGCATCTCTAGCAGCCTGTCGGACTTTCATGTAACTCATTGATTATCAGGCTGGTTATTTTTATCCATCAAAAATCCAGTTCTTGGCAATCAACACCTTATGCGAAATTTTTCCGCAAAGTCCTACAGGCTGCTAGGCCCTAATCAAACCACAAATACCAACATGTTGTTGTTCGTATCGGGCAAAATCCAAAGTCCAAGCTCCAAAAAATCTCAAACTTCAAATTCCAGGGAGGCAAACTGAAATCAAGATGCATGTAACTCGGCAAAGGCATTGGTTTGAATTTTTGTCATTGGAGCTTGTTTGAGATTTGGCGCCTGGGATTTGGAATTTCCTCTTTACACTCACTGCATATACTCGTTTTCCCATCGGAGTCCGAGAAAAGATCCGGGTCCTCACCACACACATACCGCAGGGTCAACCAGACATCTCTCATGGTTGTTGCCAAAGGTCCTCGCGACTGAAATCTTCGATCTGAAGAGATAACGGCTGGTCTTAATGTTACCACCCTTCCCAAACGCGCCAGCCGCCGTGAAAAATCGAGATCTTCAAATAAACCAATCTCCCGAAATCCACCAAGCTTCTGAAATATATCCCTCCGTACAAACATGGCCTGATCCCCCAGGTGCCAGCCAAACATGTGTGACCGGGCTTCAGCCAGGCGGCAAGTGAGTCGCAGGAGAAAGGAGTTGGTATTGAACCGCCGCGTGAAGGCGCCGCCCACGACATGGGGATCAGCCAGTTTCTGTTCAATCCGCGTCAGCGCCGCAGGCGGGAGGCGCGTATCCGCATGAAGAAAGACAAGGATGTCGCCCCGAGCCTGACGGGCGCCAAGATTCATCTGGGCTGCGCGCTGGCACTGGTTACTGATGACGACCTGTGCCCCGGCAGACTCTGCGATCTCAACAGTTCCGTCCACACTGCCACCATCCACCACAATACATTCATGCTCAACATCGTTGGCTTTGACATGCTGCAAGGTGACCGCCAGGAAATCCCGTTCGTTTAATGTGGGAATGACCACGGAAACCATGATTTGCTTCTGCACCTTTTTCCAAGTTTCTGCAACTTTTTGATTGGAGCCGTGTCTTTCTCACTATAACCCATAGTGGATGACAGATCCGCATAGTTTTGAGGCCTTCATGCGCAATTACCAGAACATGGTGTTCACCACGGCAACACGGTTGCTTGGCAACCCAACGGATGCGGAGGATATCGCTCAAACGGTTTTCCTGAAGGCCTATGAGCATTACGATGAGATCGCTCAAAGCCCCACGGCGGGCGGATGGCTGAAGAAAGTTACGACCAATCTGTGTCTGAATCATATTTCACGATACCGGTCCCGCCAGAGACTCTTTTCGGAAATGCAATCTGAAGAGGGCAGTGGAACATTTGATATTCCTGTACCGGAAACAATTCGAGAGAACCTGAATGGCGCCGATCGTCGACAGATCCTCGAAGAAGCGCTTCAAAAGTTGCCGTCGGAACATCGGGCGCCACTGGCGCTCTACCATTTTGAAGATATGAGCTACGAAGAAATCGCCGCCCAACTCCATGTTTCCTTGAGCAAGATAAAGACGGACATTCATCGTGCTCGTGAAACGCTGCGACGCCGATTGCAATCCGGCAGGAAGAAATGATTTGATGCCGCTTATGAAGGACAAACCTGAATCTGAACTGGAATCATGGATCGACAGGGAATTGCACGCGCTGCCGGATTTGCCGGCCCCGCAAACACTGGCACCCCGCGTTCTGGCCATGATACGACCTCAGCCCATGCTGTCCAACCCGAGGGGAAGATTGATGATAAAAATGGCACTGCTGGTTCTCCTGATCGGAAGTCTGGGATGGATCGGGTTTGCAAACCGGGGCGCCTGGGCAGGAATCCCCGAGGTTTCACGCAAATGGGATTTTTGGTCAACTACAATGGCATCCATCTGGCTCACCCTGACGACCCTGGTGAATGACCTCTTTTTTGGACTAAGGCTGCTACAGGAACAAGGATGGACCAGCCATCCCATCATGGGCTCGGTGATTTCCATTTTCCTGATGTATATCGTCTTCGTGAGTATTGGGACCGGCTATTATCATCTGGCCGCAAAGGCCCGAAAGACCCGTTTTCACTTGATATGAACAAATTCAATATTTCTGCACAGCCCATCGACCGACGACGATTCCTGAAGGGAGCGTTAATCGGCGCCGGAGCCATTTCACTGGGCAATCGACTCTCTCTTCCAAACTCTATTGCTTCGGAGGCATCCATTGTGACTACCCGTCCTTACAATGGACCCAATATCATCATCATCCGTTTCGGTGGCGGAGTGCGTCGACCGGAAACAATCGACCCGGATCACACATACAGTCCCTTTCTCTGCAAAGAACTCGCCCCAAAGGGAACCCTTTTCAAAAACATGGAGATCATTTCTCAGGAGGGAATCGAAACCTCGCATGGAGAGGGCACTCTCAATATCCTCACTGGAAAATATGATAATTACAAGGATGTGGGAGGCAAGTTTCTCGGGGCACGATTTGAATCCAAGGTTCCGACGGTATTCGAATATCTGCGCAAGGAATACGAAATCCCGGAATATCAGACGCTGATCATCAACGGAGAAGACCGCACCGACGAGGAATTTTACACCTTCAGCAATCATCATTTGTTCGGGCTGCGCTACCGGTCCACTGTGCTCAGCCTCTACCGGTTCAAGACCCATCTTCTGCGTCGCCAAATCTCGAACTGGAAAGGCCCCGTGGAAAATCTGAATGAAAAAAAGCAGGAGCTGAAAAACCTGGAGGAGTTGGATCATCGCGATGTGGAAAGAAGCGCGCGGACTCCGGAAATCGAGGCCTTCTGGGAAAGATGGCGGCAATACTACGGTGAAAGTGGACTGGTGAATCCAAGGGGAGACCGGTTACTGACCGAGCTGGCCATCCGCGCCATGCGGGAATTGAAACCCAAAATGATGATGGTGAATTATCAGGACAGCGATTACGTCCATTGGGGAAACATCACCCATTATACACGCGCCATAGCGATCATGGATGAAGGATTGCAGCGGATTGTGCGGGCTGCGGAGGCGAATGAGGAATACCACAATAACACCATCTTTGTGGTGGTGCCGGACTGCGGACGTGACGACAACCGGTTCGTTGCAGTGCCATGCCAGCATCACTTTGGATCGAAGTCAGCACATGAAATCTTCGCGCTATTGCTCGGACCGGGAATCGCCCAGGGTCAGGTTGTAGACAAAAAGGTGGATCAAATCAGCGTCGCGCCAACCATCGGCAGGCTCATGGGGGTCAAGACGGAGTTCTCCGAAGGCCCGGTGCTTGAGCAGGCGTTGGCATGAACGGGCAGACCGCAACATCCGCAGAAGCTGCGGCGATGGCTGTCCATCTCCCTGTCCGCAGCATGGGGGCAAAATTTCTTGCCGGGTGCCGCAAAATCCTGGTCTTTTTCTGCAAGTATTTCTGGGGAATGATCTTCTGCCAGAGCATGCTGGGTGGCATTCTGATCGTGGGCTGGACCTATCGTCTGGCACAACGCTCGGTGTTGAAATATTGGTGGCGCCAAAGTGAGCTGCGGAAAAAGGGTGTGAGCTTCATCACATTCCTGGAAATGAGCGAAAGAAACCGAATCCATGCGCGCTGGCCAAACTGGTTCGTTCAAGCAAAGGCATGGAACGCGATCCAAACGTGTTATCAGGCACGCAGTGGAATCTGGACCATCTGCCGAGGTATCGGGAGGGCCGCGGTTCATTCATTGTGGTTGAACTTCAAAATCGGAACCCAGGGAATTTTCAATACCTGGGTGCTGACGTTGCCGGGGTGTATCCTGTGGCTTTTCGCATGGTATGATGGATGGAACAACTCGTTCAACAAGGGATATGAACAGGCGGCCGTGGGGCCTTTGACGGGCTTGCTGGGAGTGGCTTTGTTCATCATGGCCATGCTTTACGTGCCAATGGCACAAGCACGACAGGCAGCTACCGGAAACTGGCGGGCATTTTATCAGGTACGCCTGGTGTGGGGATTGGTTCGTCGGAAGTGGCTGGCATGTCTGGGATTGGCCATGTTCTATTCCATACTTTCGATTCCCGTGAGCATTCTGAATATCACACCGATCTTTTTCATCCAGATGAATCCCTCTCTCTCCCAGGCCACCGACGCGCAAATTGTAAAAATCCTTGAGACCTATTTCTTCTGGTCCAGTCTTTTTGTTTTCCCGGCATATGTTGTGCTCCGTCTGGCGGCAGCGCGAATTTATGCGTCGGCGTTGCTCCAGGCGGTTCAAAGTGGCCGTGTTACCCTCACCTCATTGAAGGCCGGGGAACAGGAGGACCTCGAACATCTCGGGCTGTCCACCCGGCGTGAACAGAGGCGTATACCCGTGGCTCTGAAACCTCTGCTCTGGCTCCTGCGCACGACCGTAAAAACTGCTACGATCTTTATCTGGTTCACTTTCGTCTCACAAATCTTCATCAGAGAGTTTTTCAACTATCACCCTCAGAGGGGCTGGCTGAATCAGCCGCTGGTCCAATTACCATGGTTCCAGCATGTGCCGGAAGGGCTACACGCGCCCAAGCCCGCTGGTCAGGGAGAACACCGCCACGAGAACACCAAAGACAATGCTGCCGACAAAAATGGCCATTAACACAAGCAGCACGGGTTCAATTAATGTAGTGAAATTTTGAATGGCCCGTTCAAGTTCCCGCTCATAGGTTTCCGCTGTGTGGTGCAAAGCTCCCGACAGGTCACCGGTTCGTTCGCCCACTGCCAGCATATCCAGCATCAGATCCGGAAAAAGCTTCTGACTGGTCAGGGCATCATTCAAGCTTTTTCCCTCGCGGACCTGAACTCGCGCCTCACGTATGGCTGTTTTTAAAGCGGTGTTGGTCAAGGTTGCCTCCGCAACCTGGAGCGCATCCATCAGGGTGATTCCGCTGTGAAGCAATGTGGAAAGAGTCTGGGTAAAACGGCTGTGTTCGTTCAGGGACAGAAGATTCCCAATGATGGGCCAGCGAAGCTTGTTGCGATCATAAAGCAGCCGATGCTGAGAGTCTCTCAGCCAATGACGACCAAGCAGGCATCCCACAAAGATGACAACCGGGATCAACCATCCGAAGCGCATCAATATATCACTTGTTGAAATCAGTACCTGAGTCTGCCACGGCAGGGCCTTTCCCAGTTCCGTGAACATCCTTGACAGGTTTGGCAGCATTCCGACCATGAAAAAAATCAGTGTTGAGATGCCTGCTATCACGATTATTGAGGGATAGATAAGCGCCCCTGTCACACGTTGCTGGATGGCTTCGCGTCGTTGAAGGTAGTGAGCCAGTCGTTCCAGCACTTCAACCAGATGTCCGCTGACCTCTCCGGCTGCCACCATCGCGCGAAAGAGCGAGTTGAACAATTCAGGATGTGTTATCATGGATTCGGACAGGGACTTTCCACTCACGACACCGGCCCGGAGATCCTCGAAGACCGTCCCCCAGGCCGGGTCAGCGCTTCGCCGCGACATTACCGAAAGTGCTTCACTCAAACGCATGCCTGCCCGGATCAACTGAGCCATCTGCTCGGTTTTTACGGGCACATACTTTCGACGCGCCTTGGAAACAAGAAAGTTGCGTGCAAGGAAATTTTTTGTGCCGACTGGCAACCGGCCGTTGGCGGAAACCGTTGCCTCCCGTCGCATGCCGCCTTCCTCTTCAATCTTGACGACAAACCAGTTTCGAGCGGACAGGAGATGACAGGCATGTTGCAAATCAGCGGCCTCCAGATGATCCCGATGCACGGTCCCTGAACGATCCTTTGCTTCAAACTCAAACCGGGCCATTTCTCTCAGTCTCCCTCTTCCGTTACGCGAATCACCTCTTCCACCGTGGTGATTCCCTGAGCGGCCTTGAGCAACCCATCCTGCCGGAGAGTGAGCATGCCCTCCGCCATGGCTGTATCGCGAATGGTTGAAGATGACGATCTGCCCAGAACCATGGGACGAAGGGTGTCACTCATCATCATAAATTCATGAATTGCACTCCTTCCAAGATAACCAAGCTTGCTGCAGCTCTCGCATCCCACCCCTCTTTTGAACTGGAAATTCTCAAGACGGCCATGAAGGAATTTTCGTTCGCCTTCTGACAAAATCTGTGGGGGGTCCACGATTTCGGCACAGTGAGGACAGACCATGCGAACCAGCCTTTGAGCAATCACCAGATTCAGCGATGATGAAACCAGAAATGGTTCAACACCCATGTCCAGAAGTCGGGTGATGGCTCCGGCCGCATCGTTGGTGTGAAGCGTGCTGAACACAAGGTGCCCGGTCAGTGAAGCGCGAATCGCTATCTCCGCTGTTTCATAATCACGAATCTCTCCAACCATGATTACATCGGGATCCTGACGCAGGATATGGCGCAGCCCTTTGGCAAAATTGAGATCAATATCCGGTCGAACCTGAATCTGATTGACGCCCGCCAGCTTGTACTCAATTGGATCCTCGATCGTGACGATTCGAATTTCGTCCTCATTGATTTCGCTCAGACACGCATAAAGAGTGGTGCTTTTCCCGCATCCGGTCGGGCCTGTCAACAAAATGATGCCATGAGGATGTTGGATCAATTTTCGAAGATTTTCCTGGTTTGCAGGAGTAAATCCGATGCTGTCCAGTCCGATCACCACGCTTTGCCGTGTCAATAACCTCAGACTTACGCTCTCACCATGCGCTGTCGGGATGGTCGAAACGCGCACATCCAGATCCTCCCCTTCGATGCGAACCTGCAAGCGGCCATCCTGCGGAAGCCTGCGTTCGGCAATATCCATGCTGGACATGACTTTGATACGTGAAATAATGGCGTTCTCGAAGCGTTTGGCATCAGTGGAAAGCGGCACCTGATGCAAAACCCCATCCACGCGGTAACGGATTCGCAGGGAATTCTCCATGGGCTCGAAATGAATGTCGGTCGCCCGCTCGTGATGAGCTTCGCGAATCACCTGGTTGACAAAGCGGACAACCGACGCTTCCGATTCATTCAGATCTTCATCTCCCAATCGATCGCTCCCTCCCAACTCCTGCCATTCCTCCTGATCCAGCATGGCGTGAAGAGTGTCGGCGCCGACACCGTAGTGGTCCTTGATCAGTTTGAGGATGTTTTTCTCATCCACTTGAACCCATGCGATCTCCTTCTGCATGATATAAGTGAGCATGCCTGCGATCATCGGATCATGGGGATTTGAAGTTACAACCATAATTTGACGGTCGGACTCATCCACAGGTATCACATGCCGCTCAAAGATCATTCTCCTTGGAAAGACCTTGGAGGGCTGGAAGCGGCCCAATTTTTCCTCGATTTCATCGAGGTTCATCGTGGATGTGCTGCTCTGTGGTGTGCTCATGAGATTTCTCTTTCAAGAACCAAAGTGATGCAACCTGTCACGCCACGCCGCCTATCGGACGTTACGAACCACTCCGTTTCGGAACAACAATTGTCCGCCTCCTGGGTCCTTCCGCGGGTTGTGTCGTTGTTGTTGTTACAATCGTGGGAGTTGCACTCCCTGCAGAAGCATCAGCAGGGGCGGCAACCGGCACCGCCGCAACATCCGCGGTCGCATCAAAACCTGTGGAAGCTGTCGGCGCCGGGGTGCCAGCAGGAGGTGAAACGACAGGGGCGGCAGGTGCTGATGGAATGATTCGGCCGGCCGGCTGACCCGTTCCGCTGGATGGCGGGCTGATGTTTACAGAAATGGTATTGCCATTCGCCACGAGAACGACCTGCTGCTTTTCGAGATCGATCTCCTTGATAACAAGCCCATCCTCACTTTCACCCTGTTCCAGAAGATAACTTTTGCCTCTTCGATTATCCTCAATTCCAACCTGAACCAGGTCACCCATAACCATAAAACCAGCAAAAATATATTCGCTATCGGCCGCTTTCATCAACATCTTCGGCTTTTGGGATTTGGGAACAAAAGGGTTTCGATCCATGAGCTTCTGATATTTTTCAAGCCCATCTTCAGTAACGACACCCTTCTCATTCTCTCCCAAACCTGTCGTCACAAAAAGCGTTCCCAGGATCAGAGGCAAAACTTGACGCGCCATTTCAAATAACCGCTTCATGGCTGGTACCTACCACAAATTTCAAGTGCCTGCCAGTTTGTTCTCATTGTGCTACGGCTGGTTTAAGAAACACCGAAAACACGATTTTGCCTTTTAACTTCTCCTCACCTTGTTTCAGCAGGCCAAGACTGCAGGATTCGATACGTGGATAGGCGGGATCCATCTGGAGGGCATGCAAAAAACTCACCATCTCTCTGAGGCCACCACTTACATCACAATCCAGCTGGAGCTGGTTGGATCTCAGCCTGGCCTCAACCCTACCGGTGGGTTTGGCGCCGGACCTCGACTCAGGCCCATTTTCGCGGTTGATCTTGAAGTCATCCATATTATTTTCATACGCCAGCAGGTTGATGTGTCTCTTCCATGTGTCAGAATCCTTGACATGCGGGGAGCGGTTTTCCCTGTGCTGAGTGAACTCGGACAATTCCCTGCGCCACTCAGGCTCACTCTGCAACGCCTTACCCTGTCTCTGAACATCCAGCTCGTCCTTGCGCAGCTCCCGCGAACACTCCACCACCTGGTTCCACCATGGCACGACCACCAGGTAATTCAAAAGCAAAAATGCGATTGCAACCGTGATCACGAGAATCCGCAATTCTCGCGGGGCAAGATTCGGCCGCTTGATGAACGGAAGCTTCATATTTTTAGGGACGTTTCATTTTTCGACTTCACCGGTCTCTCCTTTTTGAGCGGCACCACAATCTCCCACATGTAACCAACTGGAACAAACCCGGCCGGGGTCCTGGGAATATCACCTATGGTCCTGGCGCCCGTGAACAGGGGATTTTCCTTCAGCTTGTCGGAGAAACCATAAACGAGATCCTTTTCCGGAGCCACCCCCTTGAGCTTGACGCTCTCCTGGAAACGATAAGCAAAGCTGGTATATGTAAAGGACTCCGGCAGCGACTCTGTGATTCGTGACAACACTTCCAGCACATTCCCCGTCGGGAGAGCGCTTGCGCGCGCGGCATCGAGTTCTTCCTTAACCTGCATTACCTCCTGATAGGGATGCTTCTGTTCTTCGAGCAATTGTTTCAACTGCCCACCCTTGTACCATTGCCAGATGGAAACCCCCATCAAACAGAGAAGGAATAATGCGTAGACGGCCGTGCTCATCACGGCTACAGCCGCCAGGCCACGCCGCTTCCGTTGCCGCCGCAGATGTTCCTTCCAAAACGTGGGTTCCAGCTCAAAATTGATCAAATGCCCGGAAGCTGCCAGTCGACAAAGGTCCGCCATATGGGCGGGCGATTCCACCGCTCGCTGCGACACATCCCATGTGATTCCATGATTGCTTTCCGCCTGGAATTCCTGGGGAAAAAGCTCGCACGCAATGCTTTTCAGCCACGCTTCATCAACTTCCTCGCGAACATAGAATCGTTGACGGACGGCGCGGACCACCCCGTCCACCACCTTCAATCCCTTCACAACAACGCGGGGCGTTGCATCGTCTTTTACCGCGCGCCCCCAAAATCCATTGGCGGCAACATCTTTTGAGACCTGCCAAAGACCGATCACGTCCAACACAAAGCGCGGATTGGTGATACCCAGTCGTTGCATGCATTCAAATATGCGTTCCACTCTTTTGCGATAGAATACGGCCAGCGCGCAAACGGTGCTTGAAGCGCCCGCATGAAGAACGTGAATGGAAAGGGAGTGTTCCTTCTGGTCCAGCTCAACCATGCCCTGGATCAGCCCATCCGCCATTGCGCGGACTTCATTCAAATCCCTGGTGGGAAATTCCTCGATCAGGAGCAATACATCCTCGGACGGAAGAATAACATAGCAGGGATCGCCGCGCTGGTTGCGCCAGCCAAGATCCCGGAGTGCGCGCCTGACGACCAGGGTTGGGACAGAGCCGTCCAGCATCAGAGTCGTCTCTTTGGGCCCGGTTGCTTGCGATTCCTGCAGGGGCAAGGCGCAGAAATGCGCTTTCGATGCTGCATCGATTGAAACCATCAGGAGCATACGAGATGAACGCCCATCCGAGCGATCGGATCCATTGGCTTTAACCTTCTTCGGCAGGGTAATCATGATTCGGAAATTAGAAATTAGAAATTGAAGATGAGCAATTACTCTTCAACCACCCGATAACCTGCCACGGTTCTCGGCTCGTTCAGGAGGCGCAGTCCGGAGTTGCCTTCCTTCGTTGCCAGCGCTTCACGCACAACCCGCTGATTGCCGGATTCTCCAACACCGCGAACTCGAAAAATCGTGGTGGTGGTGGTTATTATATTGGTTGATGCGCCCGGCCTGGCCGTCACGGATTCCCTTACCTTCGAAGCATCGGGAAGAACACCTGCAGGAACACCGGTGAGAAATACGTCATCGGTCGTTCCCTCAATTCCATCCGGCCCACGCCGAAACTGGACGATCTGTTGTTCAGCATCTTCGAGGCTGACCCCCAGTGCAGCGGAAATCAACGTTGCAGGAGCTGTATTGATATTGATCTTTCCGTCCCCATAAATCGTGGTCATCGGAAGCAAGGGAACTGCCTTTCCATTCGGATCACCGGTAACGGTCAACTCCATGATATCCGGGCCGCCCATCACCCAAAAAAGTTCTCCCACGTCACTGATCGGAGCGTTTTTGGAATGTCGCTTGTCCTCTGCCAGTTTTTGATAGTCTGATGTTTCCGCTCCGCCAACAACGGCTTGAAGCTCATCGCCATCCTGCCAATCCTTTAATGCCCCCTCCCACTTATCAATCGCTTCGGTGGAAAGACCTGCATCCGTCAACAGGTTTCGCCATACAAAAAAGGGCGTTTTAATCCAGTTGATTTTGGATTGCTCATCGCTCAATTCAAGCCAGAAGCGGCCATTCTCCAGTTCCACAGGCTGGGAACGCCATGCCCCTTGAAAGCGATTCAGATTCAGTAATTGCTCCACTTCTTTCCCATCACTTTTGGCATCGAGAGCTCTCTTCTTTTCCTGCTCAATCATATAATCAATCGATGAGAACGCCGAATCCGCCATGAGCTCCGCCTGGAATCTTTTGCTGCGGATGGATGTATCTTCCAAAATCAAGGCAACCCTGGCCGATGCCATGGCCACTGCAAAGGCCAGCAACAGGACCGTCCAAAGAACAATAATGAGCGCCGAACCCTGTTCCGCCACCATTGAGATACGTCTTCTCATTCAAGCATCCTCTTCAACACTTTACGGATTCGGGTTGGCAGCGGGTGGCGCGTTGGGAGCGGAAGTGTCCAGTTCGATCGAGGGAAGAACTCGCACTGTCGAGCTACCCTCCCAGAATTGCAGATCGGACCGGATGGTCTCGCCCTTCCTGGAAATTGCCAGTTGAACAGCCGCAGGGGCATGGCCCTCATCCGTCCATCCATCCACCCACTCCTTGTTGGCATCACTCCAGAAACGCACATGAAACGCTCCGATATCCTCCACCAAAACCGTTGTGCGTTGCCAGTCGTCTGTCTCCATGGTAAACGGGCCTGCCTGCATCACCAGCTGGCGTCTGCCCTGATCATCCTGTTGTACTGAAAGCATGATCCGTTCCGGCGGAGCAAATTCAACAGAGGATTCGGCCACATCCGGAGCAAGCGCGGTAACAAAGGAGATATTATCCGATTCTTCAGCTCCCTCGCGATCATCAGTTCCTTTCCAGAGATAAAACGCACTGGGTCTGGAATGATAAATGGAAGCCTGTATCGCTTCACCCAAACGTTTCAAAACAAGCGCCTCCTGACTTTCCGCATGACCTCCGCGAGCAATTTGTTCGGTTGCCTTCCAACACACAACCCATATGGAAGCCACCCCGGCCATCAACAGCCCAAAAAGGGCAACCGCAAGCACGACTTCAAGTAATGTAAAGGCCCTAGTGCCTGTCTGAAAAACTCTCCCCTCCCTAATAGGGAGGGGTTGGGGGAGGTTCTTGGTCATGGCTGTTTTTTACTGGGCGGTTTTGTCGTTTTCTGGACAAGACTCACAAAGCTCCGCTCCTGTTCCTGTCCTCCCTGACTCCAAAAAATAGTCAGTATGGATTTCAATGCCTTGGGATCATCGGTCTCCACAATCTCCTGGCGCCATTCGAATTCCCGGCCATGCATGACACCCGTTCCCTCTCCCGTGCCCGGTTTAATCTCGGTTTCAAGAGAAGATTCGATCTTCCATGCTGTAAGACGATGCTCCGCCAGATCCATGGCAGCCTGAAGAGTATCGGCCGCCGACAGACCTCGCAGGCAACGCCCCACGCCCACTCCCAAAGTCACCAGCGCCATTCCAAAAATGAGTGTGGCCAGCATCAATTCCAATAACGCAATTCCTCTCAGCCCGCATATCTTGCCAGAATTTAGATCCATCGCTTTACGGAAAGCGACGGGCCCCGTCGCCCTACAATTTTTTAAACAAGTTTTCATTCTTCATTTGCTCGAAAGGCTGGCTGGCTCCATTATGGGTCGCCCACTCCAATCCGTCTTCACTCTCCAGGCATCTCCCTCGGCACCCACCAGCAGCAGACTGGCATGCTGGACCCTTCCATTTGGCAGGAAGCGCACAGGCTCCAACTCATCTTTTTGCTGCTCGGATAACAAACGTACCCGTGGATCCAGCTCCAGGGTAAAAGCGAGTGATGTCTCCGCATCTCCACCCGAATCAACGGCGCTGACCTCTGATGGCGCGGCGTGGAGCAGTGCCTCTGTGGAATCATAGGTCATTGTCCATTCACGACCTTCACGCCAGGCATATGAACGTATTTTCATCCAGGCCAGGGTTACTTTCTGCGTTTCCCGTCGTCCCTGCTCGGCTTTCCAGGCGCCACGCAGTGAAAAAATCATCGATGTGAAGATCAAACCCAGGATTCCAACTACAAGGAGAATCTCGAGCAACGTAAAACCGCCCGCCTTGGCGGACAAGTCCTTTCGCTCCCGCGAGACCTCACCCCGGTGGGCGTCCCGGTAGGGCCTCGACAGACTGTAGGGCGACGGGCCCCGTCGCCTCCCATGAAATGGCGGGCGGGCCGCCCGCCCTACAAAATTCTGGTGAGAAATGCAGGCTAGGCGGGGCCTTCGCCACGCCAAAGTGGCTCTCGTCTCGGCAATCCGTAAAGAAAGACTGCCATTACTGTGTTTGCTGTGTCTGCCAGTTGGTGATGTCATCTTCGGTCCCTTCCTGTCCATCCCTGCCCCGGGAACTCAAATCAAAGCCGTCCTTGTTATGGGCACCCGGGTAAACATAGATGAATTCCCGATTCCACGGATCCTTCGGCAACTGGGTCAACAATTGGTGCCAGTATTGAGGCACTGGTTCTGACGAGGGTTTCTCCACCAGGGACTTCAGTCCCTGTTCCTGGGTCGGATAAAACCCATTTTTCATTTCGTATTCAGCCAGGGCGGTTCCAATCACTCCCTTGATCACGTTGTCACCCATTCTTCTGCGAGCATCTTCAGCGCTGCCCGTGAGATTTTTAAGCACAAAAACAAGAAGCATGCCGATAATGATGACGACCAGCATGACCTCCAGCAGGGTATAAGCCGATGTGTTTGTCCGACTTGCCAATCCGTATTTCCCGCCCACCCCGCATATTTCACAAATTTTCTCGTAGGGGCGCAATTCATTGCGCCCTCCACCTCCCACATGGGCGCAATGAATTGCGCTCCTACCCCTGATTCCCATCCAACACCTTGAAATCATTTTTTGAGAATGATGAAATATCCAGGCTAGCCAGTATTTATTCATTTGAAGCAACTCCTCATTCAGGCCGCAAATCCGGATCGGCTTTGAATTCCGTCTGAGGTTTTTGTTCCGGCTCCAGGTCCTGATCCATATCCACAGGTTCTGCCGGGACGCTGGGGGGTTGGGCGATCTGATCAATTCTTTCAGCCACACTCGGTTCGCTCAGAATCATCTCCTTGATGTCACGCCGCTTATAAAGTTCATATTGATCCCTCAAGCGGCGCTTGGCTTCCGCCGAAGCCTCCTCGGGCGAGTTCAGCACGGTCGGCTTTAACAGAAGCACCAGTTCCGTGCGAATATTGCCTTTCGTTGTGGTACTGAAAAGAGAGCCAATGAGTGGAATATCACTCAAGATGGGTATGCCGGTTTTTGCGACGCTTTCCGTGTTTTTGATCAGCCCGCCCAGAATAATCATCTCACCATCTTTCACTGAAACCACGGAAGTTGCCGATCGCGTGGAGATAATGGGCACATCATTACCGTCGATCTTTTGGAAACCCGTAAGCGCATCTGCTGTTTGTTGAATATCCAACTGCACCATGCGAGCTTCCGGGTTGATGAGTGGTCTGATATGCAACTTCAGCTCGATTGGCGTCAGTTGGACCTGCGATGACACGGACGCGGTTGTTGTTGTGGTTCCCGAGGTAATGGGCGTGCTGGTGGACTGTGTAACAACCGGCCTTTTCTCACCCACGCTGATTTCAGCCTCTTGGTTGTGACTTGCCTGAATATGAGGCTGGGAAAGAATTTTAACGTTACTTTTCTTGGAAAGCGCCTGAAGAATGATGTCGATCCGGGATTCGTTCAGGCTGCCCCAGTAATTAAAACCATCCGCAAGGACGGTGGGCAGCGAGGCGGGTCCGATGGTGGCTGCGCTCACCGGATTGGCTGCGAGCGTGTTGACCAGTCCGGAGTGCGAGATCTCTCCCGACGTTGCTCGAGCCAGAACTTCGATGCCAAAGGTATCCGACCGGTCGAGGGTGACTTCAGCCACAATCCCCTCGAGGAGAACCTGGGGCAGCGGAACATCCTCCTCTTTCACAAATTTCTCCACCCATCCGATCTCCTGCGCTGTGCCCATGGCAATCAGCCAGTTCATACGAAGATCCGGATAAACACTCACCTCTCCTTCCTCCTTTTTCCCACCGGCTCCTGCCGCTCCACCTGCTGGCGCCGCGCCCGGTTGAGGCTGGGATGATGCACCGCTACCGGATGACGATATCCGCTCCCGCGGTCTTGCGGCTTCCGCACTGTTTCCCAGAACCTGGTTCAACAGCCCGGCCAATTCTCCTGCATCCGAATACTTGAGCGGAATGGTTTTTAAAAGAACAGGATCTGCCGTGTCTGCATCCAGCCTTTCGATCATGTGATTGAAGAATGGAAAGTTCACCACTCGCGTAAGCAGAATGATCTGATTGGTGCGTTCGTCCGCTGAAAAAGTGGCCTTGCCTACAAGAATCGATTCTTCACTGAAGGTAAGTTCACGCTGACCTCTTGACACTCCTGCTGGTTCTGGTCCTTCTTCCGCTCCCACTTCGCCCTCTTTCTTGGGCTTGTCGCCCTGCTTTGCGCCCTTCAGCGTCCCGGCAGTCTTGCCTCCCTGCCCGACACCCTTGGAAGAGGCCCCCAGCGATTCAGCCAGGAGCTCCCGGATTCGTTCCACTACATCCTTGGCCTTGGCGTTTTTAAGCCGGTAAAACTTCGTCTGCACCTCGGCTGAGATGGACTGGTCCACATGATCAATCACCTTGAGCATCTCGATGACGTTTGCTGCCCGATCGGTAATCAGCAGAGAATTGGTTCTCGGGAATGGAGTGATCGCGCCATTGGCATGTTTTACGGACGGAGTCATGGATTGCACCATTTCGGTTGCATCCACGTACTTCAGTTGGACCAACCGGCTCACCAGCTGGTCTGATGGCGCCAGCTTTCCATCCTCCAGAGAAATCGGCACACCTTCCAATCTGGCTGTGGGAGAGGATTGAATCACCTTAAAAAACTTCTCTCCCTGGTGTACAATCGTGAACCCATTGATAGCCAATACGTTCTGAACAGCGGTAATGGCATCTTCTTTCATCAAAGGCGCCATCCCTTTATACTCCTCGATGGGGATCCGTGTTTGAATGGGCAGGTTGCCGGCTCGAATGGCAATCCGCCGGGTCAGGTCAGCGTAAACTTTAATCATCATCTCCAAGTTGGGATTCGGCCAGTTGAGACGGTACTGCGGTTCCTCCTTTGCAGGAGGATCGGCTGCCCAGACCACTCCTTGGGCATGGCAGATAAACACGACCAAAAGCAGTGCTCGCCAGCGCCCGTTCAAACCATCATCCCCCTTGCCCATGAACTTCATAGAGAACCCTTAGTGTATAAGTCCTTCATAATAAAAGACAAACATTAAAGGGAACCTCCGGTAACTGCTTCCCGGGTTTGAGTTGAGAATTTTTCGTGCATAACTTTCTCCTTTTTTGTTTTTCTGATTAAATTTTTGTTCGATTTTCTATTTTTTCATCGTTTTCAGCTTCATTTTGGTTGATTTGACCTGATT
>Ga0247727_10008017_pt1 | contig 19790 bp, 11 predicted proteins | sample WisWelCaveWW1625_FD_202498 | JGI IMG/M metagenome (GOLD analysis project Ga0247727, IMG submission 202498) | Biofilm microbial communities from Wishing Well Cave, Virginia, United States - WW16-25 | ecosystem: Environmental > Aquatic > Deep subsurface > Groundwater > Cave microbial mat | place... | reverse complement strand
CCGATTGACGCCAGGGTGAGCCTAAAGGTTTACAATGTCCTGGGCCAAGAGGTCACGACGCTGTTTGACGAGCAGCAGTCGGCCGGATACCATGAAGCACGCTTAGATGCCTCGACGCTTGCCAGCGGACTGTACTTCTACAGGATGGACGCAGGTAACTTTACGGCAGTGAGGAAGCTGGTGGTGGTGAAGTAGCCTCGATTTTCTCTCTCCAAGCCTTGTAGCCCGGTATTGGGAGACCTATGCCGGGCTTTCTTATTTTTGGATCACACAACCTCGCCTGAGATGGTTTTTCTTGAATTTTGCCGAAAAAAACGTAAATTAGACCTCGCCCGATGCTGAGAAGTCTACAAATAAAAAACTACGCGCTCATCGAGGAGCTTTCGGTCGATTTCGAGAGCGGATTGAATATCATCACCGGCGAAACAGGAGCGGGAAAGTCCATTATCGTCGATGCACTGAGCCTCGTCCTTGGTGAGCGCGCCGACAGTGATGTGGTGCGCAGGGGTGCGGAGAGAGCCATCGTGGAAACCGTCTTCGGGACAGCAGGAAACAAAAAGCTGAAAACCCTGCTGAGGGAAAACGAAATCGATTGGGGCGACGAGCTTATTCTACGCCGAGAAATATCCTCGGGAAAGAGCCAGAACCGCTGCTTTATCAACGATTCTCCGGTGACGCTGGCCTTGATGAAAGAAACCGGCGACCTCCTCGTCGACCTCCACGGTCAGCACGAACACCAGTCGCTCCTGCGGGTTGACACACACACCGATTTGCTCGATGAGTTCGGCAGTCTCCTTGGTTTGCGGGAAGAATTTCTTAAAGCATACACGCGGGCAGGGCAGACGTGCGGCGAGATTGATTCCCTTCGTCAGCAGGAGCAACAGCTCCGTGAACGGCGCGAGCTGTATGAATTCCAGATCAAGGAAATCGACGCAGTTGCCCCTCAGGCTGGTGAAGAAGGGCAATTGGAGACTGAACTCAAGATTCTTGAAAACGCCGAGAAGCTCTTTGAGGCAACCTCGCGCCTCTACGGGATCTTGTATGAGGGTGAAAACTCCGTGCACGATCACCTCGTTCTTGCACACAACACCCTCGAAGACCTGGCCGCAATCGATAAGTCTTTTGTGGAAGCGCGGGCAGAATGCGCCTCAGCGGTGGCTATTGTGAACGAGCTTGCGAAATTCATCCAGCAGTATAACTCAAGGGTTGAATTTAACCCTGAAAGACTGGAACACATCCGAGAGCGCCTGGGCCAATTGAGCCTTTTAAAGAAAAAATACGGCGGATCCATTGAGGCCATGCTTGCCCATCGGGAGCGCATCGGAAGGGACTTCGCTCTTGCAGAAAACTTTGATAGTGCGATCGCACAGTTGGTACAGCGCTTCGAAAAAGAACGCGCGCTTGCCTCCGAAGTTGCTCAACGTTTGTCGCTCAAACGGCACGAGGTGTCAAGGAAGTCGGACACAGCCATCGTCGCCGTCCTGGCCGAGCTTGGGATTCAAAATGCACAGTTCGAGACAAGAATCGAAAACCGTAAGGCAAGCGGCGGGGTAATGGCACTCGTGAAGCTCGGAAATGATATGTACGAAACGACCTCCAATGGAATCGACTTCGTTGAATTCTACATTACGACCAACATCGGAGAGGATCCGAGACCGCTTGCCAAGGTTGCGTCAGGGGGCGAAATCTCCCGCGTCATGCTTGCTCTGAAAACCATTCTCGCAAAATCGGATAGGCTTCCGCTGCTGATTTTCGACGAGATCGATGTCGGTGTGAGTGGGCGTATCGCGCTGACGGTCGGCAAGAGTTTGAAAAACCTCTCACAGTTCCATCAGGTCATTGCGATCACCCACCTTCCGCAAATTGCAGCACTCGCAGATAGCCATTACATCGTGGAAAAAATCGAGAATGGTGAGCCCGCCAGAATGACGACGGGCAGGCGAACATACACGCGCATGCGGAAGCTTGAGCTTGACGAACGCGTTCGCGAAGTGGCAATGTTAATGAGCGGTGAGGAAGTTACGAATGCAGGATTGGAGGGAGCCAAAGAGTTGATGAGGATAAAATAGTTCGCCAGGAAAACGCCGATGTCCCTGACCATCTACAACTCACTGACACGCCGCAAAGAAGAATTTAAGCCGATCCACAAAGACCGCGTTGGCATCTACGTGTGCGGCCCTACGGTCTACAGCCATTCCCACATCGGCCATGCGAAAAGTTACGTTTCGTTCGATGTCGTTATCCGTTACCTGCGCTATCTCGGCTGCAAGGTTCTTTACGTCCAGAACATTACCGACGTCGGACATTTGACTGACGATGCGGACGAGGGAGAGGACAAACTGGGCAAGCAGGCAAAAATCGAGCGCATCCATCCGATGCAGCTTGCCGAGACCTATGCACGGAGCTATTTCGAAGACATGGATGCTCTCGCGATCCTCAGACCGGACATTTCTCCACGTGCAACGGGTCACATCGTAGAACAAATTGAAATGATCAAGCAGCTCATGCAAAGAAGTTTCGCCTACGAGGTGAACGGATCTGCATATTTCGATGTGCGAAAGTTTACGGACTACGGAAAACTCTCAGGCCGTACGCTGGACCAGATGCTTGAAGGCACGCGTGTTAAAACAAGGTCGGAGAAAAAACATCCCGCCGACTTTGCCTTGTGGAAAAAAGCTGAGCCAGACCACCTCATGCGGTGGCCAAGCCCGTGGGGGGAAGGATTTCCCGGATGGCATGCCGAATGCTCGGCAATGTCGATGAAGTACCTCGGTGAATCGTTCGACATTCATGGCGGAGGCATGGACAATCAATTTCCCCACCATGAGTGTGAGATCGCTCAAAGTGTTTGCGCGACCGGTAAGCCCTTCGTCAAATACTGGATGCACAACAACCTCGTAACGGTGAACGGTCAGAAAATGTCGAAGTCGCTCGGCAATGTTGTGCTCCTGAAAGATGCGTTCAAAAAATACGATCCGCTCGTCGTCCGGTTTTTCATTCTTCAGAGTCAGTACCGCGGCACGCTCGATTTCAGCGATGAAGCGCTCGATGGGGCCGCGAAGGGATTGGCAAAGCTGCATAACACAGTGCGCAACGTCCGCGCAGTCTTGCGGCAGGCCGGTCAACCCGGCGGCACACCAGCCCCACGTTCCTTGAAGGCTTCGCTGCTGAATCTCGACGATTTCAAACAGCAGTTCCTCGACGCCGTGGAGGACGATTTCAACACTCCGCAGGCAATAGCCGTACTCTTCGACGTCAGTAGGGAAGTGAACAGTGCCTTAGACACAGGAGCTCTCGAGGTCGGCATGTTTCAAGCGGTAGATGTATTTTTCAAAGAGACAGGCGGAATAATCTTAGGAATTATTCCCGCCGAATTGGATGGCCGTGCATCACCAGACGGAAAATTAGAAGCCACGCTCATACAACTGATCCTGGACCTGCGGTCTGAAGTAAGGGCACAGAAACTCTGGACTCTATCCGACAAAATACGTGACCGGTTGCATCACCTTGGTATCACGCTCGAGGATAAAAAGGAAGGCACGACGTGGCGGCGCAGTTGAAGGGGCTGCCGTCATCCCTTCTCTTCCCATGATCACAAAAAAAATCCCGCTTCTGACTGTGTCAGAGGCGGGATTGTGGAACAACGGGTCGGTCAAACTTTTTTCACGTTGATAGCCTGGAGACCTTTCGGTCCCTGCTCAACGTCGAACTGCACTTTATCGCCTTCGTTCAGGGTTTTGTACCCTTCACCGACGATCGAGCGGTAATGGACAAACACATCCTCGCCTGATTGGCGGGAAATGAAGCCATACCCCTTCGCAGCGTTGAACCACTTGACTGTACCCTCTTCCATGAAGTGATCCTTTCTTGAAGAGTTATTGTGGATCGTACGCCAGTTACCGTTTTGAATCTGCTGACGACGCCAGCACAGGCCAAGCGGCTCAATCCCGCCCCATGACATCCGGGCGGGACAGCAAATCAATCCCGACACTACCGGGACTCGGAAAACGGCAGCAACGGTGTACTGTTACTTGCGATAGCAAAGTTACATATCGCATTTTCAAAAAGCAAGTGTTTTATTCATAAGAATTTCACGGGAAGCAGCATTCCCCTTTTTCCTTGCTTCTCTGACAAATTCTTCTAAATTCATTGCACAGCATTCACACCGCGATGATCCTTTCCGATTCAGAGATTCTTCAGCAGATGAAGCGGGAGAACATTGTCATTCGACCGTTTCATCGAGAGTATCTTGGCTCCAACAGTTACGACGTCCACCTCGGCAAGTGGCTGGGAATGTACCGCGAGGAGGTTCTCGACGCGAAAAAGCACAACCGCATTCACTACTTCAATATTCCCAAGGAGGGGCTTGTTCTGGTTCCAAGCAAGCTGTACCTTGGTGTCACGGAAGAATACACCGAAACGCACAAACATGTTCCGTTTCTTGAAGGAAAAAGCAGCATCGGGCGGCTTGGCATCGATATCCACGCCACGGCAGGCAAGGGTGACGTGGGGTTTTGCAATTACTGGACAATGGAAATTTCCGTACGGCAGCCCGTCCGCATTTACGCCGGCATGCCCATCGGACAATTGATTTACTTTGAAATAAACGGAGAGGTGGTAGTTCCGTATGGAAAAAAGAAATCCGCCAAATATGTCAGGCTCGCACCGAAACCTGTCGAATCAATGATGTGGAAAAATTTCGGCAAGTAATGCAATCGATCAAGCCGGCGAGACCATCTACATTTCAGGAGAACACGATGAAACGAATTTCCACCGCCCTCACCCAATCCTTCATCTTGTCAGTTATGCTCATCGTGTTATACAATTCGCTCGCGGCCCAGTCCAAACGACCGATGGAGCTCGAAGACATGTTTCGCATCAGGCGCGTTGCTGATCCACAGGCTTCACCCGACGGTCAGTGGGTGGCGTATGTCGTGACGGAAGTCGATAAACCAAACAACAAGACGAACAGCGATATCTGGTTGATTCCCTCAACGGGTGGAGAACCGCGGCAGCTCACAAACAGTCCAAAGCATGACCGCCATCCGCGCTGGTCGCCCGATGGCAAATGGATCGCGTTTGAATCGAACCGCGGCGGCTCATTCCAGATCTATCTTGCGGGCACGTCGGGAGGAGAAGTAAGACAACTAACGAGCATTTCCACCGAAGCCACGCAGCCTCTCTGGTCACCGGACGGCAAATGGATTGCATGTGTTTCGGCAGTATTCCCGGAATTCTCCGATAGGCCCTACAAGGAAAGCGATGAGCTCAATAAGAAGAAACAGGACGAGCGGGACAGCAGTAAAGTCAAAGCCCGCGTCATTACCAAGCTTTTATATCGACATTGGGATTCGTGGGTAGATGACAAGCGACAGCATATCTTCGTCGTACCCGTCGAGGGTGGAGATCCTCGCGATGTGACACCGGGGGATCGGGATGCAGTACCCACGTCATCGACGTTCTCCGCCGGAGATGATTTTGGCTTTTCACCCGACAGCAAAGAGCTCGCATACACGGCGACGCCCATCCCCGCTCGTGAAGAAGCCTGGAGTACAAATCATGACATTTATGCAGTTAGTCTCGCAACGGGTGAACGGAAGCAAATCACCACGAACCCGGCGGCAGACGGCTTCCCCCGCTACTCATCCGATGGAAAATATCTCGCTTACCGTGCCCAGCGGCGCCCCGGTTTTGAAGCTGACCGGTGGGAGATAATGATCTACAATCGTGCAAGGGGAACAACGAGAAGCTTAACAAGGAATCTTGATTCGGGGATCGAGGCTTTCGCATGGTCGCACGACAGCAAAACCCTCTATTTCGATTCCGAGGAAAAGGGCAATAAGCCAATTTGGTCGGTGACCATCAGAGGAAACGACGCGAAGAAGATCGTCGATAACGCCGTGAACAGCGATGTCGGCATCTCTACCAATGGGAGTATGCTGATCTTCGGCCATCAGACACTCTCGCGACCCGTCGAGGTATACACTGCAAATTCCGACGGGAAGAACCTGCGACAGCTTACAGGGGTAAACGACGACCTTTTTTCCACGATCGATTTCACTGACCCCGAGTACGTGTGGTATACAGGTGCCGGCGGCGCCAGGGTTCAAATGTGGATTGTGAAACCGCCGATGTTCGATCCGGCGAAAAAATATCCGCTTGTTTTTTGGGTCCACGGTGGTCCGCAGGGCGCGTACTTGAATTCATGGTCGCAACGATGGAACGCGCAGCTCTGGGCTGCACAGGGCTATGTGCTTGCTCTCCCTAACGCTCGCGGCAGCACCGGTTTCGGTCAGGAATTCGTGGATGAAATCAGTCGCGACTGGGGCGGTAAAGTGTTTGAAGATTTGATGAATGGTGTTGCGCACGTCGAAAAACTCCCTTACGTCGATACAGCGCGCATGGCGGCAGCGGGGGCATCGTACGGCGGGTACATGATGAACTGGTTCCAGGGACACACGGATAGATTCAAGGCGCTTGTTACTCACTGCGGCGTCTACAATTTCTATAACATGTATGGCGCAACGGAGGAAACGTGGTTCGACGAGTGGGACCACGGCATTCCGTGGGAGACGGCCGATTTCGACAAATTCTCGCCTCACAAGTATGCGGGAAATTTCAAAACACCAAACCTGGTGATTCATAACGAGCTTGATTTCCGCGTACCGATCAACGAAGGATTGAGCCTTTTTACGACACTGCAGCGCAAAGGAATTCCTTCGAAGCTGCTCTATTTCCCTGATGAAGGGCACTGGGTACTGAAGCCGCTGAACAGCGAGCTATGGCACAAGACGGTGTTCGATTGGCTGGAAAGTTATCTGAAAAAGTAAATATCAATCTGTTACTTGATCTATTGGTATGACGTTTCTTCAGAAACTTCGCCACATTCAACGCAAGAACAACTCATTGCTTTGCGTCGGACTCGATACCGATGAGTCGAAAGTGCCGGAATTTCTCTTCGCCTACGGCGATCCGCAGTATGAGTTCAACCGCCGGATCATCGATGCTACCAGGGACATCGTCTGTGCATACAAGCTCAACCTCGCATTCTATGAATCTGTTGGGGAACACGGCTGGTACACCGTGCATCAAACACTTGCGCGAATCCCCGAGGAAATTATCACGATCGGTGATGGGAAGCGGGGCGATATCGCCAGTTCCGCCGAGCGGCAGGCTCATCTCCTGTGTGAAGACTGGGAGTTTGCAGCCACGACGGTCAGTCCTTACATGGGCAAGGATTCCATCGAACCGTTTCTCAGGCGACGCGACCAGTGCGCATTTGTTCTTGCAGTGACGTCGAACCCGGGCGCGAGGGATTTCCAACACCTCAAGGTTAAAGGCAGGCCGCTGTTTGAGGAAGTTGTAAGACAAGCAAGACGCTGGAATACAAGAAAGAATATCGGCCTTGTTGTCGGTGCCACACGCGCCGCTGAACTCAAGCGCATTCGGTCGCTGGCACCCGATATGCCCATTCTTATCCCGGGCATCGGGGCGCAAAAAGGTAACCTCGAAGCCTCGGTCCGATATGGGTGCGACACGAAGGGCGAACTTGCCATTCTGAACGTCGGCCGCAGTATCATTTACGCCTCGGCCGGTGAGAATTTTGCGGAAAAAGCTCGTGAAGCTACTCTAACGCTGCGAAATCGCATTAACAAACATCGAGAAAAATATTTCGCGTAGATTAACTTTATCTATCATACGTACGCACGAAAGCACTATCGCGGAGGTACCGTGTCATCAAAGCAACTCCCGGCACTTGCCCCTGAACGCTTCCTTCGGCAGCTCTGGAAGCACGAGCAACTCAAATCAACACCACTTCATACGCTCGACGGAAGGCCGCTAGCCATCGTCTCGCCGGGCACGGCAAACGCTGATGCCGGTCCCGATTTTACCAACGCACTCGTCAAGATAGGAACCACTTCTTACCGGGGGGACGTGGAGCTTCATCAATCGCTTGGTGAATGGAGCCGGCACGCTCACAATACCGACCCCCGGTATAATCGGGTCATCTTGCATGTCGTCTTCGCATCAGATGAGCAACACCTCCCCTCCCTCACCAAAAGCAAACGATCCGTTCCTGTGCTCGTTCTCTCACCGTATCTTCGAGGCACGCTGGGAAACATCTGGGAGAAAATGATTCTGGGCGAACGATCGGAACAGCTCGCGCACATCAAATGCTTTTCGGCTAACAGCAGGGTCTCTGCGGAGGTCATTCACTCATGGCTGGATAAACTGGCGATAGAGAGAATAGAGCTGAAGATACGTCGTTTTGAGCAACGAATCCGGGAACTGGCGGAAGAAGAGCGACTGCAACTCAAAGAGCCTGCGGGACGATATGGTACAATCTCGTTTGGGCTGAACCCGGAAGACCTCCCGCCGCCCGTACCGCGCTTTTCCCCACGTGATTTCTCAAGCGTCAAGCTCTGGAATCAGCTGGTATATGAAGGAGTTATGGAAGCCCTCGGCTACTCAAAGAACAGGGAGCCTTTCCTCCGTCTTGCACGCAGCGTTCGACTCGACCAGGTCAAAACCATCGGCGAACAGTTTTCGCCTGACAACCAACTTCCTGCGGTCGAGGCATTCTTGTTCGGCGCAGCGGGTCTGCTGAAATTGGACCTGCGACGGGCTGACCCAGAAAGCAAACACTATGTCCGCGAACGTCGATCGATATGGAAAGATATTCAGTCAAAGTATCACGGAGAAACCCTGCACCGGGCCGACTGGCAGTTTTTCCGTTTGCGGCCGGAGAATTTTCCAACGGTGCGCCTGGCCGCGGCTGCCAGATTGATCCCCAGGATGTCGCCGAAGGACTTTTTCAGATCCATCATCCAGACCGTGAAGAACAGAGATCGGGAGGTAAAGGACAGGTTCAATTCACTCGAGTCAATGTTCGTCGTGCATGCAGACGAGTTTTGGTTGACGCATTTCCGGTTGGAGGGACGGACGAAATTTCCGCTCACAAAACTGATTGGCAATAATCGGGCCCGCGATATTCTGCTCAATGTGCTCGTACCGATTTGCCTGCTCTACGCGAGAATATTCAAAGACAAGGAGATGCGCGAAGGGGCTTTGAGCATCTTCGAGCAAAGCCCGCCGTTGAGCGAGAATGCCGTGACAAGAACTATGGAAAGGCAGCTTCTCAAGCGGAAACTGACGCTTGACTCTGCATTACGCCAGCAAGGGGCACTACAGCTCTATAAGTTTTACTGTATGGAAGAGCGCTGCAAAGAGTGTGCGATCGGCAAGATACTCTTCACATAGCACAATTGGTTGAAGTAAAGGGCCCATTCGAAGGGCGGCGTGAACGGCGTCCGAATTACCAGTGTCGGGACGGCAAAGTAAAGAATTGTCGTGCATAACACAAACGGCGATTCCGACCGGAAGAATCGCCTTTTTCTGTTTTTCTACGAGAGCCTTTGACGAATTACTGCTTTATCTCCACCTTCTCCAGTTGCTCAAAATACTTTCGTATGAGTTCCTCATAGTCTCTCGAGTATCGTTCCTCTAATGCTTTTAGCAATTCCTGCCGGAGCTTTCCACGTCCTTCCTGCGTTGTGAGGTCGATCTGGGCAGGACCTGAACGCAAGACGTTTTTGCCTGCCTCTGCCCGGCGGCGCTTCTCGTAGTCGCGCTCACGCATCGAACGCTGCGAATCGAGCAATCGAGAAACAATCCGCTCTTGCTTCTTAACCGTTTCAGTGTTCACGTTGTTCTGCTCCATGTCGGTCTGCACTTCGTGCATTTCTTCGGCAATCTTGTTGAGGTCGCCGAGCAGCCTGCTCAATTCCCCGGTTTGTTCCGCCTCATGTGCTAACTCCTCCAGTGATTTCCGCACTGCAGCCTGCTCTCCGGCCAATCGATTCCATTCTGCCGCCTGCTGCGGATTGATACCCTCTCCTTCTCCCATCAACGATTGCGTCTGCGCATTTATTCCCACCTGTCCGCCTGCGGCGGCCTGCAACTGCTGCATCAACCCTGCCATGCCCATACTTCCGCCAGCTTGCATCATAGCGTTCATCGCGCCCTGCATCATCATCGCGGTGCGATTCAACGCACCCATCGCTTTCCCCTGTGACTGAGCTGTTGCAGAAGGATTCCTCTGCTCCATTGATTGCATCGCCTGCCCCATTTCCTGCAGCGCTTTGCCAATCTCCCTGCCCATCTCCGGGCTGACGGCGAAGGTCTTACGAGAAAGCTGCGTCAAGGAGTTTGCTACGTTGGCAAGGTCACCGAGAATTTGCATCTGCATCCCGGCGCTTTGCCGAAACCGCTGAGAATTGGGATCGAAATTCTGCGTTTCATCCTTCAAACCCTCCTGCCGTTTGGAAAGCTCCAGCATATTCTGCAGCGCCTTGCGCAGCTCGTTCATCACCTGCCGCTGCTGATTTTCTCGCAGCGATTCTTGTGCCGCCTGCAACTGCTCGTGGAATTTCTGCAGTCCCTGAGAAATCTTCCGCTGGCTGCCCCGGGCACGCTGCGTCTCGCCGAATTGAACTTGCTGTGAAGCATTCCGCATCTGCTCGCCAAGCTCCTGCTCGTCAAGTTCATGCTGCGCTTTCTCGATTTCCCGGAGGGGCATGTCTGCCGGAAACTCATCCATTTTCTTCACCAAGTCACCCAGTTCTTTTTCAAGAGCAGCAAGTTGTTTTTGCAGGTCCTGCTGCTGGCGAGCCAGCTCGTCCAGCCGCTTCTGATCGGAGGTTTTTGCTTCCCCGGTTTGCTTGCGCAATTCCTCTTGCTGCCGCATCATCTCTTCGGTGCGTCTCAAGAGTTCATCCAGTTTCTGTTCGATGGCGATCCGCTTCAGCAGCTCGATGGTGCGTTCAAGGCTTTTGCGGAACATCTCCTCCGTCATTTGCAGCTTCTGCATCGCTTCCCGGATTTGGTCGGGAGAAAGCTGCTTCATGGCTTCCTGGAGTTTTTTCAAGGCCTGCTGGAGCTCAGGCGCGTTCAATTCCTCCATCAGTTTTTGCAACTCGCGGTACTTTTCAAGGGTTTCCTTCGACAGCATCTTGTTCTCCTCCATCTTCTGGAGGTTTTGCTCGAGCTTCTGTGCCGTCTCATCAAGCATCTTCTTCAGTTCCTCAAACTTCTTCAACATTTCCTCCGCCTTCCTCTGTCGCTGCCAATCGGCTTTTTCATTTTCTTTCTTCATCTCGTTGCGCATCTCGTCCATCTGCTTCTTGAGATTGCGCAGGTCGTCACGCACGCTTTGCATCGATTCCATTGACTGCGTTTGTGTCTGCGCAACATCCCGGAAAACTTCGTCGAGTGACGGTAGACGGATGAGAAACGTTTCGCTGCTGGCAGACTTCGGGCCGCTGACGTTGTCGTTATCAAAGACTTCAACGTAATAGGCGACAATGTCTTCGGGAACGAGATGAAGCCCTGTGAGATTCCAACGGTACCAGATTTCCTGCGGAGTTTGATCTTTCGATGCCAGAGGAATATCGAGGTAGGAAAATTCCGCCGACGGACTTTCATACCGCGATTGGATGAGACGGTGCGCGAGGCGGAGTTTCGAAAACCCAAAATCATCCGCAATGCGCGCGAGTATGTCGAGCTGCATTTGCTCCGTAGCGTCCACGTTTTTAGCAGGCACAAGGAGAGCAGCAGTTGGGAATGCGTCGGGGATTAGCTTGAGCTGATATTCGATCGGATCGGCACTGGTAAGATTCTCCTCGTCTTCCAGGAAAAGGTGGTAGGATTTTTCCGCGTCGAGGTGAAATCTCACCGTAGCGTTCTTTCCCCCCACAATCATAGGTAATACTGAGCTATCGCTGAAAACCAGTGAAGCCGATGAGAGGTCTTTACTCGATGAAATTTCAAGCGCTATAAGGGTTCCCTTGTAGGAGGAAACGTCTCCGATGTTCTCATCTAACGTTTTTGGAACGAGCCGCGTGTACGCGGGGTATTGGAGCTGCACTCGAAACGAACGGATGAGCGGCCGGTCCACTACCGTAATCTTGAATTTTTCACTTTTGATGTCCCCTGCCTCCGCGAAATACTCCGTTGTGGATTTGATATTGAGAATACTGTCATGGAAGACACGTTCGGTGGATTGAAGCTCCCGCGATTCGAAATCCACCTGTCCTTGCTGTCGCAGCCGCAGCACAACCTTCGGCACGGGTCTGCCCTGGGTATGAATCGTCAAAGGAACTGTTGCACCGCGGACAACTTCAATGTTTCCAGGCTCAAGAACAAACTGAATGGGGAGGGGCGAGGCGAATGTTTGATTAAACCTCACGATGCGCCACGCGGAATCCAGGAAACTTGTGGGAGAAATTACAAAGACGAGGAAAAAGACAGCAGCGGCATACGCCGCAAACTTTTTCAGGTGTCGTATGCGGCTGGTATCGACGGCTTCGGAAAATTCAAGTGGCTGGATGGCGAGGTATAATTCCGCAAACGCAGCATCAACAAGCTCGGACGAATACCTCACCGCAGCATCGTTGCGCGACTCGAACACCTGCAGGGCGTTCAAGAGTCGGTCTTTGAGATGAGGAAAATGCTTTCCCACAAGAAGCGAAAGGGTTGGGTTGTCTTCGGAGGGCAGCAAACCAACCATCCGCCCTAAGGGCCGACCCACGAACCAGCCTGTACCTGCTGCGAGGCCGAGGGCGGTTCCAAGGAAAAGCAGTGTACGCCCGACTGCGGCGAAGAAAAATATTTGCTCCAGAAGCACAGCGCCGAGCGCGAGGAGGAGCGCGGCCACACCACAAGCGGCGACGCCATAAACTACCGCCACTCTATGCTTCTTTTTGCGAACGAGGTTTAATCGCCGCAGGATATCCTGGTAGAGCGTCCGAGTATGTTCTGCTTTCGACTCCATGGCTCAGTGGGTTAACGACCACACGACAATGTTTGTTCCAAAGCGCAACGCTTCTTCCCGTTTTTCGGGCGGGTCGTTGTGCACGTCGGGGTCATCCCAGCCGTCGCTGGGATTCGTTTCATACGTGTAGAGCACCACGAGTCGACCGTTGTGAAATATGCCAAAGGCTTGTGCCGGTTTGCCGTCGTGCTCGTGGATTTTCGGAATACCGCTGGGGAAATCGAATTGACAATGATACAGGCCATAGGTGAAGGGAAGTTCGACCAGGTTCCGACCAGGAAATATTTTTTTGATTTCGCGTCGGAACGCCTGATCCATGCCGTAATCGTCGTCGGCGTAGAGAAAGCCGCCGTTTTCCAGGTACGTTCGCAGCCGGCGCACCTCAGCATCACTGAACACGATGTTTCCATGTCCGGTCATAAAGAGAAACGGATACGAGAAAAGCTTGTCGCTCATGATTTCCACAAATTCATAAGTCGGCTCAACATCCACACTGGTGTGCTCCTTGACAAACCGGAGCAGATTCGGCTCTTCCGTCGGACCGTTGTACCAATCGCCGCCGCCGTTGTATTTCAGCCGGGCGATCTTGAAGGCGCTGGTGGGCTTGGGTGTTTGGGCCAAGATATCGCAGATGAATATGCAAGCCAGCAGAACAAGCGCGAGAACTTGTGAGGATCTATGAATTCTCATTGGACCAGAAAATGTGCGTAGGACGACTCGACGGCAGAATGATTTCAGATGATGGATACGGTTACTGACGATCGTATTTCTTACGTCGTTTCTCTGATTCCATGCCAGTTCTCCTGAAGATACTGGCTTTTCTCTTTGTCTGCAAATTGGGGGTGTCAGTCTCAGCCCGCCGGACTCACTTTGCCAATCCAATTTGCTTCATATAAGTTTGATTATCCCAAAACAAGTGTTCTTCAGTCATACTGCCGTCCGGACCCCAGATGCCGATAGTACACATTGGCATATTGAATGCTTTGCCAGTCGGCTGAATGAATTTGCCACCACCGATGGGGATAGGCTTCGTAAATGTGCCTTCAAATACACCGGTAACGGCAGTCATATTTCCTGAACCGAAACGAATCGGGTGCACTTTTATTCGCGTGTCTGGTGCATAGACAAATAGGGCTTTCAGGTCTTCAATGTGCACATCAATTCCCTGCGTCATGTGTCCATCAGGCCAATGCACCGTGACATCCTTTGCATGACTCTCGTGTAGCCGTGTCCATTCTTGATTACTGAATACGACATAATCCAGAGTGTCGAAGGTCGCAAGATTTTTCTCAATTGTAGCGCGTTCCGCCTTTATCGCTTGCAGTTCTTTGCTGTCACGGTTGGTGCAAGCTCCAAAGCTGATAATCATCAGTCCGAATAACAGAGACGCGATGATACCGACCGGGTTGGAAGCCGTTGTCTTCACGATAAATCTCCTTATTATGTGATTGATGAGAGTGAAACTATTTGATCCGGGCAGGGTTGACAATGCTGACGACTAATTAAGTGCTTCTCTCTGAACGTGCAAGTGTCGTGGTTTGGGCTCTTATGTGCGGTTGCACCCGAATGCTTCGCCCTTAGTGATGCGATTGATAGAGTCGCACAAGTCCGGCAATCCACATCTTGAGACCGTCCGATGAAGTTTTCACGTCCGTGAGTTCAGCCTCTTGATGTGCAACGTACTTGTTCCGAAAGTCGGTTATCTGCGTAATTGTCTGCAACAAACTTTCCTTTGCAAACGAAACAAAAGATTCCTTGACAACTTCGAAGACACCGCCAACCTCGTCTTTGGTGTTCAAGGCGTAGTCCAAACAAAACTGTAGAAGGCCCGAGGGCCACAAGCCGTTACGGTCGATCAACGTGCGCTTGAGGTTGCTTGCATGACGTTTCAGCCAAAGTTGATCCTTCTCGTGCAGGTTCTTGTAATAAGGATCGAAGAATGCCTTTTGATCTTGCGCCGTTTTTGGGACGTAAGGTAAGAGGGCATCGAGTATCAAACCACGAGCGGCTTCGTCCAATGGGCCGAGAAGCGAGGTGAAGACAGGTGAGAACGAGACATCCTTTTTCTTCTCGAGAAACTTGAAAAGCACAACAGCTTGCTCGATTGCTTTTTGGTAACGTGTGGGCAACTTCTGGAAGGATTCTTTGCTGATGAACAAATCAACGCCTGCAGCCTCAGCAGACGTGGGCTCCTCGAAAGCAAGGGCAAGTTGTGGTCGCAGGGCTTCTTCCACGAGCCGTGTCAGTGAGGGTGCACAGGTTCGGACGAGGTCGGCAATCTTGTTTGAATCGAATTTGTGAAAGACATCTTGAGGCACGTAAAGGTATTCCCATTTGGCCTTGCCAGATGCTGCTTTGCACCATCCAATCGCTGCACGTGCTTTGAGGGGAACATCCTTGTCTTCTCGTCCCTTCGTTTCCAGCAAGAGGTAATGTCCGTCAGCTTTGCGCACGATAAAGTCAGCAGTGTAGAACGCCAACCTTCCGCTGCCGGTCAAGTAGTCAATTCGCAAGCATTGCGGACCAGAATTCTTGCAAAACGCAGCAACGTCGGGAGCTTTGTCGAGGAACGAAGCCATTGCAACTTCGAACTCCCGGTTGCATGGCACAAGGTTGAATGGCGTGTTGGCGGCTGGTATGGTTGGACGGTTCTCGGAATGCGTAACCTGAAATGGTTTCCATGTAGTAACGGAAACAGGTTGTTCTTCGGGCAGCCGTTCTTGAATAAAGGTTGTCTTTGCCAAAAGTAGAGGAACGAACGTTGCCCGGACATGCTCTCGCACGTCTGCATCGGCGAGGCGGTTGACGAGTCGTTGGTCAAAGAGATCGAGTTTCTGTTCAAAGAGGATTTCAGTGAGAAAACTCTCAAGGAGTGGAGCCAATACCTGATGAGTGCCTTTGAGATTCGTTAGCTTTTCGAGTTCTTCCCTGAAGAAGGAAATGGCGCCAATACCGCTCTCCAGCAAGGGAAGCTGGATTTTCATTTGTTCAACAATCTCGTTGGTTATGAGATGCCTGCCTTCGTATTGGATTTCGATTGATCTGACTTCACCGACCGGAAGCGGCTTGTATTTTGAGAACTCTTTCTTGATGTCATCGAGAGTGAGATTCTCGATTACAGGCGTGCGTCGAAACCCGCCACTCAGTTGGGGAAGAAGCAAATCGAGCTTCTTCAAATCCTTGTTCTTGTCAACGAAGATCGTAACGGTCGTTTTCGGCACCTTCTCAACATCGATGATCTCGATATCGAGGCCCTCTTGGCTCAACTGCTCCTTGTAGAGACTGACAAAGGCGCTGTGTTCGACAACCGTGACCGTTTCATTTGCCTGATCGGGTCCTGGCGGTGTCATACGCCGCAAACCACGGCCAAGAGTTTGCTCAGGAAGGATATTTGCCTTCGAGCTATACGGACGTAGTGGAACGATCGTTGTGACATTGCGGACGTCCCAACCCTCTCGCAACATCAAGACAGAAACGATGCAGCGGTACGGACCTTTGTTGGAGTCAAGCTCTCGAGAAAGCTTTCTGAGTTCCTTAAGGTCTTCATCGCTGATTGCCTTCTCGTCTACGACAAACTCAACATAGGCGGTTTCACCCTTGCCAACCTTCTTCAGCTTGCCTTTCAGATTCGTGTGCAGGTTGACGGTCTTGCCGTTGAGTTCTTTGAATACGGGATCAGTGTCGAGTCGCTTTGCAATTGCATTGGCGTCATCGGTGTCATTGGTCATGACGAACATCAGTGCCTTCTTGCCGCTTTGCTCCCATTCTTCCCTTGACTTGAGCCAGCGTTCGTAGCCAATCCTCAGATGTTGTTCGTACTTCAATGAAGCATCGTCGCTTGCCCGCTCGGTCAACCTCTGCCCACGTCCGATGATCGGGGTCTTGACGATGCCTCCATCGACGGCTTCGCCAAGCGGAGTGTCGCAAACGACCTGCTTGAAAATCTGTCCTTTGTTATCCTTTGGCGTGGCGGAAAAATCCAGCTGTGCAACCAAGCCGGTGCCGCCACGTTTCTGCAAAGTGTCGTGGAGGAAGACAATGGCTTCGTTCCATGCGGAGTCGGGATCCCAAACATGGTGAGCTTCGTCGTTGAGCAACATGACCTTCCGATGTGAGGTTATGCGGTCACGTAACTCCTCGCCTGTGTCGAGCGCTTTGGATTTGGAGACACTCGGCCCAACCCAGTCATACGTTTCCGGCTCTCGTGTTCGCTTCTTGCTTGGATCATAGAGCCGATGGATATTCGTCAGATAGATGACACCGCCTGTTGCAGCGCCGCTTGCTTCATCCTGAAGAACGACGGACATGTTCCAGTCGCCTTTCCAAGCAACCGGGATGAGTGGATCATCGTCAAAGATTTTTCCGTTGCCAAAGTCGAGTCGCAGGCGCTCAAATACGGTAAGGTTGGGGGCGACAACAACAAAGTGCTTCCCCATCGGTGAATCGGACTCACGTAATGCATGGAAGTAGCTCCACACAATTGCGAGGCTCATCACTTTGGTTTTTCCCGCACCAGTGGCGAGCTTGAATGCATACTTAGCCCATCGGTCTTCGTCGGGATCAATGCCAAGTGCGGCTGTCTCACGGTTTTCGCCCCCGAACTCAGCGGTAACTGCGGAAAGAGTTGTGAGCCCGCGGACTTCCATAAGATAAATCAGCGTTTCAATCGCTTCTCGTTGACAGAAGTAATATCGGAATGGGAACGCTTCACCGTCGGGTGTTGTCGAGATGTGATCCCTGAAAAACCATTGGTGCAAAAGCTCTCTGGTTGTCTCGGATGCGCCGGGATAGTCGGTCTCACGCCAGTCTCGTATGTGGCGACGGAGATTGTTGGCAATGGCGATTGGGCTTGGGCGGCGAATGGAGACAATTTGCGCTGGTTCTCCTTCCCGTTGAGCACGCACACGATGCTTGGTTGGTTCCTCGTGTGGGGCAAAGAGAGGCTCAAGGGCTGAGATGTTGACGACGGGGCTAGTCATTGTTGACCTCCAAGGTGATGGAGGTATCGCAGCCGAAAACGTCAACAACCTTGACACACGCAATATATTTGCCCAGCTTCGGATAGACGTACTCCTGGCTGGAAACGAGAGGCAAGCTTCGGTCTTTGCGTGTACGATATGCTTGCCAGTGATGCTCAAATGGCTGACCGTCTTGATAGTCGAAGTCCACAGCCCAGAAGTCGATGAAGTCGAAACCACTCTTGACTGCACGTTCCCGAAGCGCTTCAAGTTCCTTGCTCGGAACCTCAGCAAGCGAAGGGAGAAACTTGGTAAGCTTGATATCCACTGCTTGTTTCTCTTTTTGCTTATGAAACACTGGTAATGCTTCGAGGATGGCAACCTCAAGAAACGGTGGTGGACTCGTGCGGTTCTTTTCCATAATCTCACGAGGGATGGGAATGAGCTTGATCTTGATTCCCTCGGCGTGTTCGATCTCGTTGCAAACCATCCGCAAGTCCATCTCGAACTCCCACGCAAGGCAGTGGACTTCTTTTGCGCCTGCTTCTTTTGCAGCAGCGGCGACTGCCTTCACTTCGCTGCGACTGAGCATGCTGTCTATGCCATCCACGTGAACAAGAGCGGGACCTTTTCTGCCGTGAAGCAGCGGTGAGCGTGCGTTCGTGAGAAGTTCCGCCTTATAGAATCCGAGGACGACCCTGCGATGTTCTTCGTCGGCACCTTTGAGCCGTTCCTTTTGCCACCATTGCCGCTCGTAGCGACCGAGGTTGTAAACATCGAATGCACGATATGGTTTAGCGTCGTCGTGAAGTTTGCGCTGTAGCTCGATGAGGCGTTTCCGTGATGTGTGGATGGAGAATCGTCCTAGATCACAGCCGATCCACTTTCGTTCGAGTGATTCTGCTGCCGCCAAGCATGATCCGCTTCCCACGAAGAAATCAGCAACGAGATCGCCGGGATTCGTGGATGCTTGAATGATCCGCTCGATCAAGTCTTGAGGCTTCTGTGTTGAATAGCCTAACCATTCTTCCTTGTCAGCAGGTTGTAAGCATCGGATTCTCCATACATTGTCAATTTGCCTCTCAGTGCTCAGGTATGTTATTGTCTTTCCGAATTCGTCTTTGTCATTGACAATCTTCCCGTTGATGAAGTGATATTTCAGTTTCTTGATTGGCTTATCTCGTTGCTCTGTGAGGTGATGAAATGTGAAACCGGAACTGCGGTTTTTGAGATAGTAGAGAATAGTGTCAGTGGCTCTTGGAAACACATCCTTCGAGGCTCCATGAAGCTTGTTGTAGTAGTACCAATAGATTTCATTCTGGAAATTCTCTTTGCCAAATATTTCGTCCAGGATCATTCGCAACACCGGGGAAACTCTCCAGTCACAATGAACGTACACGCTGCCTGTGTCGCTCAGTAGCTCTTCAATCAGCGTTAGTCGTTCGTACATCATGTGGAGGTAGGAGTCGGTGCCTTTGCCCCACATATCTCGGTATGCCACCATTTCGAGTGTGCTCTGGTCTTTCTCAAGCGTTTCTTTCCCATCGCCAATGGGGATATCCATCGTGAAGTCAGCGCCAACGTCGAACGGCGGGTCAATATAGATCAGATCGACCTTGCCCTTGAAATCCTTGAGCAAGCTCGCCATCACGAGCTTGTTGTCGCCCCAGATGAGCATGTTGCGGAAGTCGTCCTTCTTTTGCTTCTGCAGCAAATCAAGTCCGAGCTGGTCGCCTGCGGCCTTGAGCCGGCTTGCCGGCTCGTCAATCGTCTCAATCTTTTGCATCGGCATTGCCATACCCGCAATGTCAACCTCACGCCGGTTGCCGTATTCGTCATACTTGCCTTCCCAGATCAGCTCTGTCTTGCGTGTGCTCAGAGGGTGCGGGAATCTGACCATGGGGCCGTGTGTGGGCTTGGTGAGTGAGAGATCTCCAAGTTGGAGGGAGAGTTCAAAGACGTTATTGCACGCCCGGCAATACTGCCCGGGTAGATGCCAC
>Ga0247727_10008016_pt1 | contig 19793 bp, 14 predicted proteins | sample WisWelCaveWW1625_FD_202498 | JGI IMG/M metagenome (GOLD analysis project Ga0247727, IMG submission 202498) | Biofilm microbial communities from Wishing Well Cave, Virginia, United States - WW16-25 | ecosystem: Environmental > Aquatic > Deep subsurface > Groundwater > Cave microbial mat | place... | reverse complement strand
TCGCTTGCGAGAAGATGAATGGCGGGACCTATGACTTGGTGGTGCTGGATGAAATCAACTACGTCATCAGCTACAAAATGCTGGACGCGGAAAAGGTAGCCGCAGCGCTGGACGTGCGGCCCGAGCACGTCCACGTCATCTGTACGGGGCGGAACGCGCACCCCCGGCTGGTGGAGCGCGCCGACCTGGTCACGGAAATGAAAGAAGTCAAGCACCCGTACACGAAAGGCACCCTGGCGCAGCGCGGGATTGATTACTGAAGGAATTTCCGGTTGCGTGTTTTAGCGATTGGGTGATTGAGAGTCCCGATATTTTGGCGGGGATCGTCAACCGGAGAATCACGAAATCACCCAATCACCCCATACCTATGGTCTGGTTCAGGAGAGAAAAGAAGGCAATTGAATCCCCGGTTCCTCCGGACGAGCGGCGGGTGCGCACCGAAGGGATGTGGTCGAAATGCCAGGACTGCGGCCAAATCCTGTGGAAGAAGGACCTGGAGGCCAACTGGGAAGTCTGCCCGAAATGCCAGCACCATTTCCCCCTGGACTCGCAGCGGCGATTGGAGCTCTTGCTCGACGACGCCCGCTGGACCGAGCACGACACCGCGCTTTCCTCCACCGACCCGCTCGTATTCACGGACACCAAACCCTACAAGAAGCGCCTGGCCGACGCGCAGAAAAAGCTCGGGCTGGCGGACGCCATCCGCACCGCGGAAGGCAGCCTGCACGGGCGGCGGGTGTTCTGCTGCGCGATGGAATTCGGCTTCATCGGCGGCTCGATGGGCGCGGTGGTCGGCGAAAAAGTGACCCGTGCAGCGGAGCGCGCCCGTGAGCAGAAGACTCCGCTGGTGATTGCCTCCTGCTCGGGCGGCGCGCGGATGATGGAAGGCGCGGTGAGCCTGATGCAGATGGGGAAAATCTGCGCCGCGCTCGGCCGCCTCGACGAAGCGCGCGTGCCGTACATCTCCGTGCTGGCCGACCCCACCACCGGCGGCGTCACGGCCAGCTATGCCATGCTCGGCGACCTGAATATCGCCGAGCCCGGCGCGCTGATCGGCTTTGCCGGGCCGCGCGTGATCGAGCAGACCATCCGGCAAAAACTCCCCGAGGGATTTCAGCGCGCCGAGTTCCTGCTCGAGCACGGAATGCTCGACGCCATCGTCCACCGCAAGGAATTGAAAGCCTACATCGCCAACGCGCTGGATTTTTTCCTGGCGTAAAGCCGGGCCGCCCGGACACCGTGTCCCGTCCGGCTCCCGCGCGCGTCCCATGCCGATGACCTACGACGACGCAGTTCGCTACTTGATGACGCTGGGCCGGGAACTGGCGTCGCCGCGGCAGCCTGCGCCCTCTACGGCGGCGTCTCGCGTGCAGAAATTTGATCTCCGCAACATTGTGCTCCTTGCCGAACGCGTGGGCCAGCCGCACCGGGCCGTCCGGTGTGCGCACATCGCCGGAACCAACGGCAAAGGCTCGACCGCGGCGATGCTGGAATCCATTCTGCGCCACGCCGGCCTCGACACCGGCCTGTACACCTCGCCGCATCTCGAAAAAATAAACGAGCGCATCCGCATCAACGGCGAGGAAATCTCCGACCCGGATTTTGCGGCGAGCTTTGCCCGCATCCATGCCCTGATCGAGCAGTTGCTGGCGAGCGGCGAATTGGCCGCCCACCCCACGTTTTTCGAGTGCCTCACAGCCATGACCTTCGACGTATTCGCGAGAGAGAGGCTGGGCTTCGCCGTGTACGAAGTGGGGATGGGCGGCCGGCTGGACTCGACCAACATCGTTGTCCCCGAAGTAGCCGTGATTACGCAGATTGATTTCGACCACGAGAACTACCTGGGCCACTCCATCGAGCAAATTGCCGGCGAGAAGGCCGGCATCATCAAGCCCGGCGTGCCGGTGGTCTGCGCCGCGGGGCGCCCCGAAGCGCGCGCAGTGATCGCAGAACGGTGCAGAGAATGCGGTTCGCGGCTGGTAGACATTGACGAATCTCCCGGCCCGGAGCTGCGCGCGGCCCTGCCGCTCCCCGGGAGATTTCAAATCCGCAACGCGCAAACGGCGGTGGCGGCCGTGGGCCTGCTGCGCGGGCGAGGCTTCCAAATTCCCGACGAGGCCGTTGCCCGCGGCTTGCGGGATGTCCGGTGGCCCGGGCGGCTGGAGAAAATCCAGGAGTGCCCGGCTGTGTACCTCGATGGCACGCACAACCCCGCCGGCGCGCGCGAAGTGCTGGCCTTCTGGGAAGAGAATTTGGCGGGACGCCGCATCCACCTGGTCTTCGGCGCTGTGCGCGATAAGGCCGTGGACGAAATCGCCGGGTTGCTCTTCCCTCGCGCGAGCACGGTCATCCTCACCCAGCCCGCGCAGCCGCGGGCCATTTCCGCCACGGTACTTGCAGAGATTACCGGCCACCTGGCGCGGCGCCGGGAGGTAATTGCCGATCCCGCGGCGGCGCTCGAGCGCGTGCTGGAAATCGCCGCTCCGGATGATGTAGTGTTCGCTACGGGTTCGCTGTACCTGGCGGGCGATCTGCGCCGATGGTGGCGGGAGCGCGCGCAGAAGCAGGCGTCGCCACAGCCGGCCGCTGGCCGATCCTCCCGATGATGCAGAGACTCGCCTATGCCGTCGGCTATGTGCGTTCCGTCATTGTGACCATCCCGTTGGTGTATCTCTCGACGATTTTCTGGGGGTCGCTTTCGCTGCTGGTGTCGGCGACGGACGCCAGCGGCCGCCGGCAGCACACCTGCGCCAGGTGGTGGGCGCGCACGCTCGTATGGGCGTCTGGCTCGCGCGTCCACGTGCGCGGGCTAGAGCACATCCAAGCGGAGCGCACCTACGTCTTCGCGGGCAATCACCAGAGCTATATGGACATTCCTGTGCTGTTTGGGTATTTGCCTGCAAACTTCCGCATCATGGCCAAGTCCACCCTCTTCCATATCCCATTTCTGGGATGGCATCTGTCGAGGTCGGGCCACATGCCCATCGCGCGCGAGAACCCGCGGCGCGCGGCCCGCAGCTTGCTGGAAGCTGCGTCGCACGTGCGCGCGGGCACGTCTGTGTTCGTTTTCCCGGAAGGCGGGCGATCGCTGGACGGGCGCCTGGCGGAGTTCAAGGCCGGGACTTTTCTGCTGGCCATCAAGGCCGGCGTGCCGATTGTTCCCATCACGCTGAATGGCACGCGCTCGCTGCTGAAAATCAAGTCGTGGTATCTGCGCCCCACGCGTCTGGAGCTGGTGTTGCACGCGCCCATTCCGACCGAAGGGCTTCATCCCGGCGCCGCGGATTCCCTTTCCGTACAAGTGAAGGCGGCCATCGCGGCGGATTTTGACGAGGCGGCCGCAGTCGCCGTTCCCTAGGCGGGGCCTCCCTGCTGCTCCAACCGTGAGTTATGGGCGGGCTTTATTCCCGGCGTGGAAAACAGCCGTGGAGGTGTCTGCGCCTTCCATCCGCGCCTGGCTGAGATCCACTTCGCGGAGGCTGGAAATATTCATGTCCGCACCGGAGAAATCCGCTCCGGCAAGTTTCGCCAGACGGAGATTGGCGCCGCGGAAATTGGCTTTGTGCGCCACCGCGGCGGTGAGGTCCGCGCGGAACAGCTCGGAACCGGAGACGTCCGCTTCGGTGAGGTCGGCGCCGGAGAGATTAGCCTCTGTCAGGTCGCTGTTACGGAGGTCGGCGCCGCGCAGGCTGGCTTGGGAAAGGTCGGCAGAAGTGAACTTGCACCAGCGCAGGCTTGCGCCGTCGAGACGGGCAGACGGCAGGCGGGCGCGGGAGAGATTTCCCTTTTCGAGAGCGACCCTGGTGAGGTCGGCGCCGGATAGGTCGGCCTGGGCGCCGCCGGGCTCGCCGGCGATGAACCGGGCGTGCGCGGCCAGGATGTCCGCAAGCTTCCGGCCGTTGTGCGTGACGCTTTTCGGGCTGCGAAATTTGCTGAAGAGCATGGTCAGACCCTGCCGCGAAGACTGGAAGCCACATTTTACTGGATTCAGCGACAACCAGCCAGGCAGAGTGATGAACTCCGGCGGAGGGTCCGCCTGGATCCGGGTTCCGCAGCGAGAGGAGCCGGGCGCGCAGTCGAAACTGTGGTATTTTGAGCGCGATGGAAATCCTGGAGACGTTGAGGATCCGCGCGCGGGCGTTTCCGCAGCATATCGTCCTCCCCGAGGGCGAGGACCGGCGGGTGATTGCTGCGGCGGCGCGCATCGCCGCCGAAAAACTTGCGAAGATAACCCTGCTGGGGCGCGCCAATGTGATTCAGTCCACAGCGATGGAGCTCGGCGCCGGCCTAAACGCGGGAGTCAGCATCGTGGACCCCGGCGCGAGCCCCAGGCTCGAGGCTTATGCACGCATCTATTTGGAGCGGCGGCGCACGCGTGGCGCCACGGCGGAAGACGCAGCGCAGACAGCCCGGCAACCGCTGTACTTCGCGGACCTGATGGTGGCCGCAGGTGACGCGGATGGCTCCGTAGGCGGCGCGGCCAACACCACGGGCGAGACGGTGCGCGCCGCGCTGCACTGCATCGGGCTGTCGCCGGAAGCAAAGCTGGCGTCGAGCTTCTTCCTGATGGTCCTGCCGGCGGGCGGACCCGGCGCCTCCTTCGGAGCCGATGGCGCGCTGCTGTTTGCCGATTGCGGAGTGATCCCCGATCCTTCGGCCGAGGAGCTGGCGGAAATCGCCCGGGCCACCGCGGCCAGCGCACGGGCCCTGCTGGAGACGGAGCCACGCGTGGCGCTGCTTTCCTTTTCAACCAAAGGCTCGGCGGAGCATCCGCGCGTGGCCAAAGTGCGCGAGGCGCTGCGCATCCTGAAAGAGCGCGCGCCGGAGCTGGCCGCCGACGGCGAATTGCAGGCCGATGCAGCGCTGGTCCCGGAAATCGGGGCGAGCAAGGCGCCGGGGTCAGCGGTCGCCGGCCGCGCCAACGTGCTGGTTTTTCCCGATCTGGATTCCGGCAACATCGGCTACAAACTGGTCGAGCGGCTGTGCGGCGCGACGTCGCTGGGGCCGATCCTGCAGGGCCTGGCCAAGCCGGCCAACGATTTGTCCCGCGGCTGCTCCTCCGAGGATATTGCCAACGTGGTCGCGCTGACGGCGTTTCAAGCCATCGCATCGAAAGAAGCAGCAACTGCGGATAATCGCAGATGAACGCAGCTTCAGGAACCGGAAAGCGGAGAAGGGGAAGGCGGGCAATGGCGAGATGTCTCATGCGGATATCCCGCTTCCATTTTTCAATCTCCCTTTTCCATCCCGCAAGCCTGTTGATCTGTGTTCATGGATTCGCTGTCCTCGCTTCCGGTCTCTGCTTCCCTCTTGCCTTGTACGCCCAGGAGCAGGAATACGAAATCTTCGCAAACCTCGCAGCGGGGCGCGCCGTCATCAGCGTGGCGCGGGATGGGATCGTGGTGGGCGCGGTAGAAAACCGCGGCGAGGCCGGGGCGCGGTCTCCGTTGGTCATCCCCATGAGTTTTCACCGCGTGGCCATACTGCTGGGCGCCACCGACTGGTATTGGCCGAACGCGGACCGCAATCCGGTGCTGCTGGAGCGCGAGTTCCAGAAGATTTATAACGAGACGCGGACGGAGCGCCTGAGCGAGAGCGACGAGGCCAGCGACATCGAGCAGCTGGGCACGCGCTGGCTGGAAATCCTGCGACCCCTGGCGGGGCAACTGCACCGCAAAGTCGAGCTGCCCGAGGACGAGCCGCTGCTGGAAGTCATCCTGGCCGGGTACGTGCCGGATTACGGGCCGGAGGTCTGGAGCCTGACCTATCACATTGTCCAGGAGCCGCTGCGCGGAGACTTCTGGCGGACACGGGTGCTGCGGCCGCGGTACACGCAGCTCTACCCACCGGAGAAGGGCCAGCCACGGACGCTGATGGAGGCCCGCTATCCCGGCGAAGACCCCGAGCCAACGCTGCGCGAATGGATGGCGAGCGCTGATCCGCGGTTCGAGCGCATCCGCGCAGCCAATCCCGCGCAGGCCCGCGCGTCGGCGTCGTTGCAGAAGGGCGAAAGCCACAAGGCGCTGATGAACGATACGGGGGAGTTTCTCCGCTCGGCGCTGGGCGCCACCGCACCACAAGACGCGGAGATTCAGCTCGGCGTGGTGGCCGAGGAGAAGGGATTCCGCTGGATCCTGGCTCCAAAGGAACCGGTGGAGCGCGTGGAGGAGGGCACCAAACGCGAGCCTACCGCTCCCACTCTCCGCCGCAAGGTCCCGCCGGGATAGATCCCCCGCGCCGAAGTACCTGTCTCCCAGTACCCACTCTTCGACGGCCGCAGACTCTGCCCGGCAAGTCTTGGGCGGGGTGCTAGTCCCTTCACCCTCAGCGGATTAGCAGGGCGCTTCCGATCTGCCGCCTCAGCCGACCTGCGAAATGCGAAGTGCATGCTATCCGGCTGAGAATTCGGAATTTGGGACTAAGATACCATTGACAGTGCGGTGGCCTTTGGGCAGTATTCGAAGGTTGAATCCCGTCCGGGATTGTCGGGCGATTGGTGTCTCGACTCCGCACTGCCGACTGGCGGGGCACACGTTTTTCAGGTGAATTGTTCCGAGGGTTGTCTGGGAGGCGCGGCGGTGGAGAATCCGGTGACCACAGAGGCCCGGGCAACGGCTATGGCAACACACAAGTTTGATGCACTGGTAGGCGCCCACACCGACCCCGGAAAGGCGCGCGATCAGAACGAAGACCGGCTGGTGGTCTATGACCTTCGCCGGCGCGCAGCGGTAGATATCCTGACCGAGCCGACCGTACGCGTGCCGTTGCACGCGGGCGCACTGCTGCTGATGGTCTGCGACGGGATGGGCGGCATGGCCGGCGGAGAAACCGCCAGCCAGATGTGCATCTTTCAACTGCCCCCGGCCGTTGCGAAACACCTGGGCGGCGCGGCCCCCGGGGACATTCCGGCGCAGAAGAAGGCCATGACCGCGGCAGTCGAGGAAACGCATCACAGTATGTACGAGCGGGCGCGCTCGGACGAAAAGCTGCGCGGGATGGGTTGTACGCTGACCGCGGCCATCGTAGAGCGGAGCCGTCTGCTGGTCGCCCAGGTGGGCGATTCGAGGCTCTACCTGGGCCGCAATGGAACGATGGAACAGCTAACCTTCGACCAAACCATCTGGGACACGCTGCGCGCCGCCGGCCAGGACCCGGAGAAAACATTGGGCAAAGGACCATGGAAGAGCACGCTGACCCAGGCCATGGGCGCGCAGGCCCACGTAAGCCCGGTGTTCACGGAGAAAGAACTGCACGCGGGTGACTCGCTGGTGCTCTCCAGCGATGGCCTGCACCGCGTGCTGAATCTGGATGATATCGGCGCCATCGCCCGGAGCAAGGGCACGGCCGGAGAGAAGGCCCGCCGGATGGTAGCCCAGACGAACGAGGGTGGAGCGCCGGACAACGTAAGCGTCATCGTCTGCGAAGTAACCGTTGCGGGCGGATAGAGAGACTGGCAGCGGCTGCGGCATCGCACGAGGCACGATTTGCTGAAGAAACTGGGCAAATACGAAATCATCGAGGAACTTGGCCGCGGCGCCATGGGCATCGTGTACAAGGGCAAGGACCCGATGATCGGCCGCCTGCTGGCGATCAAGACCATCACGGCGTCGCTCGCGGACCAGCCCGAGTTGCTGGAGCGCTTCTTCCGTGAAGCGCAGGCCGCCGGCCAGATGAACCACCCCAATATCGTGACCATCTACGATATGGGGAACGAGGCCGGCACTCCCTTTATCGCCATGGAGTTCCTGGAAGGCGAGAGCCTGGAGGGCTCCATCTCCCGCAAGGACGCCGTGCCGCTCTCGCTCAAGGTGAATTACATGCTCCAGGTCTGCCGCGGACTGGATTACGCCCACCGCCGCGGCGTGGTCCACCGGGACATCAAGCCGGCCAACGTGGTGGTCACCAAAGACGGGACCATCAAGGTGGTGGACTTCGGCATCGCCCGCGTGGTGGACACATCGAAAACGCAGACCGGCGTGCTGATGGGCACCGTCGGCTATATGTCTCCGGAGCAAGTGCGCGGCGAGAAGGTGGATGGCCGCAGCGACATCTGGTCCACAGGGGTGATGTTTTACGAGCTGCTGGTGGGTCGCCGGCCGTTCCACGGCGACAACTTCGCGGCGGTGATGCTGGCCATCATCACCCAGGAACCCAAACCACTGAAAGACCACATCCCGGACATCCCGCCGGAACTGGATGCAGTCCTCCAGAAGTTCCTGAAAAAAGACATCACCGAGCGCTACCAGAACATGGACGAGGCGGTGCTCGAGCTGGAGCCGATGTGGCGGAAGCTCCAGCAGTTCACGGTCGGCGATCTGTTGACCCGCGGGCAGCAACTGGTCAAGGAGCACGACCTCCCCAAGGCCCGCGACGTCCTGCGCCAGGTGCTGCAAATGGACGGCACCAACACGCAGGCCAAGACCCTGCTCGAGAAGGTCAATGCGGAGCTGAAACGCGAGCTAATCCTGCCGCAGGTGAAAGACCACGTGGCCAAGGCCGAGGCCTTGCTTCGCGAAGGCAAATACGAGGAGGCCCGCAGCGCAGGCGAGGCCGCGCTGAAGCTGGATTCCGTTTACGAGCCGGCGCAGGTGGTGATGCGCGCCGTCCAGGAGGCTGCCGATCGCGCCAAACAGCTGAACAGCCTGCTGCATTCCTCCAAGCAGCAACTGGCCGAGGGCGCGCTGACCCAGGCAGACATCAACCTGGACAAGATCCTGGAACTGAGCGCGGAGCACCCCGAGGCGCGCGCGTTGAAGAAGCAATTGGCGACGGAAATGGCCCGCCGGGAGACGCGGCAGAAACTTCAGGACGGCCTGCAACGCGCCCGCAACCTTTGGACCCAGCAGAAATTCGACGACAGCATCGCGACGCTGGACGACCTGCTGCAGGAATTCCCCAACGATACCGATGTCAAGAAACTGCTGGAAACCGTTCACGAAGACAAGGCCGAGCAACAGAAGCACACCAACCTGGCAGAGGCCCGTAACCTTTTGGCCAGCGGGAAATATGACCAGGCCGTTTCGATCCTGGACAGCATCCTCCAGCAACATCCGGAAGAGCATGCCGCGCAGAAGCTGCGCCAGCACGTCCTCCAGGAGAAGAAGGAATCCGAACGCCGCCAGGTGCTGGAGCACGAGCAGGCCGAGCTGAAGAAACTGATCAGCTCCGAACGATACGGCGAGGTGGTGGCCAAGGGCGAGAAGCTGCTCAAGGACTATCCGGAAGACTTTGAGCTCGCCAAGCTGGTGGAGTACGCCCGCACCCAGCAGGCCCAGGTGGAGCAGTCCCGCAAGCTGCAAGACCGCATGAAAGAGCTGCGCGACCTGCTGGACAAGAAGAACTACGACCAGGCGGTGAAGGCGGGCGAGCAGGCGCTGGAGGCGTTCCCCAGCAACGTGGACCTGCTCAAGATGGTCAATGAAGCGCGCACGCAGCTGAAGGAAAAAGAGAAGCGCGACTACGTCGAGAAACAGATCCGCTCGATGAAGGCGTCCATCGACACGGGTAACCTGACCGACGCCATTGACCTGGGCCGCCAGACCCTGGCGCAGGTCAAGCACGACACTGACGTCACCCGCCTGCTGCACTTCGCCGAGCGCGAAGTCGAGCTCCGCGACAAAGAAATCGACAAGGGCGCCAAGATCGAAAACGCGACCGTGCTGATGAGCGCGGCCAAGTTCGAGGAGGCCGTCGCGCTTCTCAAGGACGTCGAAAAGACCCACGTCTTCGACCCGCGGGTGCACGAGCTGCTCAAGGCGGCCAAGGAGAAAAAGGCTCCGCCCCCCGTGGACGGCACCGTCGTGGGCACCCCGGGGATGATCAACCAGCCGGCCGGCCCGGGGGCCTCTGTTGAAACGCAGTACGTTTTCCGCACGCCCGGCCCGCCGCCCGCGAAGCCCGTGGACGAGCCCGCCGGCATCAAGGCGCAGGCCTCGGCGCCGGGCGTCGAGTCCATACCCACGCCTGGGAGAATGCCGCCTCCCGCGGCTCCGCCCAAGGTGGAACCGGGCAAGGCTGAACCCGTAAAGGTGACGCCGGTCGCGCCGCCGGAAGTCAAGCCGCCCAGGAAAGAAGAAAAGAAGAAGAAGGGCGCGATTGTCGAAGAGCCGGAGGTCAAGAAAGAAGAAAAACCGCCGGTGGCTGCTGGCCCGGCTGTTTATCCGCCTGCGCCGCCCAAGGTCGAGCCGCCCGCGCCTCCCAAGGCCCCGGCCAGAGTCGAACCGCCGCCCGCCGTACAGCCTCCTCCGCCGCCTAGGCCTGCTCCGGCGGAGGTGAAGGCGCCGCCGCGCGTCGAGCCAAGATTCGCCCCGCCGGTTGAAGCGCCAAAGGCCGGGATGAGCCCGGCAGTGATGGGCGGCATCGGCGTCGCCGTGCTGGCTGCGGCCATCGGCGGGTACATGATGATCGTCGGCGGAAGTACGACAACCACCCCACCGGGCACAGGCACCACTTCCAGCGGAACCAGCACCACCGCCGACCCGGCTGCGGCCAAGCAGGCCGGGCTCAAGAAGGAAGCTGACGCGCTGGCCGACGCGGAAAAATTCGACGACGCCATCAAGAAAGTGGACGAGGCACTAGCCTTGAACGGGCCGATGAACGCCGAGCTGAAGAAGCTCCGGCAGAACTTCGTGGACGGCAAGGCCAACATCTCGCTTCTCCGAGAAGAAAAGAAGCTCTGGGACAAGGCGATGAGCGACTTCAACGCCAACCGCTTCCCCGCGGCGAAGACCGGCTTCCAAGCAGTTCTGAAACTGAAGGAAGGCGGGCGGCGGCGCGGTGAAGCGGAGAAGTACTTGAGCGAGACTTTGCCCAACCGCGAGGGGGAGGAAAGGAATTTTTCCGACGCCAAGAAACTCCTGGACAAAGGCGACCCTGCCAGTTTACAGAGCGGAGTGACGCTGTTGAAGCAGGTCGTAGCCTTGAACGGACCGCGCAAAGGCGAAGCGGATTCGCTCATGACCAAGGCCAACGAGCGGATCTCCCAATTTGGCAAAGACGAAATCATCAAGGGCATGATGACTTCCGGGCAGAATTTTATCCGCGCTGGCGACATCGCATCGGCGCGGAGAGTCATTGCCGAGATTCGTGCTCAGGGTGGCGACCCCAGCTCGCTGGAAGGCCAGATTACCGCGGCCGAGCAGAGCCAGTTCAGGGGCCTGGAGACGCAGTTCACTACTCTGCGTGGCCGGAAGGATCAGGCGGGATTGGCCTCGCTCATCGGTGATGCGCGCAGGGTGGCCGATGGTGGCGGGTCGCAATCCACCAATGCCAGCCAGTTGATCGAAAACATCAACACGGCAATAAACGATCTCAAGAAAGAAGCGTCAGATAACGCCGAAAACGAACGCAGAGTGCGCGAGAAAGCAGACTGGGATGCCGCCGAACGCGGGTTTAATGCCGCCAAGAACAGCCAGAATGAAAAAGCGCTGAACGGCGCGGTAAAAGATGCGCTGACAGGTATCGCCAACAGCGCCAGCACCTATGCAGGCCAGGCCGATACGCTGCTGAAGTCCATCCCCACCGTAGTAGCCGGCTGGTGGAGCTGCAAGCCGATCCCCAAGTCCACGGGCGGCGATTTGGCTGGCGAGAAGAAAGCCGGCATGATGGTTCCGGTGGCCTATCTTGATTCCACCTTGGCCTGGGCGGATTGCCCGAAGCCGCCGTTGCCGTCGGGAAGTGGGTTGATCTCGCTGACCATCGTCATCGGTGAGGACGGATCCGTCGCAGAAGTGAAGGCTCGCGCCGCGGGAACCGTGGACCCGGCGATCCTCGATGCGATGAAAAAATGGCGCGCCAATGCAGGCCCGAAATTCAAAGGTCTGGACGTGAAGACGTCTTTCTCCTACGACATCCGGTACTGACTCCTTCCCCTTGGTCTTGTTGCCGGCTCCTCAGCAACCACAGATTGCCAGCCGCGCCCCGCCGTGCGACCATAGCGCGCGGATGAACGCGCCCCTGCTGCTTCCTCCCATTTCCATATTCACGCCAGACCCCTTCCTCCTTGCATCGTTATCGCTTCCACCGGATGGGTGGTGGGCTGCTGCTGTTGTCGGATTCAGTCTCCTTCTTTTTCTGGCGACAAGGGCCTCGCGGTGGAGCGCAGCGGCCGGCTGGGCGGCGCTGGCGCTGGCGGGACAGGCCTGCGCGCTCGAACTGCTGTGGGCGGGGCACGGCATCCGTCTCCAGATGTTCCAGGGCTGGGGCGTGCTTCTGAATACGTGGCGCGTTTTTTTCTTCGCGGGGGTTTTCTTGCAGGCCGCACTCGCTGCCTGGGGGGCGTGGAAGAACTGGTTCGTGCAAGACGCCCGAGGGTGGGGCGCATTTCGTTCGTTCTTCTCGCTTCCGCAGGCGGCAGTGTTTCTTGCGCTTACGACCTTTGGAGCGGTGACCATCGCGCCGGAAGTCGCGCAGGCGTTGGTGGGCGGCGCCGGACTGGCCGCGCGCCTGGCTGTGCAGGCGTCCAAACTTGCCCTTGCACTTTTTCTGCTGGCGGTAAGTCTTGCCAACCTGGCCCTGGCTGCGGCGGCGCTGCCGGCCGATGCAGTGGACAACCTCGCGCAGAGATGGGCATTGCGCTCGGCGGAATCCCGCCGGCGGCTGCCGTGGCTGGCCGCGGGATGGGTAGTCTTCGTCTCGTCCCTATTGGCTTGGCTGGTGATGGAAAGGATGCCGCACCTGGCCGACGAAGTCTGTTACTTGTTCCAGGCCAAATATTTTTCCACCGGGGCGCTGTGTCTTGTGCCGCCGCCCGATGCGGAAGTGATTTACGCGCCCTTCTATCTGAACGAAAACGGCAAATGGTATGGCTCGCCGCCGGCCGGGTGGCCGATGGTGCTCGCGCTCGGCGTGTGGGCCGGGGCGCCCTGGCTGGTCAACCCGCTGCTGGGCGGCGCGGCCATCTTGCTGGCGCACGCGCTGGTGCGGCAACTCTACGACCGCGATGCCGCCGACGCCACGGCCCTGCTTTTGGCCTTCTCGCCGTGGCTGCTGTTTCTTTCCGCCAGCCTGATGACGCATCCGCTGACGCTGGTCTGCTCGCTGGCCGCACTGCTGGGTGTGGCGCGTGCGCGCGCGGCAGGCCACGCAGGATGGGGCGCGCTGGCCGGGCTCGCCACCGGGGCCCTGCTGCACGTGCGGCCGCTCGAGGCTGTCGTTGTGGCGGTGGTAGGCGGGCTATGGTGGCTGAGCGCTGGCCTGCGTCAGGTGCGCTGGACGGGCGTTGCCGCTGCGGTGGTGGCGGGCACGGCGATGACGGGCCTGCTGCTGGCTTACAATTCCGCGCTCACCGGCAACCCGTTGCAAATGCCGCTCAGCCGCTACCTTGACCAGCGCGTCTATGAAGGCGCAAACCGCCTGGGCTTCGGGCACGACGTGGGCAACTTCGGCTGGACCGGTATGGACGCGCTCCCCGGCCACGGGCCTATCGACGTGGTGATGAATAACAACCAGAACCTGTATATGACCGGTTTCGAGCTGTTGGGATGGGGATGCGGCTCGCTGCTCTTCGTGTTCCTGCTTGCCGCGCGCGGGCGCTTCCGCCCGCACGGCCTGCTGTGGGGGCTGGCGCTGACCACAGCCGCAGCAATGAGTTTGTACTGGTACAGCGGAGTGCCGGACTTCGGCGCGCGCTACTGGTACCAGATGATTGTGCCGCTGGCCGCGCTGACCGTAGTCGGCGCGCGCGAGCTTGCCGCCCACCTACGCGCATCCGGCGTTGTGGATTTGGCGGAGCACCGCGTTTGGGCCTTCGCCGCTCTGGCCACGGCCATGGCGGTGTTCACGGTGCTGCCGTGGCGCAGCCTGGACAAATACTACGGCTATCGCGGCGTGAACGCGGAGATCCGGCGACTGGAACGCGCGCACGGGTTCGGGCGCAGCCTGGTGCTGGTCCAGTTCGATGCGCCGTCGGACTATGCGGCTGCGTTCGCGCTGAATCCCCGCACGTTTGACCGCGACGCCTCCGGCCCGATTTATGCGCGCCTCATCAGCCGCGAATCGGTCGAACGCGTGCGCAGCTTCTACTCCGGCCGCCCCGTGTGGATCCTGCGCGGCGCTTCGCTCACGCCGGAGGGCGTTCCCCGGGTGATGGCAGGTCCTGTTGCGCCCGGCCAGCCGTTGCCCGCGGAAATTTTTCCTCCGCCGCCGTAACGCCGCCGTCCCGGCGGCAGAAGTCAGAACGCCTGATCGGCGATGCGCACGGCGTTGGCCATAAGCGTAAAGGTGATGTTTTTTGCGGGGAGGAAAGGAAACGCGGCGCCGTCGGCGATGAAAAGATTCTCGAAGTCGTGGCTCTGGCCGAGCGGCGAAGTAGTCTGCGGCCGTTTCCGGCGCGACATCGGCAGCGTTCCCGCGTAATGCGCGCTCGCGCCCATCGGCCGTGTGTGCTCCATCCCCGGCGGCACCAGGCAGCCCAGCGCCCACAGCGCCTGGCGCACGCGCCGTAGTGCGGGCTGCATGCGCGCAGGCTCATCCGCTGCTGGCGCGTAGTGCACCAGCAGGCGTTCGCTGCCGCCGGCATCTTTTTCCAGTGTGACGCGGTTTCCCGCGCGCCGCGTGTCGTGGAAATTCACGTTCACGATGCCTAGCGCGCAGTGCATCATTCGCACCAGGAACATCCCCGCGCGCAGATCGCACGGCAGGTTCTGGATGATGGGGTGGAGCAGCGCGGTCTTCAGCGTGGTGATTTGGCCGTGGACATACTCCCGCGCCGCGGGCATCTCCAGCCCCATCCCCAGCAGGTGATACTGGTAGCTTTCGGGATCGTAGTTCTTCCCCACCAGCCGCAGGTTGACGAAGGGCACCAGCACCTGGCGGTTGTCCATCAGGCCGTCCAGCTCGAGGCGCTGGCCCGCGCCGCGCAGCACCGATTCCAGGTAGATGCGCGTGGTGGGCAGCGCGCCCGCGGCCAGCACCAGTGTCCCGGCGTCGAATTTCTGCGGTGCGCCGCCGGCAACGGGTGTGGCCACTACGGAGGTGACCCGGTTGCCGGAGTCGAACTCAAAATGCGTCACCAGGTGCCCGGGGATGTATTCGAAGTTGGGCAGCGCCAGGCATTCGTCGAGAGTGAGCGACGGCGTGTAGAGCGACTGCGTAGGACAGCCCCACAAACAGCGTCCCAGCCGCGTGCATCCGCGCCGCGCGTTGCGGTCGCGGGCCAGCGTGGCCACGCGCGTCCGCCCGAAATAACAGCCCAGCCGCTGGTGCAAATAGTCGCGGCGCTGCGCGTAGCGCGCCATCAGCTCGCGGGAATGAAAATCAAGATCGAGCGGTTCGAGCAGCTCTCCGTGCAGAGGAAAAAATCTCGCCAGGTCGTCGGGCTCGCCCCCCAGGCCGATGCGACGCGCCACTTCGGAGTAGAAGGGTTCCAGCGCGGCATATGCGAACGGGAAATCGGCCAGTTCGGCGTCGTTGAATGGATAGCAGCCTGCGGTCCACGCCTCGGCCAGGCCGCCGCGGGCGAAGGAAAACAACGGGGCGAAACCCCGCGAGCGATGAAGATAGCCGGCCGCCGGGCGGAAGACGTAGTCCTTGCTCGGCGGGATGCCGTAATACTCCTTCTTTTCCTTTTCGGGGAGAAGCAAGCCTTCCAGGCGCGCGCCCAGAAAGTAGGCGGCGGGGTCCGCCAGACTGCGCTTCAGGCTGACAAAGCTGTCGGACGGATTCACCGGCGCGGGCTTCTGGTAGCCCACGTCCAGCATCGTCACCGGGTAGCCCTTGCGGAGCAGCGTGAGCGCAAGATGGACCGCGCTGGGGCCGGAGCCGATGACGATGACGCGGTCTTTCATCTCCCGCTTTCCTGTGCGCGGAGACTCAGCAGCAGATGGAAGGGCATGAACACAATCACAGCCAGGGCCAACCGCAGCGCGAACATCATTCCGCGCGCGCCAATCCGCAGGACCGCTGCCGCCGGGCTGCTTTCCTCGATGCGCTCATCGAAGCCGGCTTCGGGCGGCAGGCTTTCCAGGATGCCCAGGACCAAAATGAGTTTTTTCCGCAGCGTCGATTGCCGCGCAAAGAAGCTCGCATAGGAATCGGCCAGCAGCGCCAGTGCGGGTGACGTCCCGGCGGCGCGCAGCAGGAAACGGTCGAATGCAGTTTGCGGCGCAAAAACAGGGTGGGCCGAGTGTGCGTGCGCATACCACCCCAGCAAATATGCGCCGGGGTCTTTGCCGGTCAGATAGCGCGCGAAGACACTGCATTCGCGGGCCAGCGCTTCCGGCGAAATGGCGGGTGCTTCAGCCAAGGGCCGCGAGCATCTCCTCAAGGGATTTCATCTTCGCGGTGTGCGTCGCAAGTGAAGGATGACGCTCCGCCGCACCGGAGTTGCGGAAGGCGGCCAACTGACCCACCGTCACCGGGAGCGCGCGGTTGATCAACATCTCGAGGACCGTCAGTGGCGGGATGACCAGCCCGAACGGCAGGCGTATCACGCGCGGTTCGCCCGCGCGCAGGCGCCGGGCCATTTTCTTGAGCAGCTCTTCGATGGGAAGTGCCTCTGGTCCTCCCAGCTCCATCGTCTCTCCGCAAAAGTCACCTTGCCCGGCCAGCGCGGCGACCACACGTGCGGCGTCTTCGACCGCGACAGGCTGCACCGGTGTGCGCCCGTCGCCGAGTACAGGAATCACGGGCAGCGCCGCCAGCCGCGCCAGCCCGGCCAGCACGGGGGAATCATTCCCGAAGATCATCGTCGGCCGCACGATCGTGAATTGTAAACGACTGCCCGAAAGATACAGTTCGGTCCGGCGCTTGGCCTGCGCGTACCAGTAGCGCGTCTGGTTGGGAAACCGGGCCGCAATCGAACTCACGTAGAGCATCCGCTCGACGCCCGCGGCATAACAGGCGTGCACCAGCCGGCGCGTGGCCTCGAGACTGGCCTGGAAATGTTCCTCGCGGGTAGCCTTGCCCGTGGCCGCGGCCATATGAATCACGCAGCTCGCGCCTTGGAGCGCCTCCGTGTAACCCGAGGACTGGAGCAGGTCGCCGTGCACGATGCGCGCGCACGAAGGCAGCGCCCCGGCTGCGGGTGGCTTCCCGCTCCGGCTCAGCACGCGGATTTCCTTCGCGCCCGCGCGCGCCAGTTCCGGCAGCAGATGCCGTCCCAGAAAACCCGTGCCGCCGGTGACGAAAATCTTTTCCAACTCTGGCCGCGCCTCCGCAGCGGCGGCGGTGTCATCTTAACTGAATTTCTTGCAGCGGCTCAGCGAGGAAGCGTTACGGAGTGACTTTCTTGCCATTCAGTGAGGCTGCTTCAGCAAACTGCCGGCTCCACAACAGCCGCCGCAGCCGGAGGACGCCCTGGATGTCGTCCCAGGCCGTGCGGATGATTTTGACGCGGCTGTCGTCGTCTTCGAGCCAGATGACCGGTAAATCTTTGATGCGGTAGCCCTGCTTTTCGGCGAGCACGAGCATCTCGGTATCGAAGAACCACGACTGGTCCTTCACCTGCGGCACGATGCGGTCCACCACCTCGCGGGTGACGAACTTGAAACCACACTGCGCGTCGCTGAAACGCGTGAACAGCACGGCCTTGACGAAGAGGTTGTAGCACTGCGAGATGAACTCGCGCTTGAACTTGCGGCGGGTCTGCGATCCGCGCATCAGACGCGAGCCGATGGCGATGTCGTAGCCGTCCTCAGCCAGGGCCTTCACCGCGCGAGGCACTGCCGCCAGCTCCGTGCTCAGGTCCACGTCCATGTACCCGACGACGTCCGCCGGGCTTTCCGTCCAGGCGTGGCGCAGCGCCCGGCCGCGGCCGCGCAGGTCCAGGCGCATGTAGGCGACGTCGGGATGCTCCTTCTCCAGCCGCTGGGCCACGTCGCTGGTGCCGTCACTCGAGCCGTTGTCCACGATGACCACCCGCCAGCGGGCCTGCAGGTGCTCGGCCAGGAAGGCGCGCGCAGTGGCAACGCTCCTGGCCAGGACGTGGGCCTCATTCAAGACGGGGATCACCACATCCACGGTCATCTCCGCGAGTTTGGCATTGGCTGGGGTCATTGGATTCAGGACGTTTCCCCTCATCTTACACGCCGCCGGGGTGTTCCAACGGGCCGCGGCGCCCCGCGCGCCAGATGACCCTGACCAGCAGCGCGGTGAATCCAGCCGCGCCCCAGGCTATGGCTGTGGTGTGGTCAGCCACGGCAGGCGCGTACTGCGCTGCCGTGCGCGCCAGCGCAGTCAGCCAGGGAAATTCGATGCCGCCGGTGAAAACGCGCTGGAGCGATTCCCATGGCGATTCGCGCACCATCGAGAGGCAGAAAGTCTCCACCAGCGCCGCCGTTCCCAGTAGCGCAGTGATCCACGGCTTGGCTTGTCTGAGCACGTCGGCCACCAGAAGGAACAACAGGGGAACCACGGGCACCATGTACCGGATGCCGTCTTGCCATTGGTGCCGCAGCGTGTAGTGGATGCAGGAACAGAACACCCACAGCGCGGCGAAATACGCCCACGCCAGCCACGCGACGCGCCCTGGGACGCCGTTCGTGCCCCGTTTCACGAGCGCGAAATGGTAGAGCGCGACGGCCAGGATCGGGGCAAAGATCAGCAGGCCGAACAGCGGATCAAACAACAGCGCCCACAATGCCGCGGGCTGCGGCGCTCCGAACCCGTGCTGGCCGGCGTAACCGGTGTAGATGATCTGCGGCATATGGAACTGCGCGGGCAGCCAGGGGTTCCCGTAGCAAAGCCATTGCCAATAGAAGAGAAACCCAACCGGGAGCGCGGCGCCCGCCAGGAACCACAATGAGCTCAGCGCGGCCGGCCAGAATCGCCTGGTCTCCATCTGCCGGGCAAGCGCCCACAGGCCCAGGACGCTCGCCGTGATCGCGCCGGTGAAGTCGGTGAGCACGGCGAACCCCGCGAAGAACCCGCAGGTCACAGTGCGGAGAATCTCGTTCTGCGGGCGCGTCCCCACAGGCCACCACAGCGCCGCAAAGGCGAACAGCCCGCAGAGCGCAACCACCAGGTTCAAGCTCAGCGTGCCGGTTCGGAAGAATACCGGTGTTCCCAGCGCGTAGAGAAACGTCATCCACAGCGCGGGGCGCAACGCAAAGCCCATCTGCTCCATCAGGCGGAACATCACCACAGCGCTCAGCGCCGAGAGCGGGGCCATACAGAACACCATCGCAACCATCGCGGCAACGCCCAGGCGCAGGTCCAATCCGCGCTCCCGGGCCATGCGGTAAAACAGCAACTTGTTGGCGCGCTCCTCTTCGTATTGCGCAGAAACCTTCTCTCCGGGGGGAACCGGACGGATGGGCGCCAGCCTCTGCACCACCGGTTGCAGCAGTGCGTAGGGCACGGCGGCCAGCAGCGACGCCCCCGGGTTGCCGCCCATGTACCAGCCGCGGCCCTCGATGGGAAAGAGGTCCGCGTGCAGATCGTAGTAGGGGTCCACGCGGGGTGTGGCGCGCTCGGCCAGGCTCATCGCCAGGTACAGCTCGCGCACGACAAAGGGCGAAAAATGCGCGCAGTAAATCACCCAGCAGGCCAGGAACACGCGCACCATCACGCTGCGCGGGGCGCGCGGCGGCGCCGTTGCTGGTGCTGCGATGGCGGCAGTCATCAGTCTTCCACCACGTGGGATTCAAATTCCTTGCGGTACGCCAGCCACCGGGCGCGGTCAAAGCCCGCCGGCCCCAGGCAGTCCACGGCGGAGTAAGCCATATAGAGCGCGTGGTGCGTATTGTCGTGGGCGAACAGGCCCTGGCGGCCGAAGGTCAGCAGGCCGTCCAGCCCGGCCAGCCATTCGTCAATTTTTGCAAAGTGCTCGTCGTAGCCGCGGCGGTACATCGGGT
>Ga0247727_10008015_pt1 | contig 19794 bp, 16 predicted proteins | sample WisWelCaveWW1625_FD_202498 | JGI IMG/M metagenome (GOLD analysis project Ga0247727, IMG submission 202498) | Biofilm microbial communities from Wishing Well Cave, Virginia, United States - WW16-25 | ecosystem: Environmental > Aquatic > Deep subsurface > Groundwater > Cave microbial mat | place... | reverse complement strand
GACGCTGAGTGAAATTGCTCGAGAAAAATTCGCCAGTCAAAATGTGCAGGTGGTGATTGCCCCGGCCGTGGGAGGGATCATCGTTGCGCATGAAGTCGCACGCCTCTTGTCGGTGCGAGCTTTGTTCGCCGAGCGCCAAGATGGAAAGATGAGTCTGCGCCGAGGTTTTCACATTGATAAAGACGAAAAAGTTTTAGTGTGCGAAGATGTCGTCACCACCGGCGGCTCGATGCAAGAAGTCATCGACGTAGTTCGCGAGGCCGGCGGTGTGGTCGCCGGCGTTTTTTGCATCGTCGATCGCAGCGCCGGCAAAGCAAATTTCGGCGTGCCGCTGATTTCGACGCTACAATTATCGCCGGAGACTTTTAAGCTGGAGGCGTGCCCGCTGTGTGCAGCCGGAGGCAAGGCGGAGAAGCCGGGGAGTAGGTTGTTGAAATAAGCAAGCCCGTAAATTAGGCATGGAGAAATGAGTGACGAAAATTGACAAATCTTGGTACACACGCCCTCCCGGCTTGCTGGAGCAGCTTTCTGCCGGCGGCGTCGTTGTGCGTCTCGAAAATAATCAAGTCTTCATTGCGCTCGCCACGCAAAAAGGCCGAACGGGATTTATTCTTCCCAAGGGCCGAGTTGAAGACGGCGAAGATCTCAAACAAGCCGCGATGCGCGAGATCGAAGAAGAAACCGGCCTGCATCGATTGAAGCTGCTGATGCCCTTGGGCGTCAAAGAGCGTCTTGATTATGGCAAGAAAAATTGGAAGAAAACCCACTACTTCCTCTTCCTCACGGATCAAGCTGACGGCACTCCTACCGACATCCAATATCATGACGAGGTCGAATGGTTTCCGCTTGAATCGTTCCCCGATCTTTTTTGGCCGGAGCAAACGCAGCTCATTCGTGAAAATTTGCAGAAGATTGAAAACGCTATTCTGAATTCTTAAGAAGAGTCCCGAAGATCAAAAATCATGTCGATCATTAAGCTCAGAGTGCCTGGCTCCACTTCCAATCTTGGTTCAGGTTTCGACACGCTGGGTTTAGCCATTGATTTACATCTTATCGTCAGATTTGAATTGTTGCACAGCGGTTTCGAAATTCACACGCGCGGCGAAGGCGCCGGAACGATTTTGCAGCTTGAGCAAAACTTGATCGTCGTTGCTTTTGATCGACTGTGCCGAGAGCTTCAGATTGAACGCCCGCCGCTTCGGATCGATATCGAAAACCGCATCCCAATGAAACGCGGTTTCGGCAGCAGCGGCGCCGCCATCATCGCCGGTTTGGTTGCCGCCAATCTATTTTTCGATCAAAAATTTTCCGCCATGCAGCTCCTCGAAATGGCGTGTGAGATGGAACATCATCCCGAAAATGTTTCTGCATCGCTTCTGGGCGGGCTGACGGTAAACGACCTCGAAAACGGGCGCTTGCAATGTACACGCTTCGTGCCTCCCTCGGAATGGGTGGCTGCCTGTTTCGTGCCGGAGCTTGAGATCGCCACGCATACCGCGCGCGCTTTGTTGCCGGAGAACATCCCGCATCGCGATGCCGTGCAAAATACCCAGCGCGTCGCTACACTGGTCGCCGCATTTGCGAAGCGCGAGCCGTCGTTGCTGCGTTTCGGCGTGCAGGATTTTTTGCATCAAAAATATCGCAAAGCGTTGATTCCGGGTTTTGAAGAAATTTGCGCTGCCGCCGATCGTGCTGGCGCTTACGCGAGCTTTTTGAGCGGCTCAGGCTCGACGATCTTGGCAATATGTCCGAGCCAGCGCGGCAAAAAGATTTCCACGGCAATGGCGCAGGCTGCGGCTCGCTTCGATCTTTCGGGCAAAACAATGGTTCTGAAATTTGCCCGTGAAGGAGTGGACCGCGTCATGCGCAAGCGAAGAGGCTAACAAATTAAACCAAGCGCGATCAATGATTCGCAAAGGAGGTGGGTGCCAAACGCTCGATTACTAGAAAATTGAAAAGGGGAAAAGTTTGTTTGAAAAGTCTTCTTTATTGTGAAAAAAGAAATTGTCTGTACGGCATCAAACTGATTGGAGGCACTTTATGATTTCCGAATATAAGATCACCACCTACGTTGATTTCACACAGCCGCCACATCGCCAGGCATTTGAAACTGCGCTCAAACACGTCGAGAGCGAATTCTCGCGCGAGTATCCGTTGTTCATCGATGGCAAGCGCGTGAAGACCGGCGATCTCTTGAAGTCTTATAATCCGTCGCAAAAAGATCAAGTCGTCGGCACATTTCACAAAGCCGGAAAAAAAGAAGTCGATCTGGCGATGGAAGCCGCGTTGCGCGCCTTTGAGTCGTGGAAAAATGTCGATCCAGAAGAACGCGCCATCACCCTCTTCAAAGCCGCGGAAATTATGCGACGACGACGACACGAGCTTTCCGCGTGGATGGTGATGGAAGAAAGCAAGAATTGGAATGAAGCAGATGCAGAGACCGCCGAAGCCATCGACTTTCTGGAATTTTACGGTCGTGAGATGTTGCGCTACTCCGACCGTCAACCGATAACATCTGTGCCGGGCGAATACAATGAATTGAAGTACATTCCACTTGGCGTCGGCGTTGTGATCCCGCCGTGGAATTTTCCGCTGGCGATTCTCACCGGCATGACGAGCGCAGCAATCGTCACCGGCAACACAGTCCTGCTCAAACCCGCCAGCGATTCTCCGACCATCGGCCACAAATATGTCGAAGTGATGGAAGAAGCCGGCTTGCCGCCGGGTGTTTTGAATTATCTTCCCGGCAGCGGTAGCGTCATCGGCGATTATCTCGTGGCGAATCCGAAGACGCGCTTCATCGCCTTCACCGGCTCAATGGACGTCGGCCTGCATCTTAATCAACTCGCCGCAACTCCCCAAAAAGGTCAAATCTGGATCAAGCGTGTTGTTGCGGAAATGGGCGGGAAAGACGCGATGGTTATAGATGAAGATGTCGATCTGAAATTCGCGGCAGATCAAACTGCGATTGCGGCTTTCGGCTTTCAGGGACAAAAATGCAGCGCCTGCTCGCGCGTCATCGTCCATGAAAAAGTTTATGATGAATTCGTTGAGAACCTCGCCGAGCACGTGCGGAAAATTACCATTGGCCCGGTGAAGAATCCGGTAAACTGGATGGGCGCGGTGATCAACGGCGGGGCGCAGGAAAAAATCTTGAGTTACGTTGACATCGGCAAAAAAGAAGGCAAGCTGGTAATAGGCGGCGAGCCTGGTCCGCAGCATGGATATTTCGTTCAGCCAACGGTGTTCAAAGACATTGCTCCTGAAGCGCGACTGTTCTGCGAAGAAATTTTCGGCCCAGTGCTCGCCGTCACCAAAGCGCGCTCATTTGATGAAGCGCTGAAATTTGCCAACGATAGCATTTATGGTTTGACCGGCGGCGTGTTCACCAACGACCGCATGAAGATCGAGAAAGCTAAGCGGGATTTTCATTGCGGGAATTTGTACATCAATCGCAAGTGTACAGGCGCGTTGGTCGGCGGCCATCCGTTCGGCGGTTTCAATATGAGTGGCACGGACTCAAAGGCCGGCGGGAGAGATTATCTCTCGTTGTTCTTGCAAGCAAAAGCGATCACGGAGAAATTGTGATACGTCGGGCGAGGCATCGTCGTGTTCAATCGCTTAACACGAACTGCAGAGTCCTGATCATCTAGCAACAGATTACGCGGATTACACGAATTTTTTATTTAATCTGAGTAATCCGTGTAATTCGTTGCAAAAGCCTCTTTATTTTTACTAAAGATAATGGTGTTAAAGGGACCGATAGTAGAGGATTTCATTGCGCCCCACTCATCAGCAACCTTCCGAAAAATTTTCCATCACCCCGCCGGATGCGGCGATTTGGAAAACTCTCAAACAAAACATCAAAGCGATCACCCTCGACTTGTGGGGCACGTTGTTCGATGACAACCACGCGCCGTCAGATACTATCGTTTACAGTGAGCGACGGCAAAACTTCCTGCGAGATGAGCTTGAACATGCGGGATACGTTGTTGATCCTGACAAAATGAAAGCGGCCTACAAGCGCGCGTGGATTTACTTCGACGAGATGTGGGCGCAGCAGAAAGCCTTCGATGCTGCAGACGGCGTGCGAGAGATGTTACATTTTCTCGATGCAAAGTTGCCGCCGGAAAATTTCTCGCGCGTCGTGCGATATTTCGAAGAAGTCTTTGTCGGTGATTTGCCGCCGCAGCTCGACAACTCCATGGCGGCAGTGAAGAAGCTTTCGAGCGTCTATCCGCTATCGCTGATCTCCGACACAGCATGGACGCCCGGACGAGTGATGCGCAGCGCGCTGGACAGTTACGGTGCGCTTGATTCTTTTCGCGCGACGATCTTTTCCGGAGAAGTAGGCGTCACCAAGCCGCACCCGAAGATGTTTCAATTGGCGTTGGAAAAGTTAGGTGTAAAACCAAGTGAATGTATGCACGTCGGCGATTTGCAGCGCACCGACATCGCCGGCGCAAAGGCGCTCGGCGTGCACACGGCGTGGATTTGCCGGCCGGTATATGCGGGCAAGCAGCAGGAAGATGCCGGTCCGGAGGTGATTGTGAGTAGTGTCAAAGAGCTTGCTGACCGAATGATGAATGATTAATTGACTTCGCCCTAAACTAAACAATATCTTCTGGAGGAGGAATTCATGAGAAGTTTTTTTGTCAGCAAATTATTTTTTGTGTGTGCTGCTTATTTGATTTTGGGAATCACCAACGCTTCTTCGCAGTCCTTCGGTGTCATCGATAGAGTCGATCCTCGCGTGAATCAACTTATCCCGCCCGATGCCAAGTTAGAAAAATTAGCGGAAGGATTCGATTGGACCGAAGGCCCGGTGTGGATTCCCAATGAGAAGTGCCTGCTATTTACTGACATTCCCAAGAACACGATTTACAAATGGAAGGAAGGCGAGGGCGTCAGCGTGTACCTGCGCCCCGCCGGATATGCCGGAGAAAATCCTCCCGGCATTGAACTCGGCGCAAATGGTTTGATGCTGGGTCCGGACGGCCAACTCGTGATGTGTGATCACGGCAATCGTTGCGTCAGCCAACTTAATGCGCAAAACTTCACCAAGAAGATTTTAGCGGATAAATTTGAAGGCAAGCGCTTGAACAGCCCCAACGATGGAATTTTCAAATCCAACGGCGATCTCTATTTCACCGATCCGCCGTATGGCTTGCGCGGGCAGAATAAAGATCCCCAAAAAGAGTTGACGTTCAATGGCGTTTATCGTCTGTCAAAAGATGGCAAGCTCACGGTGTTGACCAAGGAATTCACCTTTCCGAACGGCATCGCATTCTCTCCTGATGAAAAAACGCTTTATATTGCCCAATCCGATCCCGACAAGGCGATTTGGATGGCGTTTGAAGTTTTGCACGATGGCAACATTGCCAACGGCAAAATTCTTTTCGATGCCACGAGCTGGGTGAAGCAAGGCAAGAAAGGATTGCCCGACGGTTTGAAGATTGATGAAGCCGGCAATTTGTATGCGACCGGCCCGGGTGGCGTGATTATTTTTAGTCCCGAAGGAAAACATCTTGGCTCCATCGAAACCGGCGAGGCGACTTCCAATTGCGCTTTCGGAGATGATGGATCGGTTTTGTACATCACGGCGGATATGTATCTCTGTAGGATTAAGTTGAGCACGAAAGGGAAATTGTGAAAACGGAAGATCAGTTCGTTGTTATAATTTATCTCTGAGGTCTTGAACATCCTCTGTCAACGACAAAAGATACTTTGCCGCATCCGTCGCCTTTGAGAACTTCTTGACGAAATATTCCTTGTGTGTGGTTTTAATGAGTAATTCGATCTGATCAACGTTTTTGGGCAGTTCTGGATCTGTTTTGATAGCGGTGATTATCGTTTCCTCTAACTTTGCGCGACAATGTTCGAGACATTCTTGAGCGATTAGCGCCTTATCTTGTTCTGACAATTTTTGATAGAGTTTCCAGCTTTGCGTTGGAGTCTTCGAATCGTCTTCATCCCAATCAAAAGTTATCCCATGTTTTCGTGTTACCCCTATCATGTGTCCAAACGGGATTTCGATCAAATCGATTCCGAAACTTTCCATCAGCAGTTTCGACGGTTGAGACCAATTGCCGAGTAGTATGGCGAGGCTTTTCTTGATAGTCGGATAAGTTGTGCGCAGCTTATAATGCGCAACACAAGTCCATGAACCTTTGTCTCGATTGTGCTTTTTGTAACGGATATATTTGGATTCGACCAATATCAGCGGGTTTTCGTTTTCATCCTCGACCACCGTGTCAATCTGATATTGATTGCCGGTATCATTGACAAGCAATAGCTTTTGGCCCGAACGCCTGCCGATACGTTGCCGCCAACATCAACAAACAATCCCAACGGCTCGACAACATTATGAATGATCTTCTGAATTTCCTTCTCAACGCTTTTTCCGATTGCTTCTCCGAGAGCACTTGCAGGGTTGGCCATCTGACTATTTCTCCAGCGTCAAGACAGATTCTTTCAATGCCACGTGATGCCGTTGTGTGTTGCCTTTCCATTTGTCACCGCGATTGCGCAACTTTTGAACATGAAATTTCTTGAACCCAAGCCCGACGCCGATTCGCCCGAGGTACTCTTCGGTGGGAATATGAACGCCATAAGGCGCTGAATCTCCCAAGATGAGCACGGAATGCGCGCCTTTCTTGAGCACTCGAAAATTGTCAGCTAACGCCATTGCCATATCGTTGAAGTATTGTCCCACCATGATGTCGTAGCTTTTCTTGCCGCCTTTGGTCAATCGGTTGGTAGAAAGTTTGTTCACGCTTTGTTGAAGAGCCGTAGCGATCTTTGGTTCGACATCTTTAATTAAAGCCGAGATGATGTTTTGTGTATCGAATTGGCCGCGATTGATTTGTGTCGTTGCGGAGATGATGAGCTGCGTGCGAATTTTTTCGGTGATGTCATTCCATGTGCTTGCATAGCCATTGAAATAGGTCTCGAGTCGCGTGCGATCGGCGTAATCATAATTATTCAAATACGGCGGCGAGGTAAAGCTTAGGTCGAAGAAATCGCTTGGGAGATGGCTATCGCGCGCGTCTCCCAGAATGATGTGCGATGGGGTATTGCGGACTTCTGGATGGATGCTCTTTAAGTCATCGATCATTCGAAACAATTGTCGTTTGAAAGTTTCCAATCCATCCTTTTCTTTAATGCGTTTCTTGGGCGCAATATAGGGCCATCCCGTAGCAGCCGCAGATGCTTGGCGTAGCGCGCAAACCAGCGCCACTTGAAACAGCAAACGATATTTTGTTGTGACGTTTTGATCGACGTAATCGCGGATATAAATCAAATCGCGAAGATTGGGTTCCGAAAAACACTTGCGCACCAACTCCGGCATCAAGTTGGTATCGATCTGGGCAGAGCGGTTTCGAGTCAAATCCAATTCGAAACTGATGTGGTTGGCTTCGTTGATCAACTCGGCGAGATCGAAGTTCCAGTCGGTTTTTGCCGTGGCGATTTTATGAACGAATGGATGCGCTTCGATTCCGTAAGATTCGATTCCTTGTTTCTTACAAACAACGACAGTTGTGCCGGTGCCGACAAAAGGATCGTAAACAATTTGTCCTGAACGGATGTTGTGAACTTCGAGAATGTGCTCAGCGGCGCGGTAAGAAAATCCCGCCGGATATTGATACCAGCGATGAATCGGAGCTTGTTTGCTCTCGGCAAATGTCCCAAACTGGCGAAGCTCAGCAGAAGGTGCGCTTAAATATACTGCAACAGTTTCAGAAACTTTTGACTTCTCCTTGACCTGTGAAGTCGAGTATTTTTTTACGGCCTTTCTTTTAGTTCTACCAGTCGATCTGGATTTCAGTTTACCCATTCCTTCCTCCATGAAAACTCACCACACGTGCAACGATTCGAAGCATACGGCACTATCCATTGTTAATGGCGCATATAATAAACACTTTATTGGAAGGATTCAATCGTTTTGTTTAGTCTGGTTTTCAAAAAAGAAGCCGGCCTCGACATTCGAGAACCGGCTTTCATTTTTAATTAACAGATCAGAGCCGAATTAATTCGTTCCTTCCAACCTCGGCGCCTTTCCCAGAACCTGCTCAATCGTCAATAACTGCATTGTTCCAATATTCAATGCGCGTACACCTTTTTCGATCTTGGCGCGGTCACCGACCAAAATGATCGCGACTTTTTCCGGGTCGATGTATTTCTTTGCAACGCGCTGGACATCTTCTTTGGTCACAGCGAGGATGCGGCCCATGTAGTTGTTAAAGTATTCGTTTGGCAAATCATACGTCACCAGTTCCTGCAAATTTTCGGCGATTTGCCCGACGCTTTGAAATTCCGAAGGGTAGCCGAGTGCGACATAATTTTTTCCGCGCGCCAGCTCATCGTCAGTCACCGGCTCAAGAATGCGCTGCAACTCTTTCATGAATTCTGTCAGCGCCTTGTCGGTCACGTCGGTTTGCACGGCGGCGCTGGCGAGAAATGGGCCGGGAAGCGGGCGGAAGCTGAACGACGATCCAGCGCCGTAGGAATAGCCATGTTGCTCGCGCAGATTTTGATTCAGCCGCGAGGTGAACGATCCACCGAGGATTGTGTTCATCACGGTGAGGGCGAAATAATCATCAGTCTTGCGCGGTACGCCGATGCGACCGATGCGAATTTCCGTCTGCGCGGAACCGGGCTTATCCGCCAAATAAATTTGCCGTTTCTCGACTTGTTTGATGCCCGGCCATGTTGAAGTTGCGATGTCGCCGGTTCGCCAACTTCCGAAAGCCTTCTCCAATTTTCCCTGAACGCTTGCAACATTGGCCGCGCCGACAACGATCAGCGAGGCGTTGTTTGACAGAAAATATCTGCCGTGAAAATTTTTCAGATCAGTGGTGCTCAACGCGCGCAGCGATTTTTCATTTCCAAGACTTGGACGGCCATAAGGATGATTGTCGCTGAAGAGAGTGCGATTGAACAAAACCGAGGCAATCGAGCTTGGCCGGTCGTGCCATTGCAGCAACATCGTCAATTTTTCCTTGCGCAGACGTTCCAATTCTGCGTTCGGGAAAGTCGGACGCAGTACAACGTCTGCGAGCAAAGCGAGCGAGGAGTCAAGCCGCGCCAAAGGAGTGTTGAGAGAAACGACGGAAGTATGTTGTCCCGCTCCGGCGGAGAGATTCGCTCCGAGAAAATCAACAGCATCGGCAAGCTGCAACGCATCGCGGTTGCCGGCGCCTTTGTCGAGCATGTCGGCGGTGAGGCTGGCGAGTCCGGTTTTGCCGGCGCTCTCCATGGCGCTGCCGGCGCGAATTAACAGATTGATTTGCACGAGCGGGACTTGTGATTTTTCCATTAACACAACCGGCAGGCCGTTTGATAATTTGAAATGATGAATCGGCGGCAGTTGTAAAGATGCAGGCTGGCCAAGTTTTGGCGGCGCGCTGCGATCCGGTTTTTGAGCAAAAACAAGAGACGTTGTTATCGTCAGAATAAAAATCCCCGCTGCGATGCTTTTTGAAAAATTCTTCTTCATTAGTTTGTCCCCTTTCCTGCTGATGCGGCAAGCTCGCGTTTTCCCAGCGGCACGATGCTCAACACGACGCGGCCATCGTCGCGCAAATAAGTTTTGGCCACAGCGCTCAAATCATCCGTGCTGATGGCTTGGTAGCGTGCGAGGTCTTCATTCATATAATCAGGATTGCCGGTGTGCATGAAATAATCATTGAGTTGATCGGCCTTCCCATCGATTGATTCCAAGCCTCTGAGAAAAGCGGCTTCGTATTGATTCACGGAGCGCTGCAATTCTCTCGCGCTTGGCGCTTCGTTTTTCACTTTGCCGATTTCTTCTTGAATGACAGTCTCCAGCTCGGTGAGCGTGTGGCCGCTGCGCGCCGTGGCGATGATCATGAATTCCGAAGCGAGACGATTCGAGCTTTGAAATGCCGACACATCCTGCGCGATTTGCAGATCATACACAAGTCGTTTGTAAAGGCGCGAGTTCAGGCCACCTGCCAAAATGTTGGCAAGCAGATCAAGCTCGCCATCTCCGGGTGTATACTGTGGAGCTGACAGCCACGCCATGTACAAACGCGGCAACTGTACACGGTCTTCCAGTACAAGACGCTTTTCATTTTCTACATAAGCCGAAGGCGTAGCCTGCGGAAGAACGGTCGCGCCGCGTTTCACATCCGAGAACCATTTTTCCACGAGCGCCCGCGTTTGCGCCGGATCAAAGTCGCCGGCAATCACCAAGCTCGCATTGTTGGGCGCGTAATATTTTTTGAAGAACTCTACAACGTCATCATAACTTGCCGCGGTGAGATCTTCCATGTAGCCGATGGTCGGCCAATGATAAGGATGATCGTTTGGATAAAGATTTTCGCCGAGCGTGATAAACGCCATGCCGTAAGGTTGATTCTCGATTCGTTGACGACGCTCATTTTTCACCACGTCACGCTGGCCGTCAACTTTTTCCGGTGACATCGCATCCAGAAGATAACCCATGCGATCAGATTCGAGAAAGAGCGCAAGGTCCAGAGCATTGGACGGCATGCTCTCATAATAATTCGTGCGATCATTGTTCGTGGAGCCATTGTTGTTGGCGCCGGCAGCTTCGAGGAGGTTGTCGAAATCGCCCTCGGCGACGTGGCCGGAGCCTTCGAACAGAATGTGCTCGAAGAGATGCGCGAAACCGGTGCGCCCGGTTTTTTCGCGCGCCGAGCCGGCGTGATACCAAATATTGACCGCTACGGTCGGCGTCGAGTGATCTTCGTGCAAAATCACATTCAAGCCATTGGGCAAGACAAAGCGCGAGTAGGGCAGCGACAACCGCGTTTCCTGCGCCGCCAACGACGACGCCAGGAGCACACAAAGCAACAAAGCAGGTCTCATAGAATCTCCTGATTGATGAAATTAGATAATGACGATGTGAATAAGACCGCAGATGTCGGGAAAATGTTTGCGTTGGGCTTAATAAATTGCTGCATGCTAATTGGGCACGATGAGAGGAAGCTGGCGCACATGAATAGAACGATCCGACGATGACCATCCAACAAACATCGGCAGCGCGGAATCGAGATGCCAGCGTTCGGGAGGAGCGCCGCTTGCCGTTAGTTTGATGATGCTCACCGGCTGAACTGGCCGAGATTTCTCAATTGCTGCTTGCATCGCCCATCGTAGACGAACGATCAGCCACGATGCGAGCACAAACATTCTACCACTTTTCTTCATCGATTTTTTTCCTGTGATGGTAACGGCAAAATATATAGAATTGAGGCAGGATTCAATCTTTAATTTCTTGCCGTCGATTTTTTTATTGACATTGTAATTGCCGTTCGTGATATTCCCCAATCTTAAAATTCATCGAAGGATTTCACCCTCAAACGCGGAGGCTTTGTGAATTCCAGTTTTGCTACGAAGACGGGAAGTAGAATCAACGCCGCCTTGTTTTCATTGGCGCTGTTGATTTTTTTAACGCCTGTTGATTCCGCACTGGCACAGGAAAAAGTTTTTATCGCGCCATCTGCAAAAAGTTCAGCAACCGCTGCACGTCTTGAAAAGGCGACTTCTTCCAAAAAACATTCGACCATGAAACGCCTCTCTTCACGTATAAATGTGGAAGAAGTTGAGCCGAACGATGATCCGGAGACTGCGCAAGTGCTCACCGGCAGCTCTCCGATCACAGTCAACGGCACTGCAGAAACTGCAGACATCGGGGCACTCGATATAGATTATGGCGGGGGACTTCTCGACGACCTTGAAGATTTGTATGTGTTGACAATTAGCCAGCCCGGCTTAAAGATCAATCTCTCGGGCAACGAATCTGACCTCGATATTTTTCTTTTTGATGGCGCAGTAAGCGAGATCATTGACAACTCGAATAGCACGGGACTTGATGGAGAAGAAATCGATCAATCCGCGCTGCCAGCCGGCACCTACCTCGTCGCCGTTACGATTTTCGACGATGATCCAATCGGCCCGACAACTTCACCTTATGTGCTGACTCTTATTTTCGGTTTTGGCACGACTGAACCCCCGGCCAACGACGAATGCGCGACGGCGATCACGGTCGGCCCGCTGCCATTTACCGATTCCGTGAATACTACAACGGCGGTCGTCAATCCCAATGACCCGGTTTTGGCATGCGCCGATGGCGGCGGCGGCAAAACCGTTTGGTACAAATTCACTCCGACTAACAACACGACTGTAAGAGTGAGCACTCTTGGCAGCACGCCCGATGATTACGACACGGTACTCGGAGTATTCACGGGAAGCTGCGGGGATCTCACTGAAATTTTGTGCACCGATGACTTGGTGTCTGGGGAAATACGGCAAGCAGACACGACGTTTTCCGTAATCGCCGGGGAGACATATTTTATTCACGTCGCTGAATGGAACGGCGGCGGACCGAATGGAGGTGTACCCACCGGCGGCGATTTGGTTTTTTCCGTGAGAGAAGTCTTGCCTCCGACAAACGACGAATGCGCGGCAACAAGGACAGTCGGGCCGCTGCCATTTGTTGACGAGATAAGCACGGTTCTGGCGACGGTCAATCCCAATGACCCGGCGTTGTCATGTGGAGATGGCGGCGGCGGCAGGACGGTTTGGTACGAATTTACGCCGGCGCAAGACGTTTACGTCAAAGCCAGTACGCTCGGTAGCACCCCGGAAGGCTACAATACCGTGCTCGGTGTTTTCACCGGCGCTTGCGACGCATTGACCGAGGTAAAATGCAGAGACGATGCGTCATCCACTTTTTCTAACAAGGCCGAGCTTTCCTTTGCAGCAGAGGCCGGGCAAACTTATACCATTCTGGTTGCAGAGTTTGGCGGAGTGGCGACCGGCGGCAACTTGGTTTTTTCGGTTATCGAAACCGAGGCGCCGAAACTCTTCCAAGGACCCGCTGCGGGCAGCATTCCCGGCGGCGAAAGCATATCTACCGATGATTTTCCAATCGAGGGGAGAGTAGCCGGCTCTCAAGAGTTTAAGGAGATTCCGCGCCAACGGATAGAATTGATCAAGAACGCTAAAAGCGAAGCTCCCAAGTTTCAAGGTCAACGCCCTCATTTCGTGAAAGACACGGCAATCGAAGCCGCAGCAGAGGGCGCCCGGGAGATCAAATTTCCGCAAGCAGTAAGCCAGCCGAATGCACCCTTCCCGGTAAGCGGGTTTCAGGGCATCGACGATCAGGGTAATTTCATTCCGCCCGACCCGATTATGGCTGCTGGCCCGAATCACGTGATGGGGTGTGTGAATACCGACTTTGCCATTTTTGCAAAAGACGGCACACTCATCGAACAAATTGATGCAACGGAATGGTTTGAAAACGTCCTGCCCGGCCTCGGCCAAGCTTTTGGCGTTGCCTTCGATCCGCAGATCGTCTATGATCATTTTGCCGATCGTTGGGTGATGTTGTATATCGCTTCTAATTTTGAGACCGCGCACTATTACCTGATCTCAACTTCCGACGACAGCGACCCGACCGGCACATGGTACAACTTCGCCGTTCCGGGGCATCTTAACGGTGACACCCCGGACCGTGGTTGGGGCGATTATCCAAAGATGGCCGTCGATGAGAGTGCAATCTATATTACGGCCAACCAGTTTGGATTTATTTCAGGCTCCTTGGGCGTCAAGCTCACTGTTCTTGGCAAAGCTCAATTTTATAACAACACAGCCGGCGCGATTTCCTGGACGAATTTTTGGGATTTGCGCAACCCGGATAGTCTTGAAGACAGAGTTTCCACGGTCATACCGGCTTTGACCTTTGGCACGCCGGGCACGGAATTTTTGATCAACGATTCTCCTTACTTCATCGGCGCCTTCATGACGCTCTGGTCGCTCACCAACCCCCTGAGCGCGACGCCCACACTTTCTGCGGTCAATGTGTCGGTGGACACAAGTTTTGGCGACCCTACGCCTCCTCAACAGCTCGGCGGCGGCTTTCCGCTTATCGAGAGCCAGGGTCGAACGATGTTCCAGGCGGTTTATCGTGACGGTTCGTTGTGGACCTCGCACAACGTACCCGGCGGCACGGACGATGCGTTCGCGGCTTTGCGCTACGTTCGCATTAATACCACAACGGCTGTAGCAACGGAAGACGTCGCTTTCGGAGCCGACAATTTTTGGTATTTCTACCCGGCTTTGATGGTAGATCAGAACAGCAACCTGACGATCGTGGTTAATCGCTCCGGGTTAACTGAGTTTCCGGGCATTCGTTATACAGGCCGGCTGGCTACCGATCCACTCGGCTTACAGCCAAGTTCGCAATTGAAGGCCGGCGAGAGCAACTACGTCAAAACGTTCGGCGGCGGCCGCAATCGCTGGGGCGATTACAACGGCATCGCGCTCGACCCGGTAGACAATAACGAAGTTTGGATGTTTGCCGAATACGCCGAGACGCCGGTCGGCCCTGGTGAAGACGGTCAACGCTGGGGCACGTGGTTTGGCCAAACTACTTTTGCGCCGCTCACCGGCAGCCAGATCAGCCTCGACCCCGAAGAAATTTATTTTGGAGAAGTGGGATTGGGCAATTCCAGCGCGAGTATCCCAGTTAGTATTCGCAGCATCGGCAACCAGAACTTGACGGTGACCGCGATCTCGTCACCAGGCGATAATTATGTTTTAGAAAATGTTCCATCATTACCCGCCGTTATTGCGGCAGGCAGCAGCGTCGAATTTAGCGTGCGTTTTGCGCCGACTGCTTTTACGCAGCTTGCGGACACGATCATTGTGACCAGCAACGATGCAGAAACGCCAACCGCGATAATTGCCCTCTCAGGTCAAGTCGGCGCGGAGATTGATTTGTCCACCCCAAGTTTGGCGACAACCATCCAGGCAGGAGATCTCAGCGAGCTGAGTTTTACGATCAGCAATTTGGGTGGAAGCGACCTAACCTATAATATCGGTGGCAGCGGCGTTGGCGCTCTGAACCTTCCGCCCGGTCTGGTGCAGGCTCGGCCAAACACAAAGACCGAAGAGCATAGCAGCCTGACTGATAAATCACTCCTGCCGGAAGTTTTGCGCTCCGGTTCGGTGGCGCTGCCCGACGCCGTGCAGGCCATGAAGGAACCTCACAAATACAAGAAACTCAAAGGCATTTTTGGGGATTTTGCGCCAGGCTCCAGTTTTGTGCCGCCAAACGATCCAGACAGGCCTTTTACCGCAAGCGCGAACACGATTTTCAAATACGACGTGAGTAATGAAGCCGGTGAAGAGGTGGCGCTGGGTGTTGAATTTGATGGCGCAAATTTCTGGGTAACCGGCGCTGGCGCCAGGAGTGAGAGCGATCCGAATCGCCTCTTTAAATATGATCTGGCGGGAAATCTACTCGCGACCTTCGACCAGCCAACGACGAGCGAGTTTGGATGGCGAGACCTGGCTTTTGATGGCCAATTTCTCTACGCCAGCGATTCGGAGAATATCGATCAAATCGATCCGGCCACCGGTGCCGTAACCGGCGTGACCATCTCCGGCCCGCTTGATCCGAATCGCGGACTGGCCTATGATCCGGTCACTGATCATTTTTGGACGGCGAACTTTGCTTCAGATATTTTTGAAATTGATCGCAGCGGCTCCATCATCAATCAATATCCGAATTCATTGGCCGCCTATGGCCTGGCGTGGGATGCAACGAGCAGCGGCGGTCCGTATCTGTGGATTTGGTCTCAGGACGCGAATGGTACATTGGCAACAAGATTCACTCCATCGAGCGGGACCTTCAGCGCGGTCACTTTCGAGGGCGATGATGCCATCGGCGGAATTGCCGGAGGCGCGACTTTTACCACGGCATTGCCGACGATACCGGACGGCATCGGGGTGTTGGTTAGTTTGCACCAAAGTATACCGGATGTGATCGCCGGTTATCTTACGCCACCGTCGTGGCTCACCGATATCGATCCTGTGCTTGGTACCATCGCCGTGGGAGGGGCAAGTCAAGTTGTCAATCTTCGTCTCGATGCTGATGGCCTAACCGCTGGCGACTATGAAGCCGAACTCATCATCGGCAGCAATGACGATAACGAGGGCCGTACAAAAGTCCCTCTTAGCTTGACTGTCACTGCGCCGCAGGGATCGCAAGCTCGGCTGGACCCACTCTCCAAAAACTTCGGATTCATCGAGGTTGGCGCCAGCAGCGCACCGTCCACGTTCAGCGTGCGCAGCATCGGAACGCAGGTTTTGACTGTTACCGATATTGCCAGTTCGACTCCGGCGTTTACACTTGCCGATGTGCCGTCGTTACCGCTAAACATTGGGCCGGGCACGAATGCGACATTCACCGCGAGCTTTTCTCCAACTACAGCCGGGCCGGTTTCCGGCGCCATCACCATCATCAGCAACGACGCCGATGCTCCGGCACTCACCATTACAGTCAGTGGAATCGGCGTTCCGGTCGGTCGTGCCAAGGCGGGCGTCTTGTATGCTTCGAGCGGGAACAGTGATGGCGGTCGATTCTTTACGATTGATCCTGCCACCGGCGCGGCAACGCTTGTCGGATCAACCGGGTTTGGCGCTGTGGCCGGACTGGCGATCAATTCATTTGGAGAAGTGTTTGGTTCCACTGCATCCGCACCATCCACACTCATCAAGATTAATGCGGAAACCGGCGAAGCGCTTGAGGTCGGAAGTCTTGGAGTTGATTATATCGAATCCTTGGCTTTTGATGCAGACAACGTGCTTTATGGCACCGACGCGACGGACAACAGCGGTCTTTATCGGATCAATCCGATTACTGCGCAAGCGACGGAGATCGGCGCTACCGGGGTTGACCTGATCAGCGGCTTGTCATTTTCGCCGGACGGTGTTTTATTTGCGTCGAACGGGCAAGGCCAGGGGAATGGTCCTGGAGATCAAATTTATACGATCAACACGACGACTGCGGCATCGACTCTTGTGGGCGACGTCGGATTCGACGCCTCGATTCCGGACATCGCTTTCGATCGGAACGGCAATCTTCTCGGCATGACCGGCGGCCAAGGCCCAAGCCCGCGCAGCTTGATCTCCATCGATCCCACGACCGGCGCCGGCACGTTGATCGGAGCGCTTGGCTTCAATTCCATGAGCGGCCTGTGCTTCGCACCCGGCGATCCGGATGCCGTAGAAGACGGCGACCAAGCCTCTTCCGCACCGAAAGCCTTTGTGCTCGAACAGAACTACCCGAATCCCTTTAATCCCTCCACGAAGATTCGTTATGCCATTGCGCAGAACAGCCATGTTGTTCTGAAAATCTACTCCGTGCTCGGCCAGGAGGTTCGAACGGTCGTTGACGAAAAGCAAACGGCGAATGCCTACGAAACGATTTGGGATGGCCGAAACAATACAGGCGTCGCGATGCCGTCGGGAGTGTACTTCTACCAAATTCGCGCCGGCAATCACGTTGCGACTCGGCGGATGTTGTTCTTGAAATAAACGGCGCAAGGCGCAAAGAGCGAAGCGCATGGCGCAATACGCCATGCGCCCTGCTCCATGCTCTATGCGCCAAAAGCGAGTAAGAGTAGGAGTATGAGTAAGAGTACGAGATGGATGATTTACTCTGAAGCTGTCGAGCTTGGCCGGGTGAGGTGAATCATCCGCCGCGCGAGGTGTTTGTAAATTCCGTACGGCAGCGCGCGAACCAGGTGAAAGATGATTCTCATTTGCCAGGGATAGATGTACTCGCGTTTTTTCTTTGCCACGGCGTTGATCATCATCTGCGCCGCGTGCTCCGGTGTTTGTAAAAATATTCGGTTGGGGTTGCCGCGATTGATCGCCGTATCCACGAAGCCGGGATGAATCGTGGTGATCTGCAATTCGGGATATTCGACGGCAATGGCTTCGAGATAGTAAGTTAGCGCAATTTTTCCGGCGCTGTAAATGCTTCGCGCCGGCAAGCCGCGCATCGACGCTATGGAGCCGATGCCAACCACTGCGCCGTGTTTTTGCTTGGTCATCACTTCTAAACATGCTTTCGCCGTATAAAGCGCGCCCTTGAGATTCGTGTCGATCATCCGCTCGACAAGATCCCAATCCCATTTGTTGCGAGAAGTTTCCCCACCGATGCCGCTGTTTACCCACGCAACATCCAACTTGCCGCTTTCTTTCACGAAATCATGAACAGCCCGCTCGACTTCTTCGCGATTGCGCACATCGCAAGCGCGAATCCAAAAACGGCTGCCGCTGTTGCGCAACTGCCCGGCGAGAATTTGCAATTCTTTCTCTCTTCGAGAGAGCAGGCAGAAATGAATTCTGTACGGCGCCAGTGCGTGCACCAGCGCCCACCCCAACCCCGACGACGCGCCGGTGATGAGCACGGATTTGTTGGACCAATAGGAAGTCAATAATTTATTCATGCGAGCGTATGAATTTGACTTTGAATGAACATATTGTATGGGAAAGGGTTGGGAAGGAATGAAAGAACCTGCGGAACTAAACTTCGATGGTCATTTGTTGGTTGGGGCCGTCGAGAGTAACTTTCCATTTGTTGATGAGGTCACGGCCCAGGAGATTTATTCTTAAAGCCGGACTAATGATGACATCGATCAGCTCATCATTTCCAAAAGGATTTTGTAAAATGACGGCGGCAATTCTCAGAATCTGCTCACCAGTGGCGCCCCGCACTTTCAAATAAGCACAATACTCCAATGATAGTTTCTCAAACAATTCTTCTTTCAGGCAGGTTATATCCGCGCCACTGTCTACCAGAAATGCCTCGATCGTTATCGATTGCGTGATAGGATTGGAAATTGCCAGATTGAGCATTGGCGCAGGTGGGTTACGATCCGGTGAGTACTGGAATAATAGCGGCGACTTTGTCATGTCTCTCAACTCTATAGTTGCGGACTTGGTACAAAAACGATTCTTTCTTCTCTAGAAATTTTGCCCACGTACATTGTTTTATATCCATATTTTTCGATCACAGTTTTCAAAAGCCGGTTTTTATCCTCGTCTATTTCAACATAGTCATCAATAATGGCGGCGTATTTGCCGGCGTGCTCTATTAATAACTCGGGAAGCAACTGATCAAATTTTGCCTTTGCCGTATCGAGCCGCCGTATTTTTTCTTCGTGCTTGGATGTTGAAGTATTTTTTTGCAAGCGCTCTGTACTCGACGTTGTGTAGATAAGCTGCTGATCTCGGATGCGATCGCTCTGAGCCTCGTCCTTTGGCTTGTCATCTGATGTGCTGCTCATACATTAGCCTCAATTGTGGTAAAAATCGCTGTGTTCATTTCCGTCCCCAGCATGATTACTGATTCAGGATTGGCATCGTATCTGTTTCATTCTTGGACTGCGCATTCTTACGACTCGCTTTTCGGTGGTGATCTCGCCCATGTACATGGAACGGTAGCCGTATTTTTCAAGGACAATTTTTATCAGCGCTTCTTCATCTTCGTGTATCTCGACAAAGTCGCCTATAACAGCAGCGTATTTACCCTTGTGTTCTTTTAACAATTCAGGAAGCAATTGCTCGAATTTCTTCTGCGCTGCTTCAAATCGTTGTAATTTTTCGTCATCCTTGGACGAAGACCTTGTTTGCGTGGAACGATGCAGGCTTGTCGCTGGATAAGCAAGTGATGAATCTTTGACACTCAAGCTCTCAGCTTCATCTTTGGGGTTGTCATCAGATGTGCTGCTCATAAACAAACCTCTGTTATGGTAATCAGCGCTATTTTTGTTTCTGCCTCAAAATAGCATAGAAAACTATAAAGTCAATGAAATTTAAGGGCAAAGAGTGCTCATTCTGCTCTGCTCCGAATTCGTGCTTCTCGGATTTTGGAAAGAATCACCAGCGAAAAATGTAGCGAGGGGCTTATTCCAATGATAAGAAAAACTATTAATAAATGATTCAATT
>Ga0247727_10008014_pt1 | contig 19796 bp, 16 predicted proteins | sample WisWelCaveWW1625_FD_202498 | JGI IMG/M metagenome (GOLD analysis project Ga0247727, IMG submission 202498) | Biofilm microbial communities from Wishing Well Cave, Virginia, United States - WW16-25 | ecosystem: Environmental > Aquatic > Deep subsurface > Groundwater > Cave microbial mat | place... | reverse complement strand
CAAGGGCTATCTGATCTCCATGCTGTTGTTGGAAACCGGCATGGTAGGCGTTTTCTGCGCGCTCGATTTGCTGCTCTTCTATATTTTTTGGGAAGCGATGCTCATTCCGATGTACTTCATCATCGGCATTTGGGGCGGCGCACGGCGTATTTATGCGACTGTGAAATTTTTCATCTACACGATGTTTGGCAGTTTGCTCATGCTCGTGGCGATTCTGTTTGTGTATTTCTATACCGGCGGCACGACGTTCGACTTGCTCTCCATTCGCGAACAAGTTTTTCCCGTTCAATATCAACTCTGGTTGTTTGCCGCGTTCGGGCTTTCCTTCGCCATCAAAGTGCCGATGTTTCCGTTTCATACCTGGCTGCCGGATGCGCACGTCGAGGCGCCGACTGCGGGCAGCGTCATCCTCGCCGGCGTTTTGTTGAAGATGGGCACTTATGGATTTTTGCGATTCTGTCTGCCGCTCTTTCCCAATGCCGCGATGGAATTTGCGCCGCTGATCTCGATCCTCGCGCTCATCGGCATCATCTATGGCGCGTGGGTGGCGATGGTGCAGCCTGATATAAAAAAACTCGTGGCCTATTCAAGCGTCAGCCATCTCGGCTTCGTCATGCTCGGAATTTTTACATTCACGCATCAAGGCGTGCAGGGCGGATTGATACAAATGGTCAATCACGGTTTGAGCACCGGCGCGCTCTTCATTTTGGTGGGAATGATCTATGAGCGACGACACACGCGCTTGATTGCCGACTTCGGCGGCCTCGCGAAACAAATGCCGGTCTTTACAACTTTCTTCATGATCATCACGCTTTCTTCGATTGGCCTGCCGGGCTTAAACGGCTTCGTCGGCGAATTCTTGATTTTGCTCGGAACGTTTTTAACGAATAAAGTTTACGCAGCGATTGCCGCGACTGGCGTCATCTTTGCCGCGGTGTACATGCTGTGGATGTTTGAGCGGGTCATGTTTGGCAAAATTACCAACGAAGAAAACGCCCGCTTGCGAGATTTGTCGCCGCGCGAAATTACCGTACTCGTACCGGTGGTGATTTTCGTGGTGTTGATCGGTGTTTGGGCAAATCCTTTTCTGCAAAAAATGGAAACCTCGGTTGACCACTTGTTAAGCTCCGTGAAGCAACGAGCCGCGATGGCTGAACAGCTTGAGCGAGGAAATGTTGCAGGGTCGCAAGAAACGGGAATGGCCGAGATGAGCGGGGAGGACGCGAAATGAATTTCTCTTCACAGGATTTCGTGCTCATCGCCCCGCAACTGATTTTGACAGTTCTTGGTTTTTTCATTATTCTGATTGGGTTGATTTTCCCGCGGCTCTATCGAGAGACACTGGCAGCGATCGTATTGATCGGTTTGGCCGCGGCGATTTTTGTCGCTTTGCAAAATTGGGGCGCATCGAGCACGGTTTTCAACGGCATGCTGTCGGCGGATAAATTCTCCGCTGGTTTTCAATGCATCTTCATCATCGGCGCAGCGTTGACCGTGCTGCTGTCGCTGAATGAGCTTGAAGGGCAATATCTATTATATAGCGAATATTTTGCCATCGTCATTTTTGCAACAGTGGGGATGATGTTGATGGCAGCAGGCAGCCACTTGCTCACCATCTTCCTCGGACTTGAAACGCTGTCGATCTCGCTTTACATTCTTGCCGGTTTTCGCCGCACCCATGAGTTAGCGCTGGAGTCTTCCTTCAAATACTTTTTGCTCGGCGCGTTTGCCAGCGGATTTCTCCTCTATGGCATAGCTTTGGTCTATGGCGCAACCGGAAGCGCGAACTTGCAAGACATCGCGCAAGCGATTCGTGACGGAAATCTTTTGAGTAATCATCTTCTCACAGCCGGCTTGGTGTTGTTGTTTATCGGGTTCGGCTTCAAGGTTGCCATTGCCCCGTTTCACATGTGGGCGCCGGATGTCTATCAAGGCGCGCCGACGCCGGTGGCGGCGTTCATGGCCACAGGTTCGAAGGCTGCCGGATTCGCGGCGCTGCTGCGCGTCGTGATTGCAACCGGAATGTTAGCAGACGTTCGCTGGCAGGATACGCTTTGGGTTCTCGCCGTATTGACGATGACCATCGGCAATGTCATTGCGTTGCGGCAAGAAAACATCAAACGCATGCTTGCTTACTCCTCCATCGCTCACGCCGGATATATTCTCGTTGGCGTGATTGCCGCGAATGAGCGCGGTTATTCGAGCGTGTTGTTTTATTTGTTGAGCTACACTTTCATGAACGTCGGCGCATTCGGCGTCGTCTCGATGCTTTCCGACAAATCGAACGAGACGCTTCGAATCAGCGACTATCGCGGTTTGGCGCAGCGGCGGCCTCTGGTCGCGCTGGCCATGGCGGTTTTCATGTTCTCGCTCGCCGGTATTCCTCCCTCGGCGGGCTTCGTTGGAAAATTTTATGTGTTCGGCGCCGCGGTGCAGGCGGGCTACATCTGGCTCGTCGTCCTCGGCGTTTTGAACTCGCTGGTGAGTCTCTATTACTACCTCGGCGTTGTTGTCAACATGTATATGCACGATCCGGTAGACCAGCCTGCACAACCCGTGCCTCTCCCCACCGTCGGCTTGGCGTTGGCGATTGCGGTTTTTGCCATCCTCGATCTTGGCATATTCCCTGCGCGTTGGATTGAGGCGTTTCAAGACCTTGCCGCCTCGCTGAAGTAATCCCTGTTGTTGTCGTAAGCAGCATACCTGTTTTTTATTCAAGCCGATATTTGTCGTTGAGATTTGGGACGCGGGATTTCTTTTTTGATTTGACGCTTTTGTGAAGGTTTTGTCGAATATTTTAGAAACAATTCGAACTTTTTTCACGAAACGAGCAATATATTAAGGCAACGTGAGAATTTAACAAAAGCAGGCAGGACGCCGCCATGTATCACAATACGATAGGACAAAGCTGGCAGGGAATGCGGGTACAATCCATGTCACACCTCGAAGACAAACTCAGTCTCATCTCCAATCGCTTCGATGAGGCCTGCGCGCAATTGGCCGCCGACAATTCCTCCGGCGCTAGCGAGTTGTATCGATGCAGCGTGCAACTGGTCTTGAGAGTATTTGACAACCTGCCGGACATTACGCCTGCACTGGAAAATTTGTGGCCCCTGTGGCTGCGCATGTTGTTGCGCGCCCAGCCAGCGATGGCGCCGTTCTATACGTTGAGCAATCAAATCGCTCTGGAGATGGAGAAGAAATGGATCGGCCTGCCACAACGCGTGCAAGCCTTGCGTGATTTTTTAAAAGCGGAATATGTACAGCTTGGCAGGCCCGAAGAGAGCGTTGCCGATCACGTCGCCGGATTGATCGCAAAGTCGCCGGTGGTGATGACGCACAGCTTCAGCGCGACGGTCGCGCTTGCTTTGGAGCGTGCGCATGCAGCCGGAACGCGAGTAAGAGTATGTATCAGCGAATCGCGGCCGGCGGGGGAAGGGCGGCGCCTGGCCGAGCGCCTGGCGCGCGCCGGCATTCCCGTCCATTTTTTTGTAGACGATGCGCGCGCGTTGCACATCGGCCATGTTGACCTGTTGCTGCTCGGCGCCGACCGTGTTGCCGAGCGGTCCTTTCAAAATAAAATCGGTTCGTGCGCCGCCGCACTCTTGGCACAGCAAGCAAACGTGCCAACCGTGATCGTTTCACAGACCAACAAATTTTGGCCGCGACATTTGCCGATGGCCATTCACGGCGCAAATTCCCCAAGTGAGGTGTGGAGTGAACCGCCGCAAAATGTTTTGCTCGAGAATCCCTATTTCGAAGAAATCGACTTGCAGCTCACCATGGGCGTCGTCACCGAGCGCGGCTTGATGGTGGCCCCGGACATCGCCGGATATTTCGACAATTTTCCGGTTGCGGAGTTTTTGCAGAATTATCAAATTTGATCCCAACGCGGATGAGCCGAAATCTTACAAGTGTCGACCGCGAATGGGCGCGAATTAACGCGAATAAAAAATAGCGTTTATGCGTGTCGATTGGAGTTCAAGGATTTTTCGCAGAAAAAGCATCGGTTTCATTTTAAGAAGCCAACACTGACGACTCGACCCCGGGTTTATAAAAACAAGAGAAGCCGAGCGGCAGCTACCAAGCAGAAATCTTTTGACTGCAAATTTACGCTATTGTTGGCAAATAAGAATTCGCTCCTATTCGCGGTTAAAAATATTTTCTGAGAAAGCAAAGATTTATTACATGAGAGACATGGAAATCAAAATCAAACACGGCAAGATCGACGCCGAAAAATGCGAGGTGCTCGCACTCTTCGCTTCAGCGCGGAACGGAAAGATCGTTCCTGGGATTTCGACATCTCATGACAGCCAGATTCACCGCTTGCACGAGCTTCGCGATTTTACCGGAGCTTCGGAAGAGATCGCTTGGTTATATCCTTCCGAGGGTAACGCGAAACGTGTATTAATTTGCGGCCTCGGCAATGCTGCAAATATTGATATCGAATCACTCCAGCAAGCGGTGGGTAGGATCGTGCAAGCCACTCGGAAAAGCGGCGCGAACAGCTTGTGCCTTGCTTTGGATAGCATGCCGTCTGGAGAACTTAGCGCGAATAGAAAAAACCAGCTTGCTGTCGAAGCGCTGCTGTTGGCAAACTATCAATTTGCAAAATACAAATCAAATCAAGATGGCAAAGAAAAGCCGCTGCGCAGCGCGATGATCTTGTTGACGGGTCAGGATGATCTTGTGCAGGCGCAAGACGGGGCTCGGTGGGGAGAAATCGTCGCACGGTGGACGTGCTTTGCCAGAGACCTGCAAAACACGCCGGCCAATGACATGACCCCGGCGCAGCTTGGCAACATCGCGAAAGCAAAATCCCGCGAGGGTGGACTCCGCTGCAAGGTCTTCGATCAAAAGGGCATCGCGCAACTGAAAATGGGTGCGTTGCTTGGCGTTGGTCAAGGTAGTGTGAACGAACCTCGCTTTATTATTCTTGAACACAAGCCCGCTCGCCGCGCCGGCGGCGCGATTGTTTTCGTTGGCAAGGGAATCACTTTCGACACCGGCGGCATCTCGATCAAGCCATCCGACAATCTTGATACGATGAAGTATGACATGTCAGGCGCGGCGACGGTATTGGCCGCCGTCGGTGCGTTGGCGGAATTGGGTACTCCGCTTCATGTCGTCGGGCTGATGCCCTGCGCGGAAAATATGCCGGGCGGTCGGGCGCAGCGGCCGGGAGATGTCGTGCGCGCGTGCAACGGCAAAACCATCGAGGTGGCCGATACCGATGCAGAGGGCAGGCTTATTCTTGCTGATGCGCTCGCTTACGCGCATCGCTACAAACCGGAGGCGGTTATCGATCTGGCGACACTGACCGGGGCGGTGTATGTTGCGCTCGGCACGACTGCGGCGGGTTTGTTTGGAAAAAATAAAACGTTGTTGGATAACATCAAAAAAGCAGCAAGCACGACCGGTGAGCGTGTGTGGGAGCTGCCGCTCTTCAAAGAATATTTTGATGCGATGAAAAGCGAAGTTGCCGACATCCGCAACATTCCATCCAAGTCCACAGGTGGCGGACCCAGCACCGCCGCGGCTTTTTTGGCAACCTTCGCGGAAGGCTATCCCTGGGCGCATCTCGACATTGCCGCAGTCGCGCATCCAAAAGAAGACAAGCCGATTACCCCCAAAGGCGGTAGCGGCTGGGGCGTGCGATTGTTAGTGCAGTTTTGTAGGGATAGGCTTGAGCGAGAAGGAAAATGAAAAATATTCCTGCCACACCGATCAAAAAACCACGCGGAAATTTTTAGCTTTTCGTCTGTGTGGTTTTTTAATCCGCGTGGCATTCATGAAATTTTCTCTGAACAAGGTTATTTTATGGTTGAAACCCCCATCCGCCTCGGCGTCATCGGTTGCGGCATTGCGACCCGAAATTTGCATTGGCCGGCGATCAAAGTCTTGCATGATCAGTTCAATGTCGTCGCCGTTTGCAATCACACTAGGCCAAAGGCCGAGAGCTTTGCTACCGAGGTGGGCGGCGCTGAAATTTTTACGGATCATCGCGAGCTGCTTTCCTCCGGCCTGGTCGAGGCGGTCTTGGTTTGCCTGCCCATTAACGTGAACGCGGAAATATCAGCAGATTGCCTCAACGCCGGAGTACACGTGCTTTGCGAAAAGCCGTTGGCGCACGAACTCGAACCAGCGCGTAAGCTGTCAAGCCTCGCCGAGAAATCCAAAACGATTCTGATGGTCGGCGAGAATTATTATTATCGCGACGATTATCACGCCGCTTTGTCGGCGATCACCTCCGGTCATGTTGGGCAGATTTTTCTCATTCAATACTCGGCAACCGGAACCGTCGATCATACTCAATCTTACGGCGCAACGGCGTGGCGGCAAAAACCGGCGCATCGCGGCGGATTCGTAAGCGACGCCGGAGTTCATCATGCGGCAACGTTGCGGCTTTTCGGCGGCGAGGTCGCGCGCGTGCAGGCATTTGCACGAAACGTCCATCCGGTCATCCGCGCCGAAGATAATCTCATCGCTTCATTGCAATTTGCCTCGGGCGCGCTTGGATCATATTCCGCCACTTACACCGCCGTCGATGTCCCGCATAGCACGATGCTGAGAATCTTTGGAACCGAAGGCACGATCGACATTGGTCATGGTGAGCTACAAATCAGCGGGCAACATGCTTTCACCAAGAAGTACCAACCTTTTGATAACGGCATGAGCAATCAATGGCGGGCGTTTTATGATGCGGTTCGACACGGAAAGAATTTTCCTTCCACGCCGCGAGTTTGTCTGGTTGATCAAGAATTGGTCTGGGCGATGTTGGATTCGGCGGAAACCGGGAAGATCGTCGATTGCCGACCTAACTCGGACCAGCCGCAACCAAACAAGCGTCAACCGCGAATGAGCGCGAATTAACGCGAATGAAAAATATTGGCGTTCATTCGTGTTGATTAGCGGTTTAAAAATGTTTGCCGAAAAAGCGCTGATTTCACTTTAAAGAAACTAAATAACACTGATTTCTCAGCATTCTGACTCATCCGTCGTCCTACCTATTTGCCATCAGCAGAGAAAAATAGCTTGCGTATTCGGGGTCGGAATGTTAAATTTGTCACCAGCTTTGAAAAAATTCTTATAAACAGGGTGGGGAGCTCTGCACAATGGTTAAACCGTCCAGGGCGTAGCACTCGAAGATGTGACCATTCAGTCATCCCGACTGGTCGGGATGATTTTTTTTGTTAGGGTGTGCATGTTTCAGGAGTTGACCAGCCGATTCGACGGCATTTTTCGCCGTCTCAAAGGCCATGGCAAGCTTACGGAAGAGAATATCGCAGAAACCATGCGCGAAATTCGCCTGGTCTTGCTGGAAGCGGATGTCAACTTCAAAGTCGCTAAAGAGTTCATTGCCAAAATCGAAAAAAAGGCGGTCGGCGAAGAGGTCGTCGGCAGCATAACTCCGGCGCAGCAAGTCATCAAAATCATGTATGATGAGTTGACGTTGTTGCTGGGCGGCGTCGATACGCCGTTGCGCGAAGCCAATCTGCCGCCGACGGTCATCATGGTTGTCGGGCTGCAAGGCTCGGGGAAGACGACGTTCTGCGGCAAGCTGGCCAAGCATCTCGTCGGTCGTGAACGCAAGCCTCTTTTAGTTGCTGCGGACTTGCAACGTCCTGCGGCAGTCGAACAACTTAAAGTCGTCGGCAAGTCTGCAGGCGCTGAAGTGTTGGCGCAACTCGATACGACGCCGGTTGCCATTTGCAAAATCTCCATCGGCGAGGCGCGCAAGCGTTTTTTCGATACGGTGATCCTCGATACCGCCGGCCGTTTGCACATCAACGACGAGCTGATGAAAGAATTGCGCGCGATAAAAGATGTAACCGAACCGCACGAGATACTTTTCGTCGCCGACGGCATGACCGGTCAGGATGCGGTGAATGCAGCGCAGGCGTTTCAAGCTCAGGTGAATTTCACCGGCATCGTGCTGACCAAAATGGACGGCGATGCGCGCGGCGGCGCGGCGCTGTCGATCAAGCAAGTCACCGGCAAGCCGATCAAGTTCTTCAGCGCCGGTGAGAAGCTCGATGCGCTGGAAAAATTTCACCCGCCGCGCATGGCCGGCCGTATTCTCGGCATGGGCGATGTGGTGACGCTGGTTGAGAAAGCCCAAGAAGCAGTCAGCGTCGAGAAGATGAAGGCGCTGGAGAAAAAACTCCGACAAAGCGCCTTTACGCTCGAAGACTTTCTCGATCAACTGCAGCAAGTGAAAAAGATGGGACCGCTGCAACAATTGGCCGGCATGCTGCCGGGGATGAACAGCAAGGCCATGGCCAATGTCGATCTCGATGACAAAGCATTGGTGCACACTGAAGCGATCATCCAATCCATGACCATCGAAGAGCGCCAGCGGCCAAAAATTCTTAACGGCAGCCGGCGCTTGCGCATCGCCAAAGGCAGCGGCACTTCGGTGCAGGAAGTAAATCGTTTGATCAAGCAATTTGAAATGATGCAAAAAATGATGAAGCAGGCCGGGCGTGGCGGTATGCCCAAAGGTCTGCCATTTGGATTTTGAATCTAATGACTGACCGGTCAGTCATTAAATTGTTTGTGATACTCTGATATGCTCAAGCAGTTCTGTAAAAACTGACCGGTCAGTTTCTTAGAAGTGAATCAAAATTTTCAAGGAGGTTATTTTGGCAGTCCGTTTGCGTTTGAAAAGGATGGGAAAAAAGAAACAACCGACTTATCGCATTGTGGCGATAGATTCCCGCGCCGCACGCGATGGCAAATACATCGAGAATCTCGGCACGTATGATCCGCGCCAGGAGCCGGCCAAAGTGCAGCTCGTCGAAGCGCGCGCGCTCTACTGGCTCGATCAGGGTGCACAACCTTCGGATACCGTTTACGGCCTCCTGCAACGCAAGGGCGTGTTGCTTCGCCGGCACCTCAAAGGCCTCGGCGCCGAAGATGCCAAAGTTCAGGAAGAAATGCAGAAGTGGGAGATGATGCAAGCCGATAAACTGAAGCGTCGCGAAGCCGTGAAAGCGCAACGCAAAGTCAAGGCAAAAGCCACAACCACAACTCCTGAACCGGCAGCCATTGAGCCGGTAGCAGCGGAACCAGTTCAGACCGAAGCCGGTCAAGAGCCGGCCACAAGCTGATGTGATTTTGGCTGTCATGCCTCAACCCTGAAGGGCGCTACAGAGACGATCTCGAGCAGTTTTCGATTACGAAGGCGGGTGAAGCAGTCTGGAGGAGGGATAGGAAAACTGAGGCTCTTGATGTAAGCTCCGGAATTTCCGGACGCTCTCTTTTGCGACCCATAAGGAGTGTGGAGCATGAAGGAGTTCATCCTGTTTATCGTAAAGCATCTCGTCGACAAGCCCGAAGAAGTTCAGATCAACGAAATCGACGGCGAACAAACTGCGGTGTTCGAGCTGCGTGTGGGGAAGGGTGACATGGGAAAGGTAATCGGTAAACACGGGCAAACAGCAAGATCCCTCCGTACTCTTCTGGCTGCCGCATCCGCAAAACGAGGCAAGAGAGCAGTGCTTGAAATCCTCGAATAAATCTGGCGCAGAAAATTCTCAAACCCTGATCGCCATCGGCGATATCGTACGGCCTCAAGCGCTGAGTGGCTTCGTCAAGGTCAGGCCATTAACCGACTGGCCGGAGAGATTCAAGAAGCTGTCGTCTGTTAGAGGTGCTAGGCATGGCCGGGTCGAGCGCGAACTGCAAATCGAAGAAGTCATCGTACGGCAAAACAATCTGACCATAAAGTTTTTCGGCATTGATGATCGCTCCGCCGCCGAGTTGCTGACCGGTTTGACGCTGGTTATCCCTCGGAGTGAATGTTTAAATTTGCCGGCTGGAGAATTTTACACCTTCGAGATCATCGGTTTGAAAGTCATCAATCCGCAGGGAGCGGAAATCGGAGTGCTGATGGATGTCATCGATTATCCCGCGAATGATGTGTGGTTGATTCGCAAAGACGGAAAAGATGTGCTGATTCCCGCCACACAAGAGTTTATAAAAGAAATCAATCCTGCCGCCGGCTTTGTCGTTGTCGATCGCATCGAAGAGTTCGAGGAATAACGGCGGTGCAGATTCATTTGATCAGCGCTTTCCCGAATATGTTCGAAGGCCCGTTGAGCGAGAGCATGATGCAGCGGGCAAAAGATCGTGGCATCGTTGAGATTCACATTCACGACCTGCGAGAATTTACCGACGACAAGCATCGCAGCGTCGATGACTATCCCTATGGCGGCGGCCCGGGAATGATTCTCAAGCCCGAGCCGATTTTCCGTTGTGTCGAGCATATCAAAGAGCAGCTCGGTGAAACTCCGGCGCGGGTTATTCTGACCTGTCCGACCGGAGAGATGTTCACCCAAGCAAAGGCCAACGAGCTGTCGAAAGAAGCTGCGTTCATTTTCATCTGCGGCCATTACAAAGGCACCGACGAGCGCGTGCGCGAGTTGGTGGCCACCGATGAAATCTCCATCGGAGATTATGTGTTGACCGGCGGCGAGTTGCCGGCGATGGTTGTGGTCGATGCAGTTGTTCGCCTCTTGCCCGGCGTTCTCGGCGACATGGACTCTGCGGCTGGTGATAGTTTTCAAGGCGATCTGCTCGATCACCCGCATTACACCAGGCCGGAAGATTTTCGCGGCCATCGAGTACCTGACGTGTTGATGTCCGGACATCATGAAAAGATTCGGCAGTGGCGAGAAATGAAATCACGCGAACGCACCGCCGAACGTGGCGCAACTTTCAAGTTGCCGCCCGACGAGCCGGCTGAAATCTGATACGCATCTGACTGCTCAGAAAAAACCTTAGGCAAAATGTTTAACGCCAAAATCATTTAATCATTTTGCCATCAAATTATTTTTGCCATAAAACTTTCGGTCTGAACTAGTGGGACTGAGTTTGTTTGGCTAAGTGTATAATATGAAAATTGCCGGCATAGGCGATTTGATTTGACAGGAGAGCGACAATGAATAAGATTGAAGCATTGACTGCGGCACAGTTGAAGACGAATGTGCCGAAATTCCACCCCGGCGATACCGTGGCTGTGCACATCAAAGTGCTCGAGGGCGACAAGGAAAGAGTCCAGGTTTTTGAAGGCGTGGTCATGCTGCGCAGCGGCAGCGGCATCAACGAAACCTTCACCGTGCGCAAAATTTCCGACGGCATCGGCGTCGAACGCATCTTCCCGCTGCACTCGCCGAACATCGAAAAAATCGATCACCTGCGCACCGGCAGCGTCAGCCGTGCCCGGCTTTACTATCTGCGCGACCGCAAAGGCAAAGCAGCGCGCATTGATGAGAAGCGATAAGCGTTTTCGAGTTCTCTTGAAACCGTCATCACCGGCTTGCTGGTCGTGACGGTTTTTCTGTTTTATCCACGTTCAAGAGAGTGGCGTACTCAAGGCAGTAGAAATTTCAGAACAATATGAGTGCTACAGAACATAAACAAACGACAATACTTTATCACAAACGGGAAGAAATAGAAAACCTCATTCGTGAGTTTGAAGCTTGCACCCTGCCGCGAGAAAAGTGGACTCATCATGCTCATCTTACGATGGCGCTGGTTTATCTCAAGCATTATCCGGTTTCTGATGCGACTGAACAAATCCGTTCCGGCATTCAACGCCTCAATGGAGCCCACGGCGTGAAGATGACGAAAGATCATGGCTATCATGAAACCATAACCTTATTCTATATTTGGGCCGTTGGAAAATATTTGCAGAGCGCAGATTCGAAGAACTCGCTCGTCGAGCTTGCAAATGGACTCATCAACAGCAGTTACGCCGAAAAGAATTTTCCTCTTGAGTTTTACAGCCGAGAGCGTTTGATGTCTTGGGAAGCGCGCAGCGGCTGGCTCGAGCCTGACTTGAAAATGATGGATTGAATTCCAAGCGATAGAGTCTTTTCGCTTATTTTGAGAGCACATAGGAGCAACGAACATGTTTCGATCTGATTTACTCAAAAACAAAATCGCCTTTATCACCGGCGGCGGCACGGGTCTCGGATTGTCGATGGCGAAACGCTTTGCCGAGTTGGGCGCAACGGTGGCGATTTGCGGTCGCGATGCCGACAGATTGAGTGCGGCAGAGAAGACAATAATAGAGGCGGGAGGAGGTCGGCCGGCAAAAAGTTTTCAGTGTGATGTTCGAGATTATGATGCCTTCACAAAGACTATCGAAGAGCTTGAACAACAAGCCGGACTTCCCGATATTCTGGTGAATAACGCCGCTGGCAATTTTCTGGCGGCGACCGAAGATTTGTCGCCAGGCGGATTCGATGCCGTGGTGAAAATCGTATTGTATGGAACGTTCAATTGCACGCAGGCGCTCGGCAAGAAATGGATTGCCGCCAAGCGAACGGGGAGCGTGCTCAACATCGTGACGACCTATGCATGGAACGGCTCGGCGTTCGTCATTCCTTCGGCGTGCGCCAAGGCCGGTGTCTTGGCGATGACGCGGTCGCTCGCTGTTGAATGGGCGACGTATGGAATTCGACTCAATGCGATTGCCCCAGGGCCGTTTCCAACCGAAGGCGCTTGGCAGCGATTATTGCCGACGAAAGAAATCGAAGAGGCGGCGAAGAAGCGCATTCCCTTTGGGCGATTTGGCAAGCACGAAGAGTTGACGAATCTTGCCGTGTTTCTTGTTGCAGACGGAGCTGAATTCATCACCGGTGAGGTGGTGGCGATAGATGGCGGTGAGGCGCTTGCCGGCGCTGGACAGTTTTCATCGTTCATCCAGCAAGACCGGCAGCAGCTCAAGCAGATGTTGAAGATGATGCGAGGGGGAAAGTGAGCTGGATGCCCGATGCTGGTTATGGCGCAGCAAGTCATCGTACTCTTACTCGCTTTTGGATTTCAAAAAGCGAGTAAGATTAAGAGTACGAGTAAGAGCACAAAGCCATCAGTATCTTATTCGTTTAATCCACATATCTGAGATAAAGGGAAAGTATGTTTGAGACCAGCGACCCGATCCAGCTTTTTTCAGAATGGTTTGATGAGGCTAAGAAGACGACTCTTCCCGAACCAACCGCGATGCTACTTGCAACAGTGAGCCCCGATGGAAAACCCTCAACGCGCGTCGTCTTGTTGAAGGGATTTGATGACCGCGGCTTTGTCTTTTACACAAATTTGCAAAGCCAAAAAGGGCGAGAATTACAAGCCAATCCAAATGCGGCGTTGTGTTTCTATTGGCCGCCGCTTGCCAGGCAAGTGCGTGTTGAAGGAACAGTTCAAAAAGCTTCCGATGAAGAGGCTGATGCTTATTTCTCCACTCGTCCGCATGGCGCGCAAATAGGCGCATGGGCTTCGCATCAAAGTGCTGAGCTTGCAAATCGCCAGGAGCTTAAGGCGCGGGTGAAAGAGGTTGAAAAAAAGTTTGAAGACAAAAATGTGCCGCGCCCGCCGTTTTGGTCAGGGTTTCGCGTTGTGCCGGAGCGCATCGAGTTTTGGCAATCCCGTGAAGATCGGCTGCACGATCGTGTGGTTTTTGTCAGAAAAGGTGAAGAGTGGATGAAGATGCTGCTGTATCCGTAAAAAAAACAGCCCACGAATTACATGAATTGACACGAAAGGTGATTTGCCTATTCGTGATTTTTCGTGTAATTCGTGGGCTGATACTTTTATTGCATCGTTGTTCTTTGCATCTCCGGCTTCGGCAGTTCTTTGCGCGGCAACTTTTCTTCGCGCATTGCAGCGTGATAAACAAACGACGCCATGATCACCGAAGCCTGCATCAAATCGCCCGACTTCAAGTGATCGTACACATCCATGTTTGAATGATGGGTGCGCGTTTCGTATTCCATTTCATCTTGAATGAATTGGAAACCAGGCAAGCCGACCGCATCGAAGGCAAGATGATCGGTGCCACCGGTATTGCGAACGGTGAGGGTGGTTGCGCCGAGATCGTGAAACGGCTTCAGCCATGCTTCGAAAATCGGCCGCACCGCATCATTTCCCTGTAAGTAAACTCCACGAATTTTCCCCGTGCCGTTGTCAAGATTGAAATAAGACGAAAACTTTTCGTGCTCGGGCGTCAACGTCGTGGTGCGCACCTCGCCGAAATGTTTTTTCACGTAACCGCGCGAGCCGAGCAAGCCTTGCTCCTCGCCGCTCCATAATGCAATGCGAATGGTTCGGCGCGGTTGCACGCCAAGCGCTTTGAGAATGCGAACCGCCTCCATCGCTACAGCACAGCCGGCGGCGTTGTCGGTTGCGCCGGTGCCGGAGTGCCAGGAATCCAGATGGCCGCCGAGCATGACGACTTCGTCTTTCAATTTCTTATCCGTGCCGGGGATTTCGGCGACGGTGTTGTAGCCCAGTGAATCGGTTTCATAGAATTTATTTTGAACATTGATCGCAAGCTTTACTGGAATGCCTTTTTCAATAATCCTTACGATGCGATTGTAATGCTCGATGGCGAGGACAAGCGATGGCAGCCCGTTCTCTGCGCCGACATTTCGCGAGCCGCCGCCGCCGACAAAAATTGTCCCGTAGTCGCCGATGCGGCTGGGCGAGAGCAAAACCGCCGCGCCCTCTTCCTTGAAAAACTTCACGGCCTTGTCGCGCAATTCGCGCAAGCGGCGAAATTCCTCTCTTCTTGCCGCCCTCTCCGAAGGCGTCCCGGGAGTTTCAGCCATCGCCAAATCGGCGAGTTCTTTTTCATCATACCGATCTCCATCCGGATCGGAATGAAATTTTGCATCGACCGGCGGCCGGGTGAGAACGATTGCGCCGGCGAGCTTGCCTTTGTATTTTTCAAAATCAGCTTCTGATTCAATCTTTGCGTAAACTGCAGTGGTAGTGACCGTGCCATTCGTTCCGGGCGTCCATGCTTCAGGATAGGCAATCAATGGAGAGTACTGCGGCTCGATCATTTCTACCGAAAACTTTTCAGTAGCCCAGCCGCGGCCAAACGCGCCCCAGCTTTCGAGCTGTGCGTTGACCAATCCCCATTCTTTGAGTTTGTCGCGCGCCCATTCGCCGGCAGCTTTCATATTCGGCGAGCCGGTCAATCGCGGCCCATGCACGTCGGTCAGGAAGCTCACGGTCTCCATGACTTGCGACTTGCTGAAGCCATCGGCTTTGATGCGGCCGATCATTTGCAGATCGACTTTTTCTTGCGCGCCGAGCAGCGCCGGCAAAACGAAGACGAGGCACAACAGGACGATGAATTGTTTTTTCATTTCCTCTCCTTGAGTTTAGGGTTCGTTACAGCGCGTAGAGCAGAGGGCATGGCGCATAGCGTCCAAGTTATATCTCCGCGCTTTGCGCTATTGCACAAATAGCATTTTTCTGGCTTGCGCATAAGTTCCTGCAATCAATTTATAAATGTAGAGACCTGAGGCGACTTTCACTCCCTGCTCGTTTCTGCCGTCCCATGAGATCGATTGATAACCCGCGGCTTGTTTTACGTTGACCAGCGTTCTCACTTCACGACCCATCACGTCGTAGATTTTTAAAACAACATCGGTGGCTTCGGGTAAGTCGTACCGGATGACGGTTGCCGGATTGAACGGGTTCGGGTAATTTTGGTGCAGCGCATAGCCAGCCGGCAGCAGCTCGGTCGACGGTTCGTGAATGCCGGTAATCAGCGTGCTCGTTCCTTGCAGATGAACCGACTTAACCGGATTGTTTGGATCGTTGCTCGTCACGCTCAAAACCCCGGCGAATTCTCCTGCGCCGTTCGGCGAAAAGATTACGGCGACTGACATCTCTTCTTGGTAATTCAATTGATGTGGCAGTGCGATGGCAGATTCAACCTGAAATGGAGCGCCGCTCACTTGAATTGCGTTGATGGTAAGCGCGCTCAATCCCGTATTTGTGATCGTGAGCTTCACCGTGTCAATTTCCGCCGCTGTTTCCGCCAAGAAATCCAACGTGTCCGAGCTTACTGCGACCACGGCTTCGAAGGATGGCCCCGAGACCCCGACGGCAAACCACGCGTCATTTACGGACTGAAGCTGCGGCGAGTTTTCCCCGAACAAATCGACAGCCGAACGAAGCGACGCCGACCGCACGTCAAAATAGCCTGAACGCGGCGTCAGATAAACGCTCAAATTGCGATAAGCGATCTGCGCCGCTTGCTCGATGCCGATGCCCGTGACCGTAAAGTTATCATTATTGTCGTTCACACCGCTGCCGCCTTCTGACAAAAGATAAAACCAGTGATTCTGCACACCGCTGTTCGAATGTACTCCGCCGTTGTCATTATTCCCGCTGGGATTGTTAGCGTGCGGCACCCAAAACCGGCCCAAATAAGTATCCGGATTTCCGCGCATGTTGGGGTTGATCATCGACCTCAGGCTGCCTATCTGTCCGCCAACCAGCCAATCAGGATCAGCGTTTTTCATAGAGGCTTCGATGGCCTCGCCAAAGATATCGCTGAACGACTCATTCAATGCGCCCGACTCGTTGGCATAGATCAAACCCGCGGTATATTGCGTAACGCCGTGGGTGAACTCATGGCCGACAATGTCCAAAGACACCAAAGGCTGAAACCGGACTCCGTCACCGTCGCCAAACGTCATGCGCGTGCCATCCCAAAAAGCGTTATTGTAATTGCTCTGATAGTGAACGTAGGAAATGATTCTACCGCTGGCGTTGTCAAAACTGTTACGACCATGCTTGGAGAGATAGTAGTCATAAGTTAGTTCTGCTGCCCAATGCGCGCTGACACCCGCTCGCGCATTCGTGATCGAAAAACTATTGTCATTGTCCACAAAATCGACGGCGAGGGAGTGAGCCACGCCGTTCTTCATGTCATAAGTAAAAATGCCGTTGCCCCTGCCGGCTTCGCGCAAGCGAAAATTACCCGCAATCAAAGTCACTTCTTTTACAAGATTGCGCACGGTCAAACCAGAGGCAACGCCGTCATTGCTGAATAAAATTCCCGCCGAGCTGGAAACGACGAGATTGTCAATTTGCCAACCGAAGAGATCGGGCGCGCCGTCGGTGGTGGAGAGGCCGCCATCCGAGGCAAAAGCAAATCGAAGCCGAACTGTTTGTCCGGCAAAAGCCGAAAGATTGAAAGTGACTTGCGTCCAATCATTCAAGCGGTCGACCCATCCCGGCACGCCGGTGCCTTCGCCGTGGATAAATCCGAAACTGTACAAGCTGGTCTTGGAATAGGCCGGCGTCGGCGTGGCCAAGACTTGCCAGCTTGCGCCGCTGTTGGTGGAAATTCTCACGTTCATCCCGTCCCAGCCATTATAGCCGGCAGGTTCGCTGCCTGGCTCTTCAACGGCAAAGCGGTGAACGAAAGTCAGTTGCGGATTCGCGCCGTTTAGGGTGATCGCATCGGTATCCAACGCCTCATACCACACGTTGGCATAGCCTCCATCGGTGCCGAGACTCGGATCCGCCGCCCACCAGCTTGCACCGCTGCCGCCAAGAGCGTTTCGAGTATCCGGATGCCAGCGCGAGGGAATGTCCGGAGGCGTCGGAAAATTCGCGTCGGAAATCGTCATTTGCACGTTGCCGTCATACAAGCTGGTGCCCTGGCCTTGCACGTCGCCGGTTTGAATCCGGGAAATCGTGTTGATCACTTCCCCGGTTCTCGCGTCAACGTCAACGTCGTATCTGCCCAGCGGCTCTGACGCGTAGATGTCGAAACGATAAACCAGCCGGAAATTTTCTTTGAGCAGCTCTTTGCGGCCGGCGCTTATTTTCAATTCGCCCTTGGGATAAAAAGAGATTTCGGGATCATCTTGTTCTCTCTTTATAAAAGCTTCGTTCTTTGGATTTTCCCACATGTAAGATTCCGCGCCGATGTACGCCAATGCCCGCTGCAAAGCATCTGCTTCTGATAAAACCGGCCGCACATCCAGGTCAAGCCCATGAATCATTTTCCCGTTCGCATAAGAGACCAGGGCGTCTTTTTCGTGCAAAAGAAACTGCACATCGGCAAGCTCGATGCCTTTATAAAATTGTGTTAGTCGATGATGGGTTTGTCCGAGCTGATCTGTAAATACGGCGAGCGGCTTGACTGCATTGTCGTCCGACACGTTGAACGCCTTTTTGTATTCATCAAAAAATGAAGCAACCGGAACTCCTCGGCCATCCGGAAAACTGATCGCTGCCGGCGATTGGCTGCGCTTATCGAAACTTATTTTCGCCTGGGAGAAATATTCGCTTGAGGGCTTTGCGGTTTTTGATTGCGAATATGAAGCGGTGAAAGAAGAAAGGGAGAAGCAAAGTGTAACGGAGAGCAAGGCGGCAAGGCGAGGGATTTTTTTTCTCATCTTGAATCCTTTTGATAGATAAAAGAACGCCCGGTCGATCATGCGCTGCGCGCCGGCTGGGGTGGGCGACGGCGAAAAAATATATCAGAATGAATGGAAAGATGCAAGCGCGGAATAATAATGTGGCCGCCAGGTAGCCCCTCAGTTACCAGTGGGCTAACAACTGCTTTGTCATGTTGGAAACATCTTTTTGCTGACAAGCACAGCGCTATTTTTAAACAGAATTCTTTCAGAATGACATCATTCCACCGGTAACTGAGGCATTACGCCGTCAGGGATTTTTCTCTTGCAATTTGCTTCTTTCCGGCGTAGTTTTCCCCGGCGTAGTTTCATCGCTGACCTTATCGAAGCAAGCGATCTCTCCCAAAGGGGATCTAAATTTTTTATCAGTAATAATCAAGTTGGATTCCGGTCTGGGCTTCCGGCTCGAAATCTCGCTGCTTTGGCGCTGATCATCATTGATTTCATAACCTGAAGAATTCATAAAGAAAACCGCCAAGCCGCGAAGCGCGCGAAGAATAAAGCTCGTTTGTGATTTTTGTCAAACAACCCAATCCTTCGAAAATATGATCCAATCGGACACCGCGAAATTCTGGTTTTCGATTTACACTATAATACTGAGTTCTACGAATTTTTTTGCTTTTTTCGCGCCCTTGGCGACTTTGCGGTTCAGGTCTATGAGTTAAACAGGTTGAAGAAATTACATCTAACTTTCCGCAAACGTAGGGGAGGGGAAGATACTAATAGCCAGTATTCAGGATAAGTCTCACCGCTTTATCGTTTCGGCTGGAGTTGGAGGAGCTCAAGCATTCGAGCGTGGTTCCCCCAAGAACGGGTCCTTCATTTTTCAAATTTCTCTTTCCACAATTTTTCGACAAAAGCCGCCTTGCGCTGCAATGTGGCAAGCGGCGTGTATTTTTATGTGATCAAAGCCGGCTCATTCACCGCGCAGCGCAAACTTGTGTTGATGAAATAGGTCAAATGGCATTGACCCCGTAGGGGTCGAATGTTTATAGATCATCTGCTCATCCGAAGAAAACGCCGTAGGCGTGACATGTGAAAACAGCCATGCCACCCCGCTGGGGTTGGGTATTTTTGCGATGACGTTTGTGCTATAAACATTTCATCCCTACGGGATTCGAATGATGAGTGCGGCTTGCGCGTGTCCAGCGGCGTGTATTTTTACGTGATCAAAGCAGGTTCATTCACCGCGCAGCGCAAACTTGTGTTGATGAAATAGGTCAAATGGCATTGACCCCGTAGGGGTCGAATGTTTATAGATCATCTGCTCATCCGAAGAAAACGCGGCGTGACATGTGAAAACAGCCATGCCACCCCGCTGGGGTTGGGTATTTTTGCGATGACGTTTGTCTATAAACATTTCATCCTTACGGGATTCGAAATGATGAGCGCGGCTTGCGAGTGTCCAGCGGGGTGTATTTTTACGTGATCAAAGCGGGGTCATTCACCGCGCAGCGCAAACTTGTGTTGATGAAATAGGTCAAATGGCATTGACCCCGTAGGGGTCGAATGTTTATAGATCATCTGCTCATCCGAAGGAAACGCGGCGTGACATGT
>Ga0247727_10008013_pt1 | contig 19797 bp, 12 predicted proteins | sample WisWelCaveWW1625_FD_202498 | JGI IMG/M metagenome (GOLD analysis project Ga0247727, IMG submission 202498) | Biofilm microbial communities from Wishing Well Cave, Virginia, United States - WW16-25 | ecosystem: Environmental > Aquatic > Deep subsurface > Groundwater > Cave microbial mat | place... | reverse complement strand
CGAGGTGATGCTCCACCTGCGCCGCCTCGGGTTGCTCGATGAGACCGCGCTCACGGCCACTGGGGAGCCGTTGGCGAAAGTGCTCGATTGGTGGGAGAATTCGCCGAGACGGGCGCGGATGCGCGAGCTTCTCGAGCGCCTCGACGGGGTCGATCCGGGAGAGGTGATTCTAACCCCGGACCATGCTCGCCGCAAAGGTCTTACTAGTACTGTGACGTTTCCTCGCGGAAATCTCGCCCCCCAGGGCTCGGTCATCAAGAGTACGGCCATCGACCCGAGCGTTGTGGATTCCGACGGGGTCTACCGCAAGACCGGCCCGGCGCGCGTGTTCACCCGCGAGCGCGATGCCATCCAGGCCATCAAGAGCCGCGGGCCGGATGCGGTTCGCCCCGGCGAAATCCTGGTGCTGATCTGCCGGGGGCCCCAGGGCGCAGGCATGGAAGAGATCTACCAGGTCACCTCGGCGCTCAAGCATCTCACCTTCGGCAAACACATCGCCGTGATCACCGACGCGCGATTCTCCGGCGTCTCTACCGGCGCCTGCATCGGACACGTGGGGCCAGAGGCGCTCGCCGGCGGGCCGATCGGCAAGGTCCGCGACGGCGACATCATCCGCATTGTGGTCGACCGCGACCGCCTGGAGGGATTCCTGGATCTGATCGGCGCGGACGGCCGCGTGTTCGGCCCCGAGGAGGGCGCCGGCGTGCTGGCCGAGCGTACCCCGCGCCCGGACCTGGCGCCCGATGTCAACCTCCCCCTCGACACCCGCTTGTGGGCCGCCCTCCAGCAGGTTGGCGGCGGCCCCTGGGGCGGCTGCGTCTTCGACGTCGACGCCATCATCGAGACCCTGGAGGCCGGCCAAAGGGCGCTGCGCGGCCGGATCGACACCACCGGGAAGGGAGGTACCTGAGAGCGGAGTCCTGGACTAGGTTTGGGCGCCGGCCGGGCGGTCCCGCTTTGATTTCCGACAGGATTCTGGCGCCCGCTGCGAAGCGGTCGTGTTTGCGAGCGCTCGAATGCCAGCAACGATGTATTCGCGCCGATCAGTCTCCAGGCCGAACTTCACGTCACAAACACCTCTACAAGCGGCCATGAACCGGGCACGAGGCACGATATGATCATCGATCGGACAGTCGTAGGTTGACAGCACTGCATTGACCAATGCTTCGCCGCCTCAGTGGAGCACACCCGCGAAGTCGGCGGCAGGATCGCTGACTGCGATATCACTCCAATCGATGATGCCGGTCACCGTCTGCGTCGCCGGGTCGAAGAGGATGTGTTCGGCTGCCAGATCATTGTGCACCAGGGTCGGCGTCGAGGGCGGCCGCGCGTTCCTGTTTAGCCCAGCTTTCAAATACGCGCGCCACCTTTCAAGCGGGGCCGCCGGCGCTACTTTGTTCACCGATTCGAAATCGGCAAGGGCCTTCGCCCTGACTTCCTCGATCAGGGATTCCATCTGCTGGACCGGCACGCCTCGGCGAGCGGCTTCTCTAACGGGGAAGGAGTGTAGCCAGGAAAGGAAGCGAGCGAGCGTTGGCGCCAACTGGAGAAATGGCACGCGCGCGAACTCCAGTTGGATGGCAGGCACCCCTGGAAGCTTAGTATAGCCGGCGAAATGTCGTGGAAACTCAGAGGACGGACGACCGTGGAAACGGTATGCCGGTATGGGGACCGGCGTACGTTCTGAAAGGACGGGCAGAATCCGCATCTCGATGAGAAGTTGCCGTTCGACGTCGGCCCGTTTTGGAAACCTGAAGACCCACGCATCGTTCACTTCGAACGCTGCACTGTCGTAACCCTCGCCCAGGTAGACGACGCGGGCGGGGACGAGTTGTGCGAACTGTGCCCGGATGATTTCGGTAACCAGCCCAGCATCCAGCCGATCGCCATTCCCCAACTGGGTCCTCTCGGGCGGGGCAACGGTGCGGGAGTTCATTCCGTTGGACCCGCCATACTTTCCAGCGGCACACCAGAAGCACATAGGGGGCACTGCGACGGCGCCCACAGCAGGTTGGGGAGGGAGGCAATGCTCTGGAAGGCCATGTTTTTATCTGTCGCGAAGCTGAAAACTGAAGACCCCAATGCGACCAGCGTACCGATAGCCACAGGGTCTGCACCGCAAGCCATTAGATCCGCAAAGGTGCCGCGAACGGCGGAGCCGGCATTGACCACGTCATTGACAATGGCAACCCGCTTGCCACGAACCTCGCCGCGAACAGCGGTCGGGATCCGGTATTTTACCGGGTAGAGGGCGTCCCCTTGAGGCGATGCGAATCGCTCCGAGTAGCAGAATTCGACATCGAGCTCAGAGGCAACCATCAGGGCCACGAACGCCCCTTCGACCAGCGGGCCGCACACTGCTTCAATGTTGTGCCCGGAAAGTCGCTTTGCCAATTCGGCAGCGGGTCGCCGCAGGCGTCCCGGACGCAGGCACAGAAGCTCAAGATCGAGCCACAGGTCGCCATGATGACCCGATTCGAATTGGAAATGTCCCTTTCGAGCAGCCAACAAACTCAGCAGTTCTTTCTCCATTCATTCACCGTTGCGACACCGTCAGATTAACGGCTCTGGCGTTCAGCAGCGGCGCCGCTTTTGGCCGCCGCCTGCAGCGCTTCGTTAGCAGGTCTGGTCTCACAGCGGCGCCCCGATCAACTCGTAGCACGAGCCTGTCCACTTGTATCTGAAATAGGGGCGCCCGCCGCGTCACAACTGGCGGACCCTCGGCATCCGCAAGCAAGGTGATCTCCTCGGGACTAAGACAGGGCCCCCTCGTCCGAGCCGTCGGCTCCAACCCTTCTTCGGCAGCCATGCCGGCGCCGGAACGCCGCCAGCAGCTCGGCTGGGCTGGAAACCGAAGTAGAGATCATGAAAGGAGGCGTGAATAACAGCGCGATTATCAGGAAGGCTCAGAGTCACGTTGGAGAGGTAGGGTAACCCGGCAGCTTCGCCCTCTGGCACTACGTACTCACGCGCCAAGAGGGGTGAGCTGATAAACGCGGCCGAGTTCTCCGGCCCTCTTGAGGTCGCCCTTGCATAGCGCATCCCGGACCTCGTCTAGTTTCTCGGCATCAACCAAAGAGAGATAAGGGGGCCACCCCGTATCGGAATCGATCCATTCAACCTCGACCGCGGCGGCGTACTGCCCCTCGTGCACGAACTTGGTGCGGCGCCTTGTAGTCATGACTTTCTCCTCAGAAAATCATCGGTCCACCGGTTTGGATCTGGCCGATAGGCGGTGACGACCACGGCTGGAGAAGTTGCCCGGCGAGGGATGCCCCACAGGACATGAATAGGCTCGCCCTCGCGGACGCCTTCGTAAACATCCCTGACCAGGATACCATCTGCAGCAGGGGTGGATGAGAAAACGTAGGGAGCCCAGGCCGAGCCGGCGAGAACAGGAACTGTAGCGGCAGAACCAGGGACTGCGAGAGGAAATCGAGCGGCTACGGCGCGCCATCGAGCAGTTGCGTGGAGAGAACGAACAACTGCGAAAGGATCTGGAAGCGGCTTTGCGCCAGATCAAGCGCGCGGCGGCTCCCTTCTCCCGAGGGGAGCCCCAAGCGGACCCCCAGGATCCCAGGCGCAAGCCGGGGACTGGTTATAGGCAGCGGGCCAGCCGGGCCGGGATCTGCCGGGCGATTACGATGCTTGGCTGGGGCATGACGCCCTGTTGCAGCGGAAGTTTCCGACGGCGGAGAACATTCGTTTGGCCAAGCACCTGCGCCCAGCCGTAGTGGCTCGCAAGGTAGGGGGGGGAGATGAGCGTGCTGCGCACGCGCTCCCAACAGGGGAAGGCCGCCTCGCACTGCTGGTGGCCATGTTGCGATTCCCCGGGCAGACGCCGGCGTGTGCCCGCCATTACCCGGTAAACAAATTCACGCCCACACGGTCGCTGGCATTGATTCTGTCCACTGATTCCTTGCTTCTTGTTTAAAATGAAATTGCTATGCATCGACGAAAATTTCTGTTTTCGCTGGCCGGCGGCGCCCTGGCCCAGGCGGCCCCCCCTCAGCCGGTCCGGATCACCCAGCTCGCCTTCGCGCCCCTGGAGGGCCGGTTCCACAAGTTTGTGGCTATGAACTCGCAAGATAAAACCCCCAAGGGCCACACCTACAGCGGGACCCTGGTGCGCATCGCCACCGACCAGGGGATCGAGGGGTTGGGGACGATGGGGTATGCCCCCCCGGACGCGGACTTCCTGCGGGCCGCGAGCGCGCTCGTCGGGGCGAACCCGCTCGCGCTCTACCGGTTCGAGAGCGGGCGCATCGTAGCACGCGCGCCGTCTCACCAAGCCCTGCTCAACCAATACAAGCACCTGGATGGACCGCTGTTTGATCTGATTGGAAAGCTGCACGGCGTGCCTTGCTGGCGACTGATCGGCGATGCGGCCCGCCAGCGCATTGAAGTCTACGATGGGACTCTCTACTTCAGCGACGTGTGGTTCCGGGATCGCGGCCCGCGCGCCGTGGTGGAGGAGGCCGAGGAAGCCCTCAAGAGCGGGTACCTGGGAATGAAGCTCAAACTCGGACGCGGCTGGAAGTGGATGGACAAGGACGCAGGGCTGGCCCGCGACATCGAGGTCGTCCGCGCCGTCCGCAAGGCCGCCGGCCCGAAAACGAAGGTTTTGGTCGACGCCAACAACGGCTTTCGCGACGATTTCGAGCGGGCCTGGCGTTTGATGGCGGAGACCCGCGACGCCAACCTTTATTGGATGGAAGAAATTTTTCCGGAGAATGTCGAGCACTACTCCCGGCTGCGCGAACGCATGGAGCAGGCCCGCATCAAGACCCTGATTGCGGACGGAGAAAACGTCGGCGACCCGAAAGAGTTTGAGCCCTATCTCAAGCCCCGGCGGCTGCTGGACGTGCTGCAGATGGACATCCGGCGCGGCGGGTTTCTGGGGAACCTGGAGATGGCCCGCATGGGCCGGGCCGCCGGCGCCATCTCGGTGCCGCACAACTGGGGATCCCAGATCGGCTTGTACATGGGATTGCACTTGGCCAAGGCGGTCGAGAGCGTGGCGGCCGCCGAGGACGATCGTTCCACCTGCGACGTGATCGTGGCGGACGGATATCGTTTCCAGGGCGGCTACTACACCGTCCCCGACACTCCCGGCCTCAGCATTCGCGTGAATGAGGAAGTGTATAAGGAGAAATGCCGGCCGAGGGAGGTTGTTGTAAGCTGATTCTCAACTCGGGGGCCCTGCAGTCGGCAGTTTGGCAGTCTCCCAGGCTGCGATTCCGCCGGCCAGCTCCACGAACTCGGAAATGTCGTGCTGCTGCAGGATGCTCGCCGCGATCGAAGATCGGTAGCCGCCGGCGCAGTGGACGACGAGGCGGCGCCCCGGCGGCAGCTCATGCAGACGCTGCTCAAGCCGGTTCAAAGGGATGTTCAGGCTGCCCGGAATTCGTTTCTGCTCCCATTCCTTCGGCGCGCGAACGTCCAAGACAAGGGGCGGCTCCGGCGAGGCGAGCAACTCGGCAACCCTCGCGCCGGTCGCGCGCTCTGTGCCGTCCACCCGATCAGGACGATTTTCCAGCGACTGCATACCGCCCTGGAGATAACCGGCCACGTGGTCGAAGCCGATTCGACCGAGCCGCAGGGCCGCTTCCTCCTCCCGTCCCGGCTCGGAGAGGATTACGATGGGTTTCTCTTTGCTCAGAAGCGTCCCTGCCCAGGTGGCATACTGTCCGCCGAGCCCGATGTTTACGCTGCGCAGAAGGTGAGCCTGGGCGAACTCGGCCGGATCGCGAACATCCAGCACCTGGGCCCCATCCTCCTGCCGGTCGAGGACCTCGTCCAAAGAAAGAGGCTGCAAAACCTGTTTGAGCATCTTCTCCAGTGTCTGGCGCTCCCTGGTGTTCAGGATCGCGTCGTGGGTGAAGTAGGCAGGCGCATCGGGCTGATCGGTGGTGACCAGCCGAATGAATTCCTCTTTCGGCATCGGTTGCAGCGCATAATTAAACCGGCGCTGCTCGCCGATCGTGGACACGGTCTCCAGGCTGAGGCTCCGCCCGCAGAGCGAGCCGGCGCCGTGCGCCGGATAGACCAGGGTCTGGTCAGGAAGCGGGAGCAGCTTGTGGCGGAGGGAATCGTACAACATCCCCCCCAGCTCGGACGCCGACCAGCCGAGCGAAGCGCGCAGATCGGGCCGGCCTACGTCGCCAATGAAGAGCGTGTCTCCGGTCAACACGGCGTGGGGAACGCGCTCGTCCTGGACCAGGTCGTACACCAGAATGGAGATGGATTCGGGAGTGTGGCCCGGCGTCTCCAGCACCTGTAGTCGCACCTGGCCGAACTGAAGCGCTTCCCCGTCTTTCATCGGCGTGAACTCATATTCGGCTTTCGCTCGCGCGCCCAGGTATATTTTCGCTCCGGCGCTATCCCGAAGCTCCAGGTGCCCGGCGACAAAGTCGGCATGGAAATGAGTCAGAAAGACGTGGCGAATCTGAAGGCCGTGCCGTCCAGCCTCCTCCAGGTAGCGCTCAATATCCCGCTGCGGATCCACTACCGCCGCCGTGCCGCTCTGTTCGTCCCCGATCAGGTAGGAGGCGTGGGCCAGACAATTCAGATAATTCTGTTTGAGGATCATCTTAATCAGTATGTCAGGTTTAAGATGGCCTGTGCGCGAAGCGCACGCCCGGCCCATCCGCGCTATCATGGGGAGGCCGCATCCAAGGACAAGATCCATGAACCGCCGAAACTTTTTTCTTACCACGGCCGGGCTGATTCCCGCCGTTTCGATGGCTGCGCGCCGGCCGAATATCCTCCTGATCGTCGCCGACGACCTGGGCTGGGAGGATCTGGGTGTGCAGGGCTGCAAGGACGTCCCCACCCCGAACATCAACTCGATCGCCGGCAGCGGCGTGCGCTTTACCAACGGCTACGTCTCTTGCCCCGTGTGCAGTCCGACGCGCGCGGGGCTGATGACCGGGCGCTACCAGCAGCGCTTCGGCCACGAGCTCAACCCCGGCCCGGATGGGGAGGCCGACGCGAATTTCGGCTTGCCGCTGAAAGAGACCACTCTGGCCGAGCGACTCAAGCCGCTCGGTTACGCGACTGGCCTGGTGGGCAAGTGGCACCTCGGCTACCGGCCCCAGCTTCACCCCCAGAAGCGCGGCTTCGACGAGTTCTTCGGCTTCCTGGGAGGCGCCCATCCTTACCTGACCGGCCGGGCAGGAAGGGTCAATGCCATCCTCCGTGGCGCCGCGCCCGTCGAGGAGCCCGACTACCTCACCGACGCCTTTGCCCGTGAGGCCGTCTCCTTTATTGAGCGCCACCGCAAGGAGCCGTTTTTTCTCTACCTCGCCTTCAACGCCGTCCACAACCCGATGCAGACGACGGAAAAGTATTTATCGCGATTCAACAGCATCCAGGACGAGCGCCGCCGCACCTACGCTGCCATGCTGTCTGCTCTCGACGAAGGCGTCGGCCAGGTTCTCGCCAGGCTGCGGGAAGCCAGGCTGGAGGACGACACCCTGATCTTTTTCGTCAGCGACAATGGAGGACCCACGCGCCAGACGACCTCGCGCAACGGCCCGCTGCGCGGCCAAAAAGGCCTCGTCTTCGAAGGCGGCATCCGCGTGCCCTTCCTGATGCAATGGAAAGGCCGCCTGCCGCCAGGGAAGATCTACGATCATCCCGTCATCGCGCTCGATATTCACCCGACGGCGGTGGCAGCGGTTGGTGGAACGATTCCCCCCGGCGCAGCCCTGGACGGCGTCAACCTGCTGCCGCACCTCACCGGCGCAGCCAGCAACGCGCCGCATGCGGCGCTCTACTGGCGTTTCGGCCTGCCGGGCGCCATCCGCAAGGGCGATTGGAAGATGGTGATGGAGGGCGCCGGGCCGCCTCAGCTCTATCATCTTGGTGAGGACGTCAGGGAGAGCAAGGACCTCGCCACGAGCCAGCCCGAAAAGCTCAAAGAGCTCGAGGCCGACTACCGGGCCTGGAATCGCCAGTTGATTGAACCGCGCTGGCAAACCCGCCGCCTGCGGCGAAAGGCCGGCGCGTAGCCCCGCCGGCGCCCCAGTTGAAAACTGACGGCGGGATTCTCCTGCTTCTACAAGCCCTCAAAGAAAACCGACGCCGCAACGCTGAAACCGGGCAGCAGGTCGGGGGCTTCCAGCCGCTGCTCGCTGGCAAGCTCCCGCACGCCCGAGGCATCATAGACATGAATCAGGCGCAGCTCAGGATAGGGCACCCAGACAACCTTCGTACCACAACGCAGATACAATTTAATCTTCGCCTGCAGCACCGCCGCTGACTCGGAGGAAACGACCTCGACGGCGATGTCCGGCGCGAACGGGATCAGACCCGTGTGGCCGGGGGTCAAGCGGCCCGCCAGGATCACGCTCACGTCCGGCTGCGGGCTATCATGCGGGCTGAGCTGGTAGCTGGTTTCGCCCATCAGCAGCCCGACCGGGTTGCCCATGAAATACCCGCCCAGCTCCCTAAAGAAGTGGGCCTTGACCACTTCGTGCAGTTGTCCGGCCCGAGCCATTTCGATGATCTCCCCCGCGATCAGCTCCCGGCGAACGGACACGTCTTCCGGGAGCGCCAGAAACTGCTCGACACTCACCGGAGCCGCCAGAGTGCTCATAGCTTGAATTCTACTCCGGGGCAGGAGGAGCTGTCAAAACCATGTAGGGACCGAGGTCGTGGATCAGGGACGGTCATGGAATTAGCAGGAACCACGGCGCTTCCGAGCCGCGGCTATACGAGCCGGCGCGGGAGGAGCGGATTCAAGTGCATGAGGAGGTCGTACACCGAGCTGCCGCAGGCAGCGGCCACGTCTTCGGGCCGCGATCCATCCTGCCAGTCGAAGAAGGTGACCGTGTCCCCTATCTGAACGCGCGGCTCGGGTCCTATCTCGGCGATCGAGTGGCTGGCCGAGACGGAAGCAATGATGGGATACAACTCACCGCCGATGCGAACCCGCGCGCCTCGGGCCGCTATTCGCGGCCACCCATCGGCGTGGCCCGCCGGCAGCGTCGCCACCCAGACATCCTGCTGCGCACGGTAGGCACGGTTGTAGCCCGCGCTTTCTCCCTTCCTCAACTGCTTGACGTAGGCCACCCGCGCCCGCAGGCTCAAAGCAGGGCGAAGGTCTATGGCGCCGGCGGTGCGGAACTGTTTCTCCGGATACACGCCGCAAATGGCCATCCCCGGGCGAACCATGTCGAGGAACGACTCCGGGTGCTCGAAGAGGGCGTAACTGGAAGCCGCGTGCCTTCTTCCCAGTCGAATTCCCTCTTTTTCCAGCGACCCGCATAAGGATTGAAATCGCCCCAGTTGCTCCTTGTCGAACGGCGGGTCCTCGGTGAAGGTCATCATCGTCCCCTGGATATCGACCGATTTTCTGGCCGCCAGATCGCGGATCAGCCCGGCGGCGCGGGTGTGGGGAATCCCCACTCGCCCGATGCCGGTGTCCACGCAGATGTGCAACGGGACCGGTTTTCCAAGCCTTGCGGAAATTTTATCCAGGGTCGGGCCGAGGGGCGTGTATACCATCGGCGAGATGCGGCGCGCCGCCGCCTCCACGAAATCTTTTTCATCGCCGGGACCCATCCAAAGCACCGGCTTGCGGGTCCCCGCTTCTCGCAGCCTCACCGCTTCTTCGAATTTCACCACGGCAAACCCGGCGATGGCCGCCTGGGTCTCCAGCAGCCGCGCGGCTTGAACCACGCCCATCCCGTACCCGTTATTTTTGATCGCTGCGAGGATGGGCCGTGAAGCAACCCTCCGTTGAATCTCGCCGACATTGTGACGCAGGTTGCCGGCGTGAATCTCCACCCAGGGATCAAAGGAGGATCCCGCGGCGGAGGCCGCGGACAAGGCAAGCCCAGTGCCCAGGAAGGATCGGCGAGTGATTCTCATGAGCGGCTTCCTCCTCCGCTACCGGGGAATCTCCACCGGCTTGCCCGGCGCTACCAGGGGCGCGTTGCCCTTCCTCAGCGCCTCGTTCAGTTGCGGCACGGCCGTGGTGATCCACGCGTTCACGGCGGCCATATTTTCGCGGAATTCGGCCTGAATCTCTCCGAAGTATTCCTTCTGGTAAGGCGTGGGAGCGGCATTAACGCCATCGACGCCCGAAAACAGCGTGCTGCTGCGCTCGGCCAGCCGCGGGCTCGCGCGGTACATGGGGACGCCCAGCGGCCGGGCGATCCGGCTGGCCAGCGCATCGATCTGCTTGCGGTGCTCCCCGATGGTTTTCGTCAAATCCGAGCCCTCGCCGGGCAGGCGGTCCTTGACCGTCTTCTCTAATTGCTGCAGTTGCTCCTTGACACTGTCGAGGGCGCGGAGCCCGTCGGTGACGGCCGAGATCATGTCGCGCAGCTTCAGGCCGATCTCGAGCTGGGCCTCCAGATCGCCAGGCGGGACCGCGAGGGTCGGATCGAGCCGCACCTCCACCGGTTTCTCCAAAGCTCTGTCGCCGACCATCAACCTCGCGGTGTAGCTTCCCGGTAAAACCTGCGGGCCGCGGGGCCCGCCTCCGAACTCGATCTCTTCTTCGCGGGGCGGGCGGCGCAGCCGGGGGGCCTCGTAGCGCAAGTCCCAGGCCACGCGGTTAACACCCGGCTCCCGGGGGATCTCCTTCAACTCGCGAATGAGCCTGCCGTCCGGGCTCAGGATCCGGATTCTGACCGGGATTTTCTCATCGGGCTTGTTTTTCAGGTAGTAGCTGATCAGCGCCCCGTAGGGTGGATTGGGCCCGGCGAAAACCTTGTTGCCGATGCCGTAGCGCGTGAAGCGCGCGGCGTAGCGCAAGGCAGGGCGAACGGAAAACATATGCAGGTCGCTGCTGAGGATCTCCGGACTGAGCTGTTGAATCGGCGTGGCATCGTCGAGAATCCAAACGCTGCGCCCGTGGGTGGCCAGGATGAGATCGTTTTCGCGAGGATGCACGACGATGTCATGCACGGCGACGTTGGGAAGGTTTTTCAGCCGCAGCGGAAGCCAGTTGGCGCCTCCATCATAGGACGCGTACAGCCCGAGCTCGGTGCCGGCATAGAGCAGCCGGGGATTCTTGGGATCCTCGCGCACCACCCAGACATACGCTTTCTCCGGCAGATTCCCCGTGATGTTGGCCCAGTTCCGCCCGCTGTCGGTCGTCTTGAAGACGTAGGGACGAAAATCGTCGAACATGTGGCGGTCGAACGCCGCGTAGGCGATTTCCGCGCCCGCGCGCGAAGGCTCCACATGGGAAACCGGCGAATGAACCGGCAGGCCAGCGAGGTTGCGCGCCACGTTGGTCCATTTCTTGCCGCCGTCGGTGGTCACCTGGAGATTGCCGTCGTCGGTTCCGGCCCAGATCACTCCCGCGCGCGCCGGAGATTCGGCCAGGCTGATGATCGTGCAGTGATACTCGGCCGTGGTGTTCTCGCTCCAGACCGGCCCTCCGGCGTCCTTCTGTTTTTGCGGATCATTGGTGGTGAGATCCGTGCTGATCGCCTCCCAGCTTTTGCCAAAATCGGAGGATTGAAAGACAACGTTGGCGCCGAAATAAACCGTGTTTTTGCTGTGCGGCGAGGGCACGATCGGCGCATTCCAGTTAAACCGGTACTTGAGTTCTCCGACTGGCCCGCCGTCGTTGCGCCGCGGCTGCGGGCTGACCGCCTGCTGCTCCCGCGTTCTGAGATCGGTGCGAAGAATGTTTCCGCCCTGGGACTCGCTCAGGTAGACGTCGGGTTGATCGGCATGATTCACCGCATGAAAGCCGTCGCCGAAGCTCACCATGCGCCAATCATCGTTGAGAATTCCAGCCGGCTCGCGCGTGCGGCTGGGGCCGGTCCAGGTGCCGTTGTCCTGCAGCCCCCCGGTGACGTAATAAAAGGGAAGCCGGTTGTCGGCGTGCACCTGGTAAAACTGGCCAATGGGGAAGTTGTTCACGTATTCCCAGTTTTCCCCGCGGTCGTAGGAGACGGCGATGCCGCCATCCTGGCCCTGCCACAGGCGGCTTGGATTCTGGGGATCAATCCAGAGCGTGTGGAAGTCGATGTGCGTGCGCGGAGAGATGCGCCGGAAGGTATTTCCCCCGTCAATGGAAACAGACAGCCGGGAGGCGACGGCATAGACGCGGTTCTCATCCGCCGGATCCACTCGCAGGTCCGTGTAGTAGAATCCGCGCGAAACGATATCGTTGTCCCTGGAAACCTCCCGAAAGCTTTCGCCGCTGTCCTCGGACCGGTACAGCAGGCCTTCGTTGGATTCCGCGATCAGGTAGACGACGTTGGGACGGCTGGGAGCCACCTTCACCCCGATGCGGCCCAGCAGTTTGGGCAGGCCCTTTTCGAGTTTCTTCCACGTCCGGCCGCCGTCGACCGATTTGAAGACTCCCCCTTTCTCGCTGCCGCTGGTGTGGGTCCAGGGCTTGCGGTCGAATCGCCACAGGGCGGCGTAGAGAATGTTCGGGTTGGCCGGATCGATCTCCAGATCGGCGACCCCGTGCTCCGCATCCACGTACAGCGTCTTCTGCCAGGTTTTGCCCCCGTCGGCAGTCAGGAACACGCCGCGCTGGTCGTTGGGGCCGAAGGCGTGGCCGAGAGCGCCCACATACACGAGGTCGGTGTTGAGGGGGTTGACCACGATTCGGGAAATGCGTTCGGTTTCCTTTAGCCCCAGGTGAAGCCAGCTCTGGCCTCCGTCCGTCGATTTGTAGATCCCGTCGCCGAACGAGACGCTGTTTCGGACATTCGACTCCCCGGCGCCCACCCAGATCACGTCCGGGTTTTTCGGGTCAATGGCGATGTCGCCAATCGAGATCGTGTTCTGCCGATCGAACAGAGGCGTCCAGCTCACCCCGCCGTTGATGGTCTTCCACAGCCCTCCCGAGGCCGTCGCCACGTAGACCAGGTGCGGTTTGCCGGCGACGCCTTCGATGTCGGTGGTTCGTCCACCCATGTTGGCGGGACCGATATTGCGCCACTCCAGGCGCTCGAGAGACTTGCTGTCGACCGCCCGCCCTAGGCAGGCAATCAAAAAGAGAAACAAGGGTAGACGGATTCGGCGCATGAGTCAGCTCCTCGCTTGGAACACTCCGTTATGATACTCTGCGCGCCCGCCGGCGCGTTCTCCAGGCGGTTGCCAGCAAGGCCAGCGGAAGCACCCCCGCCCCGTATCGACGAAGTACACGCGGCCCCGTGGATCGACGTCGATTCCGATCCCCACGTGCGCCCCAGCGGCGCAGGCCGCCAGAATAAGGCTGGCGAGCAGGGCGCATAGAGATCTCATCTCGTCGACCGCCCGGCATGAAAACGCAATGCCGGATAAGATAGATAGTTTACTCAATGAGCGAGTCCAGCCAGATCCATTCGACGACCCCCGTGCCCGGCCCGCCCGCCGGTTTCTGGATTTCCGTCCGGGACGGGATTCGCGGCACGCAACAAGACTTCACCGAAGGCAGCATCGGCCGGGCCATCACGGTGCTTGCCATCCCCATGATCCTGGAGATGGCGATGGAGTCTCTGTTCGGCGTGGTGGACACCTTTTTTGTGGGGCGGCTCGGCGCCGACGCGGTCGCCACAGTCGGCATCACCGAGTCATTACTCACTGTGGTATTCGCCGTTGCGCTGGGTCTGAGCATGTCGACGACGGCCATGGTGGCCCGCCGGATCGGAGCGAAGGACCCGGAAGCAGCGGCGGTGGCCGCCGCGCAGTCGATCGGAATCGGCCTGGTGGTTTCCCTTGCTACCGGGGTGGCCGGGGTGCTGCTCTCGCGCCCGCTGCTCGCCTGGATGGGCGCCTCCAGGAGCATCCAACAGACGGGCTTCGGATATACGGCGGTCATCCTGGGCAGCTCGGTCACCATCTTTCTGCTGTTTCTCATTAACGCGATCTTCCGCGGGGCCGGCGACGCGGCCATGGCGATGCGCTCTTTGTGGCTGGCCAATGTCATCAATATAGTGCTCGATCCCTGCCTGATTTTTGGGTGGGGTCCCTTCCCGCGGATGGGACTGACCGGGGCGGCGGTGGCCACCGCGATCGGCCGCGGCATCGGAGTGCTCTACCAGCTCTCGGTCTTGTTGAGCGGGCGCAGCCGCGTGGTCCTCCGGCGCGGACACGCGCGTCTGGATCCGCCGGTGATGAGGCGGCTTCTGCGGGTCTCGCTGACCGGCATTCTGCAATTCCTGGTGGCGACGGCGAGCTGGCTGGGCCTGGTCCGCATCATTGCCGTTTTCGGAAGCGCCGCGCTGGCCGGCTACACGATCGCTCTGCGCATTATCGTCTTTGCCATCCTGCCGTCCTGGGGGATGAGCAATGCCGCCGCGACTCTGGTGGGCCAGAACTTGGGGGCCCAGAAACCTCACCGCGCCGAGCGTTCCGTTTGGTTGACCGCCTTTTATAACATGGTGTTTCTGATCCTGTTGGCGGTGGTGTTTATTCTCTTCCCGAAACCGCTGGTTAGTCTTTTCACCAGCGACCCGGCCGTCATTCCCTTTGGCGTCGACTGCCTGCGCTACGTCAGTTACGGGTATGGATTCTACGCCTACGGCATGGTGATGGTGCAGGCGTTCAACGGCGCGGGAGACACCACCACCCCCACCATTATCAACCTGTTTTGCTACTGGCTGTGGCAGATTCCGCTGGCCTACGGCCTGGCCATGTGGGCCGGCCTGGGCGCCCAGGGCGTGTTTCTGGCCATCACGATTTCCGAATCGACAATCGCAGTAGTAGGCGTACTGGCCTTCCGCCGCGGACGCTGGAAACAGCAGAAAATCTGACCGGGGAGCGATGGCGAATACTTACTGTCCGGCTTGCCGGGCAACCCCCGGCCACGGGGGGCGGCCGATCGAAACCAGGTGCCGGTCGGTGCGGAAGTACCAGCGGCCGTCGACCAAGGCCGGGGAGGCCAGGGTGCGGGCGTTCAGGCGGTTGACGCGCAGCAGTTGAAATTCGGGGCCGGCCTTTAACACAAAAGTCTCCCCGGCGTCGTTGGTGATGAATACCTTGCCATCGACTCCCACCGGGGAGGCGGAAAACGATTCTCTCTGCGCCTCCCCCAACCTCCCCTGCCACATCAGCTTGCCGGTCCTGGCCTCGTAACAGGAAGCCACGCTCGCCATGTCGTTCACCAGGTACAGGTAGTCGCCATACAAAAGCGGGGAGGGAATAAACGGGGATCCTTTGGCGGTCTGCCAGGCGATGCGCGCGCCGGTGACGTCGCCCGAGCCGCCGGGCCGAATGGCCAGCGTGGGGCCGGCGCGCCCCGAGCTGCAGAACAGCAGCCCCAGACCGGCCACCGGCGTCGGGGTGACTTCATAAAGGTTTCCGCCACACGTCCAAAACTCTTTGCCGGTCTTTGGGTCGTAAGAGTATACCTTCGACTGGCTGCTCACGATGATTTCGTCGCGGTCCCCGGCGCGAATCGCCACCGGGGATCCCCAGCCGACCCTCTCCTCGCGCCCGGCCCACCAAAGGGTCTTCCCCGTGTTCTTTTCGAAAGCGGCAAGGAAGGAATGAGCCGGGCTGCGCTGATCCTGGTAGATGATCACGCTGTCGCGGTACAAAAGCGGCGAGCAGGCCGTCCCATGATAGGCGTTCAGCTCGCCGAGGCCGCGGTGCCACACTTGCTTGCCGTTGAAGTCGACGCTCCACAGGCCGTGGTTTCCCAGGTAGGCGTAGACGCGCTCGCCGTCGGTGGAGGGCGTTCCGGAGGCGTACCCGTTCTTCCGGTTGGTGCTTTCCGGGCTCGTCTGGGGAGCAAAGGTCTCCCAAAGCAGCCGCCCGTCGCTCGGCCGCAAGCAGAGCAGCGACCGCCGCTCGCCGTTGTCGTAGGCCGTGGTCAGGAAAATGCGATCGCCCCAAATGATCGGAGAGGAGTTTCCGGCGCCCGGCAGGTCCACCTTCCAGAGGATATTCTCCTGATCGGTCCATGTATCCGGATAGCCGCTGCCTTCGACCAGACCCTGGCCCGACGGCCCGCGCCAGCGGGGCCAGTGCTTTCCTGCCTCGCTTCCCGGCGAGATCATCGAGACGGCGCCATCCTCGGCCGAGGACAGGATGCCCGCGGCGGCCAGCACAACGACAACCAGGCCCAAGGTGAGGGTGGAACTGCTGGCGAATCTTTTCCCGGAGAATCTCATTGCGGCGCCTCGAGTGATCCAGATCTTGCCACCACCAGCCACCGGGCCTCGACGGCCCGGATTTAGAAGAAAAGCTTCATCACCAGGATGATCTCTCGCTCTTCGGACCGCGAAGACGGCTCCAGGAACCCGAAGCGCGAGTTGGCGACGTCGTTCGGGCGCGCCTGTAACCGGCCGAAGAACGGATAGTTGAAGGCGTTCTGCAAATCGGCGCGGATCTGCAGGCGCACCCGCTCCTTGATCGGAAAGTCCTTGGAGACGGAGATTTCCGAGATGTTGAGCGCCTTGGTTCGCGCGTCGGCGAATCGGGTGGGGAAGTCGCGCAGCGTAAACGGCGCCTGCCGCCGGAAGAACGGCGCTGTCGGGTACCGCCATAGCGAAGTGTCGAAGAAGTGGTCGAAGAAGACGTCGAACTGCTGCCCGCCGCGGGCCTTGCCCAACTCGTCCCGCTGGCCGTGGTTGAGCCGCGCCGTGCGCGCCCCCAGCGGCGGCGCGTTGGGGAACTCCAACGGCAGCCCCGACCTCATGACCCACTGCGTATTGAGGTTCCAGCCGCCCGCCATCGCGTTTAGCGCCGGGTGCATGTTCGGTCCGTAGCGCTTGCCCCGGCCGAAGGGCAGCTCGTAGCTGGTCACCAGCGCCAGCAGGTGAGGAACATCGAATTCGATCAGCCGCTTCTCGAGCGGCGTGGCGAGCAGGTTATTCAACACCACGTCCTGGGCGTTGAGCGGCCCGACCTGCTCGTAAGTTTTCGACAGCGTGTAGGAGACCTGCATTCCCAGCCCGCTGGCGAAACGGCGCGTAGCCTTGATCTGAAACGAATCGTAGCGCTGCCGGCCGATGGGCACATCGGTGATGGTCACGCCGGAGAACTGCGGGTAGGCGACCAGAAGCTGCGATCGCGGAACCGTAGCGCCGTTAATCGCGCCGCCGCTGAACAGTCCGGCCAAGGGGTTCGCCTGTCCAGCGTTGAAAAACGCCGGCCGCTGGTCCACCGGCAGGCTGTTCAAGCTCTGAGTGGGGATGAAGTTCAGCCCCAGGCCCACCGGCAGCTTCCGCGTGATGTTGCCGACATAAGAGAAGTCGAGCAGAAAGCCCCGGGGCATTTCTCGCTGGAACCCTACCGAGAACTGGTGCGAGTAGGGCAGCGGGCGGTCGAGGTACTGCGCCGCGATGCCGAATCCCATGTCGGTCGCCAGACCGAGGGAGTTGCCCACCGGCTGCAGCAGGCCCGCTGGCCACAGGCTCGACGGATAGGGGTCGCTCAAGGTGACGGCCGGTGTGATGAAGTTGTCGGTGGAAGCGCTCAACGCGGTCGGCCGGCTGAAACCGTTGGCGCCCCCGTTGGCCGACTGGCCCAGGTAAGTCAGGCCGTAACCGCCGCGCAGCACCCATTTGGGGGCAAACTGCCAGGCCACGCCGGCGCGCGGCTGAAAGTTATTCTGGTCGGGGAAAAACGCCTGGCGCGCCGAGCCGCTGGAGCCGGCGTACAGCAACCCGCCGCGGAGATTGAGCTGCGGCGCGCGGCTGGCAATGGGGCTGGCCTGGTCAAAGGCGAAGCCCCGGACCATGCGGTTGAAACGCTCTACGCGCGGCGTCTCGTAGTCCCACCGCAGGCCGACGTTCAGCGTCAGCTTGGGCGACACCTTCCAGTCATCCTGAAAGTACAACGTGTAGTATTTGTTCTGGTAGGCCGTGTCGATGTTGCGCTCCACCGACCCGCCCACCGGCAGCCCCAGCAAGAAGGCGGCGAATTCGTCGCCGGACTCGGCGTCCCCTTGCTGCGGGTTCCGCTGGGTCCAGCGCTTGTCGAAATTGTAGGTCCCGCTGGCCGCCCCCGGAGCGATTTGGTTGCGGTTGAACAGGCTGAACCCGGCGCCGTACTTGATCACGTGGCGGCCGCGTGTCCAGATCAGGCCGGGCTGCAGGCTGTAGTGGTCGTGCGTCGCGTAGTTAGATACGCGCGTCGCGCCCAGCTCCGAATACCGGCCCAGATTGAACCGCGGAAACTGCAAGGCGGTGAACTGGCTGACCAGCCGGTCCGGGAACCCGAGCTGGCGCGGATCAAAGCCCTGGGCGAAGATATTGCCGTCGAAATCCTCGAAGCGAGCCAGGCCGGCGCGCAGGCTGAACACCGTGCGCGGGTTCAACGTGTAGGTCCAGTCCATGCCCCAGAGGCGCGAGATGCGCGTGTCCGGCGCTTCGCCGCTTGGTTCCGCCGCATTGGTCCCCCAGGCGATTCGCGAAAAGTTGGTCCACGGAGTCTGTCCGTGGCGGAACGAGACGCTGCTCCTGTCGGAAATCCGGTAGTCCATCTTGCCGAGCCAGGAATCGTAGCCGTTCTTCGACGCCGTCACCCGGTTGTAGTTGATCTGGTTGTCGGGCCCGATCCCCGGCCGGTTGGGCTCGGGATAAAAGGCGGCCACCTTGGCGGCCACCGGGTTGATGCGATCCTGGGGAATCCGGTTGTTTTGAAACGGCGTGCGAATGTAAGTCCTGCCATCCGGCCCTAACAGGGTGGTTCTCGGGTCGAACAGAATCACCGGCCGCCCGCTGGCGTTGAACAGCCCCGAGAAGTCGCCCCGCATCTGCTCGGCGGTCGGCAGCGTGCGCACCTGCGAGCCGGGATTGCGTTCGCGCAGGCTTTCCAGTGAGATCATGAAGAACGCGCGGTGGCGGCCATCGTAAAGCTTGGGCAGATAAACCGGGCCGTCAAACTCGAAGCCGAAGGTGTTCAGCTTGAACGGGGTTTTGCTGCGGCCGAGCGCGTTGTCGAGCCAGTCGCTGGCATACAGCTTCTCGTTTTCCAGGAACTCGAACAGTTGTCCGTGCAGCGCGTTGGTGCCCGACTTGGTCGTGATGCTGGTGACGCCGCCGCCCAGCCGCCCGAACTGCGCGTCATAGATGTTGGTGTGCAGCGTGAATTCCTGCACCGCCTGCAGCGCCGGCGCGTAGGCCACCCCCATGTCGGGCAGGCCGTCCGGCACGCCGTCGATCAGGGTCACGTTCGTGCGCACGCGGCCGCCGCTGATGATGACATCATTGATATTCCCGAAGGCGTAAAGCTCGAAATCGCCCCAGTAGCTGCTCGCTTTCATGACGCCCGGCAGCGAGTATTGCAACTGGTAGAGGTTCCGCCCGCTGGTTGGAATATTTTCGATCAGCCGGTTCTCGACCAGCGCCGCGCGGGAGGCGGTTTCGGTCTGCAACAGGGGCGCTTCGGCTGTTACGGTGATGCTCTCGGCCAGTGCGCCCAGCTCCAGCCTGACATCGAGCGCCACGCGGTCCGCCGTGGTCAGCGTAATGCCTTCCCTCACGAACTTCTTGAACCCCCCCTTTTCCACCGTCAGCGTGTACTTGCCCGGCAGCAGAAATTGCACCAGGTACCGCCCGGCGGCGTTGGAGACCGCCTCGGTGGGCACGTTCCGCTCCAGGCTCGTGACGATGATTTTTGCCTCCACCACCGGGGCCCCGGCCGGGTCGGTCACCTCGCCGGCAATGCTGGCGCGGAACTCCTGGGACAAAACGGCCGAGGGCATCAGAAAAAGCAGCAACCAGAGACGATGTTCCGGATGCTTCATCACTCGCCTCCCCTGACACAACGGAGTCTGTCCCTAGTCTAACAGCTTCGTGCTTGTCAGAAGATAACCGGGTGCGCGACGGGTGCTTAACCGTTTTGGGGAGTTTGCCTGGCTGCGAGGCGAGGTGGCGC
>Ga0247727_10008012_pt1 | contig 19797 bp, 17 predicted proteins | sample WisWelCaveWW1625_FD_202498 | JGI IMG/M metagenome (GOLD analysis project Ga0247727, IMG submission 202498) | Biofilm microbial communities from Wishing Well Cave, Virginia, United States - WW16-25 | ecosystem: Environmental > Aquatic > Deep subsurface > Groundwater > Cave microbial mat | place... | reverse complement strand
GCCTCTTTTCTTTATGCATTTAGTCTAATTAATTTGTCTCATGCCACACAAGCAAAGCCATACGCTACGCTTCAAACAATCTTTTTAATCATTCTTTACTTGTTGTCGACACTTGAAGGGAGCGAGAAGAGAAATTTTCTAGTCAGAATTGCATTGATACTGATTCTTTCTATACTAAGCTTTTCTCTCCATTATTTAGGTGCGATTATTTTTATACCTGTATTTTTTTACTGCATCTTTTATTTAAGAAACAGAGCAATCGGGTTCCTGAAAAAGAACAATTATTTACTTCGTCTTGCAGCGATCTCTATCGTAGTCCTGGGGTTATTTGCAGTCGCATCTCTTTTTCGTGAATTTCTTGCTCGATCTCACTCGAATATACTAATAAGTTATAACCATATCACTTATTTTCGTGAACTATTCTGGCGAAACTATGCTTTTATAACTTTGCCCGCAGTTATCGGGTATGTAATGGCGTTCAAAAAACAGAGAAGACTATTACTCGTTCTCACTCCGGCACTTATTTTCTATCTGTATCTATGGATATTCAAACAATCAACTACCAACATTCGTTACCTAGTCCCATTTTTTGGAATCCTGTTTGTGCTTTTTGGGGTTTTTTGGGGAATGGTTGGTCATGCTTTTTTTCGTGGTAAAGAGTGGATCATCTGTCTTGTGGTACTAGGCATGATCTATGGCGGAGGGTATAAAATTGCACGATCACCTTCGTCATATTACAGTCCGAATACTGATTTTTATGGTGACGTACAAATTGCAGATTATAAAAATTTTTATCTACAGCTAGACAGAAAATTTGGCAAGACAAATATACCTGTTTTTAATAACTGGTATGACGCACAGACATGGTATTGGCCAGAAAAAAAAATAACAGGGTATTTTATGATTGGCTCAGGTAAAGGCGATATCAATCCCATTGATCAGAAACCCGTTTACCACGAACTTGATGATCTGTTACATATAATAAAAAAATACCCAAGCGGAATCATAATCGTCGAAGATTGGGAAAGCATAATGCCGGAAGAGATCAAAGAGTACGCTAAAAAAAATCTACACCTTGAGGTAAGGGTAGAAGGACTGCCACAAGCGCGGGGAGACAACTGGCCGCTGGCTGCATATTCATGGGGACTCGATTAAACTACATCCGCGAAAATCCCTTCCATCTTTTTGAAGAACCTGTGAGCGAGAAAAAAGATTATTACTGATATCCCTACACCAATGGCAAGACTCCCCATATTTGGCAGTTTTGCTCCAAATAAAACCTGCCTGTAGGCGTTAATAAATACGGACATTGGATTAATCTTAAATATCCATCGATAGTGTTCTGGAAAAAGTTCCGTCGCGTAGATTACTGGAGTCAAATAAAACCAAAGAGTAAGAACAAGGTTCAACAGGTACTGCACATCTCGATAAAAAAGATTTGCAGCAGAAAGAATAAGAGCAAGTGAATAGGCAAATAGGAACTGGATAAAAAATATTGGGATAAAAAGAAGCATATAAGGCGTAAATTGTATGCGGAAAATAAAAAGAAGAATGACAAAGATAATAAGTGAAAGCGCAAAATCAAATGTTTTGGCGAGAATGGTCGAGAGTATCAATACTTCCCGCGGAAAATAAATCTTCTTAATAAGCGGTGCATCTTCGATAAACACGCTCATTGAACTGGTGAGGGCTCCTACCAAAAACACCCACGGCAGAAGTCCAGCATAGAGAAAAAGAGGATACGGTATGCCGGTGTCTTTAAAGGGGATAATATGGGAAAAGATAAAACTCATGATTACCATCTGGAAAAACGGGTTCAGAATGATCCAAAAAAGACCAAGGAAAGACTGCTTATAACGGACTCGAATGTCTCGAAGTGTTAGGTGTTTTATGAGCTCACGATACTTCCAAAGTTCCATAGTTCTTTATAAATCCTTTTCATATAACTCAAGACCTTTTTTTACTTCTCCATCAAATACCAGTTTACCTTTTTCAAGACAAATTATTCTCACGCAAAAATCGCGGACCAGTTTCATGTCGTGCGACACAAAAACGGTTGTCACGCCTTTTTCCTTAAACTCAGCCATTTTACGCAGGCACTTCTGCTGAAATGCGATATCGCCAACGGCAAAAAGTTCATCAATAAGAAGAATATCAGGACTCGTAAAAACAGCGACGGAAAAAGCCAAGCGCATATACATTCCCGAAGAATAATGCTTAACCGGAATGTCGATGAATTTTTCAATTTCCGAAAACTTTACGATATCACCAAATCGCGCCTGTACTTCCTTTTCTTTCAAACCCAGAATAACGCCGTTCAGGTAGATATTTTCTCTTCCCGAAAGTTCCGGATGAAAACCGGCCCCAAGTTCAATAAGTGGAGCAACACGACCGATGACTTCAACCGACCCTTTTGTCGGTTGTGAGACTTTTGCGATAAGCTTCAGAAGGGTTGATTTACCCGCACCGTTTCGGCCGATGATACCAACCGCCTCGCCTTTTTTTATATCGACCGATAGATCTTGAATTGCGTGGACACGCTCAAGCGTTTTCTGCTTCCTAAAAAGCGCCTCTACCAATTCTTTGAGGGTTCGTTGATGCTGGAAGAAGAAGTACTTATCTACTCCCGTTAATTTCATTGTTCCTGCATCAGTCATATAATCATTGTACTATTTTGTATAAACCGCACGGAGATGATTTTTCAGGTAGAGAATTTCATCCAGTAATTCAAACTTTATCAAAAGTCTCTTCACCTTCTTTTTAAAATCGTTAAATCGCTCTTGTGATTTTTTGACACGCTCAATACGAATCCTTCGCTTCAGGTAACGCTCGATACTTGACAACATATCGACATCTAATAGCTTCTTATCATATATAGGCTTCATAAATTTTTCCCAGCTTGTCGTTGGTCCAGATTGAGGAACAAGTGTATCAAATAATTCTTTGTTTAAAAAAAAGAAGGCTAAATCAGATTTTTTTGCCCCCATAGCAATAAATCTGAGCGTGTTTTTAACGCATTTTTCGCACACGCCACAGTTTAACCTATTTGGTGAAGCCGGCTTTTCTGTGCATATCCATATGTCTTTTAGATATTCTCTATACCGCTTTGATCGAATGATTTCTTTAATTTTGTCGAGTCTCTTTGAATTGGGAAAAAGGCTTGTAAAGGAGAGCGCCTCATTTGACCACATTTTGTCGATCACCGGCCCTGTTCCAGCGGGTTCGTCAGTTACGTAACTATCTTGATTACTTATGTACATTTTACCAACGTATGGGCTTATCAGGTGAGCTGCGGCTGCGATTCCGGCGCCGTGAAAATAATCCCAGTTAATAATCTTATCTGCGATTTTTCGTAAATTTGTGTCTATAAATATCGGCTTTGCACTAGACCATTTACCCCATTTTCTTATTTTTGCTTGTACTGTTTTTAGCACTGCCGGAGAAACTTCAAAAGAGTGTGAGCCGTTCATAAATAAAAGATAGTTAACTCGGTTTTTCTTAGAGAATTTTGCTGAACTTATGAGTGAGTGGGTTGAATCAATGCCAAGTGTGAAGAACAAGCCATTTGCGAAAGAAGTTTTTTTTCGCTTTACCGTTCCTTTTACCGTTATTTTCGTCGACGAAGATGGTTCATTGATGTATTTTTTTATGCCATGTATCCTCTTATAGAGCGTTTCAGACACAATGGCGTCGAACTCCAGATTCTCCTGCAAAGCCATAGCCATGGGTACTGCGGCCACAAAAAAGGCGTCATATGGGTAGTCGCCTCTTTTATAGGCTCGAGGGACTTTAAAGAAGACTCTTTCCCGTAAATCCAGCCTTCTAGGCACAAAGTCGGCTGAATATACGATGTTTTTCCCCGAAATTGATTTCCTGAATCGTGTAATCTTCATAAGTTTTTAAGACCTTTGTGATATAATTATAGGATATTATTTGCATAATGCAATATGAAGACATTACTCATCGCAGATATCGGAGGAGCGCCAAAAGGATATCCTCACGTAGCCTTTCCAAAGAACTTTTACCATGTTGGTGACGAAGCCATTCTTGAGGCAACTTATGCATGGTACAGGAAAAATAAACCATCAATACAACTCAGCTATTTAAGTTGGGGTAGATCTTATAGTAAATATACCGCACAGAAAATTTCACACTTTGTCTGGCCGACAAAACGATTTGTAAATAGGCTGTATTTTTTTATATTTCTTATTAAAGTCGCATTACATGAGATTTTTAATTTGAAGGCTTTGAACAAGAACGAACGGAGATTAGTCGAGATCATACGGTCTAACGATCGCATACACTTTGCAGGCGGAGGGAACTTAAATAGCTTGTATCCTGCATGGCTATACTATATGAACTGTCTTATCGGGCTGTCATTTATTCTTCGTAAGGAAGTTATACTGACCAGTCACACTATTGGACCCTTTAAATTCATCGACTGGTTCGTGACAGGTTTTTTTCTTAGGTTGGCAGACATCGTGGCTGTAAGAGAACCGCACGCAAGATCATTACGTAAGCCGATGCTTGACGTGTGTTACTTTGGTTTCAAACACCCAAAAAGAAAAATAAAACAACGAAAAGAAGTCGTAATCGGCTTATCTCTTCATGAACTAAAAAAATTTAATAAAAATGAGACTGTCTCCTTTGCAGTAAGACTCATCTATACGTTGTCGATAAAAAATGACTGCTCGTTTGTATTTATCCCGCATGTGTCTACTGATATCGCAATCTATAAGCTCATTCACAAACAGGTAGGCAATCGGATATCCCTTGCCGCGGTCGACAATCAAGTCGCATCAATGCTCAGTGAAATACAAAAAATTGATCTCCTTATAAGCTCACGATACCACGGACTTGTTTTTGCACTCTCGCAAAATATTCCATCTGTAAGCATTGTCGCTGATTCCTATTATGATCTTAAAAACACTAATCTTCTCGAAACAGTCTATGATGAAAAAGCGCATAAATATTCGTTGGATCTACGTCACGGAACTGAATACGAAAAGATAATTCCCAAACTTAATACGCTCATAGACAACGTTGCTATCGAAAAGAACAGACTTCTTCGCATAAACCGCTCCTTAAAAATAAATAAAGGTTTATTTACACTAAATAATCTTTCCACTTTTCAAAAATCTTTCTCACCGAACAGACTCTTTATATTTAGGCCCTTTATCAGATTCTACAAAGCATGACTCACGTACAAAAACGGATAAGCATTATAATCTGCACATATAAGCGATTATCGCTTGCTGCTCGACTGGCTAGCCATCCAGAGTTCAGACACAAAAATGTAGAAACCATAATTGTGAACCAGGGAAAAAATCTTACACTTTTGTCCGTACCGAAGGCATGCAGAATTATTCACACTTCGAAAATAAATTTGCCTGCCGCACGGAATATTGGCATTAGACAAGCCACCGGTGATGTCATCATCTTCTTAGATGATGACACACTACCTGCCAAGGGATTTATAAAAGCCCATCAATCTGCGTACCGACAAAATAATATTCTCGGAGTCGCAGGAAGAGTAATAAATTCCGGCGAGATGTTACCGGCAAATATGCGACTGATAACCGGAAAAATAAATAAGTATGGAACACAATTTACTCAGGCGTTTTTCAGCACCAAAAAGCAAAGAGTCGATTTTCCCTATGGATGTAATATGTCATTTCGCAAAGATATCCTTACAAAGGTCGGAATGTTTGATGAAAATTATCTGCCGCCGCTATCTGCTTTTGAAGAAATTGACATCGCATTGAGAGTCAAAAAGCATGGATCGATAGTCTTTGAGCCAAACGCTTTAGCCTTTCATAAAAAAGCGAAAAGAGGCGGGACCAGAGTGGGGGAGAAGGAGAGAGAAAAAAGTTATTGGTTTAGTTACGGTTATTTTCTTGCTATAAATATATCCATTTCATCTGCACCAATTGCTTATAGTGCCGGAATCAAACACGCGCTTATAGAATCTCCCGTCTCTCTATTCTCTTTCGCACTTGGGATATTGAAAGCATATTCTATAAATACACGTAATTTATATAGAGAGATCAAAAAAAGTTTCACTTCTCCATTTGTGATGAAATCAGCGCTTACCCAGTCGGCTGGATAATTACACCGCAACATGCGATAATGATTTCTACTTACGTATGAGATTTGATATATCTATCGTCATAGGAACACTTAATCGTCCTGATACGATCAAACTCCTTCTTACAGACTTACTAAAAATATCGTCGAAATATCGTCTTGAAGTTCTCGTATATGATCAGTCAGAAAATAAATCGTTTACAAAACTTTCGAATATCTTTCCTAAGAAACAGAGTTTTAAACATATTCGTCTCCAGCCGCCAAACACATGCAAGTATCTGAATCTGGGTTGGAAAGCAGCGCAAGCTGAGATTGTTTTGTATCTAGATGACGACGTAACACTTACTGAAACAACGCTTAGTACACATCTCAAAAATTATGACGATAAAAATATTCTGGGAGTCGCAGGAAGAGTAATAAACGCCGATGAAAAGATTAGTCAAGAAAGCGAAGTCGGAATGATACAATGGTATGGAGCGATAGTGGAAAGCAACTTTTCCTCACTAAAAAAATCATACGTCCAGTTTCCATACGGATGTAATATGTCGTTTAGAAAAAAGGCGCTTGAACAGCTCGGTGGATTCGACGAACGACTTAAAGGTCCCATTTTCAGCTACAACGAAGTTGATTTAGGGTTCCGTCTAACAAAAAGTTTCGACTCTTCTCTCATATTTGACCCCAATGCATTGGTCTATCATAAATTGTTCCCGACAGGCGGTACCCGCACCTATGCACAAGAATCACTTTTTCAGGGAAATAACTTTAATTACGGTTTTTTTCTTGGAAAAAATTTTTCGCTTATAGAAAATCTGATCTGTCTTGTCCGCCGAATGCCATATCAGATCACAAGGGAACCCAAAGCAATTTCCGCTATTATAAAAGGATTGATCTATGGAAAAAGGGCAACATAAAAATAATAAATGGTTAAATATCGGGGCGTTTTTTGTCTTTGCATTAATAATTTTACTTCGCCTGTGGAAAGTTCAGGAATATTTCAGCTTTAACTTTGACGAGGAATATCAGGCGACTTTGGCATGGTCACTCGTCAAAGACTTTCATGTCATCTGGATTGGTGTTTCAACTTCTGGATTAAAATATTATCTTGGCCCAGGATTTACCTATTTAAATTGGCTTCTTTTCAAAATTGGTCGTGGCGACCCATTGATGCTGGCGTACTTTGCAAGTATCTGGGGGATTGTTACATCGGCAAGCGTTTGGTATGTAACATCGCGACTCGTAAATAAAAAGGCTGCGTTATTTGCTGCATTACTGTATGGTGTCTCTGCGTTTTTTATTTTTTATGACCGTCGTTTTTGGAATCCGCTCCCTATCCCTTTCATATCCATCTGGATGGTATATACGCTTACCAAGGCAAAAGAAAATAGCCGTTGGCTTATTGTGTCTGCAATACTTATGGCAAGTGCGTACCATGTGCATTTGTCTTTAATGGTTTTCTGGCCAGTGTTCCTGTATGTCATATTTTCTCTTCGCAAAAAAATTCATATAACGACGTGGGCCTTGATGTTCGGATCGTATTTATTAGTCACTTCGCCACTTATCGTATTTGACTTCGTACATAACTTTGATAATATTCTTGCCCCTTTACGGTTTATTCAATCATCTGCGGATGGTCGCACAACACAAGGCGTGGGACTAATGGAAACGATGATTTCGCACGGTCAAATTATCATGCAATCACTAGGAAAGATTCTCTTTCTGAAGCCGTTTACAAACATCCAGGAAGAACATAACCTCGGCGCCTACGGTGGGGCCGCTACCAATCCGCCCCTGTTTCTCTCACTCGTCGCGTTTGGAATCGTCGCATGGTTTGTCAAAAAAAACATAAAAGTGGAAAAGCTTTCGATTGTCGTTATAACGTTAATTGTGTACGCGATTCTCTTTGTGATGTATTCCGGCGTTGCGGGAAGTTATTTTATTTTAGCTCCACTTACCCTTGTTACAGTCGCATTCGGGTGGTTTCTTGGACGTATTGATATACGACCTGCAGTTTTACTCGCTGCTATATTTACTCTTACTAGTACAACAACGATAGTTACGGCTACCCAAGAACGCTTTGGGCTAAAAATTCGAAAGGAGATTGTCATAGAGTCAATGCACTATCTAAAAGATGAACCATTCGCTCTTGAAATATACGGCAAGGATCCACGTAAGTATCATCCGTATGGCGGATGGCGTTATTTGTATAAAGCCTATGGCAGAACGCCTGTCGCAAGTTTTGCGGATGAGCCTTTTGGATGGATTTATCCTGATGAGCTAAGTAGTCTGTTGCCGACTTATACTCTTGTTATCCATGAGGATCTAAATAAAAAACCAGATGGCCGCATTATCGCCACCATAAAAAAAGGCGCTTATACTGCTTATGTCATACAAAATAAGAAATAGAAAACATATTCTTGCACTATTTGGTTTTCTGCCTCTTATTGCTCTCCAAATTCATAACGCCACTATCTTGCCATTGAGTCGCGGCTTTGATGCATACCATCATGCCGACTATATCAAATACATCAAAACATACGCACATCTTCCATTGCCGCCCGATGGCTGGGAGATGTATCAGGCACCCCTATACTATCTGATCGGAGCAATATTGCCGGACATAGCCGCACTGCGCATAGTTCAGATTATTGCATGGACAGCGCTTGGCATAGTTGGATATATTTTTCTATCCCGTTCTTTTGATAAAACCCTTGCCATGGCCGGAACACTGCTTCTTATGTCATTACCGGTTGTGATCTATGCAACGCCACTTATCAGTAATGAATTTTTTTCATCTGTCGTTATTGATGCCGCATTTGCTATGTACCTACTTACGAGAGAGAAGACTTCCTGGAAAGACGGCTTGATACCGGGTTTTCTTTTAGGTTTGGCACTTTTGTCCAAGGCTACTGCCATAATCCTCGCCGGACTTATTTTTGCCGACCTCATTTTTTCGCTTCTAAGGTTTCGGAAGATAGTATATGCACGAATCGTGGTACTTTTGTCTGCATTCATAATGTCGGGATGGTTTTATCTGCGAAGTCTTGTCCTTTATAAAAACCCATTTATTGCCTCAATTGACTTCCCTCGTTATGCCTTTACCGAACAGCCGTGGGATCGGGGATTTAAATTTTTTCTCGATCTTACTCCGTTTTTAAAACTTGAGATGTTTACGGCACAACACAACTCACTTTGGGCGGGCACCTACTTCAGTTGGTTCTATGATGGTCACAATGCAATCGTTCCGGTGCAAGGTTTTTCAAAAGCTGGAGCACTACTTATTCTTGCCTCAATTCCGTTTGTCTTACTCGCGATCTATGGGATGTTAAGAATTCTTAAAAAAATAAATGGAAAAGAATTACTTATACTGCTTTATCCCATTTTTCTGTTTGCTGCATACGTTCTGTATAACTTCAAAATCCCGTACTATTCGACCGTCAAAGCTGTTTTCTTACTTAGTTCGGCTATACCTTTTGTATACTTAACGGTGAAAGGCTTGGAGCCTTTTAAAAAATATTATTTTGTATTTCTTGTTTATATGATTTTTTATATTCTTCTTGTTCTTAAAAATTTCTGGATACTTTCCACATGGCGCTAAAAATAACAGCAATAATCCCGGCTCTCAATGAAGAAAGCAATATCGCACGGTGTATAGAAAGTGTGAAATGGTGTGATGAGATCATCGTTATGGTTATGGGGTCAGACAATACCGGCTTGATCGCCAAAAAAATGGGTACCACGGTAATCGAAAGAAATTCAGCAACCTCGGATAACTTCAAAAAGGTACAGGAGAATATAAACTACGCGATAGATCATGCAAAAGGCGACTGGCTACTGCGGATCGACGCTGACGAGGTGGTTACACCAAAACTAGGGAAAGAAATTCAATTTGTAATCGGTTATAGTCAGTTGCAATCAGTTAAAATCGGGACTGATTCTAACCGACAACCGAAAACCGATTCAGAACCTGTTGCTTATGGTATTCCTCGTAAACAGTATTTCTGGGGAGGATTTCTTACAGGTGGCGACTGGGCATACGATCGACTGATTAGACTGTTTAAAAAAGGGGCTGCTCGCTATGATCCCGTCGTATCAATCCATGAACAGTTTAAGGTAAATGGCCAGATTGGATATCTTAGCAATGCCCTTGAACACTATTCGCATCCGACCCTTGATGTGGCTGTAAAAAAATTTAACTCCTACACATCATCTCAAATAAACGACATGCACGATACATATGCTTCTGCGGTCTGGAAAATGCTCACCCAACCGCCGTATATTTTCTTTCGTTGGATGATATGGCATAATGGATGGCGGGATGGGTTGCGAGGTGTTGTGGCCGGACTATTCCGCGCCTGGTACGAATTTATGTTGTACGCTAAATATTTAGAGAAGCTTAGACACCGTATCTCTTGAGATCTGCCTCAACCATCATCTTCACAAGTTCCTGAAATGTTACTTTCGGTTTCCAACCAAGTTTATTCATTGCTTTATCAGCTTTTGCCCTAAGGTTCGGAACTTCAGCTGGTCTCTTAAATCTTGGATCAATAGATACATATTTTTGCCAATCTGTAATACCGGCATATTGAAACGCAAGCTCTACAAACTCCTTGATGGAATAGTTTTCTCCTGTTCCAACGACATAATCGTCGGGTTCATCTGCCTGAAGCATAAGATACATTGCTTCTACATAATCTCCCGCAAATCCCCAGTCTCGCTTTGACTCAAGGTTGCCAAGAAGAAGCTTATCGACTTTTCCGGCCTTTATTCTGGCAACTCCATCGGTGATTTTACGTGTCACAAACTGTATACCTCGGATAGGAGACTCGTGATTAAATAAAATACCGTTTGTCGTAAATAGATTATACGATTCTCGATAATTTATAGTCATCCAGTAGGCATAAACCTTAGCAATCGCATAGGGGCTTCTCGGATGAAATGAAGTTTCTTCAGACTGATAACCATTCGTATTTCCCGTCCCAAACATCTCAGAAGTTGATGCTTGATAAAAACGCGTAGTAGGCGAAAATGATTTTATAGCATTTAGTAAATAGAGCACTCCCAATGCATTAATTTCCGTTGTTATTTTTGCCATATCCCAAGAACCCCCAACAAACGATTGTGCGGCTAGGTTGTAAACTTCATGAGGACGAATACTTTTTACGATATTGTACAGTGAGGCCTCGTCCGTTAAATCGCCGTCTATAAACTCAATTTTGTCTTTTATGCCCAAATAATCTATATTCCCAAAATTAGGATTTGAATAACGTCTCACCATCCCATATACCTTATAGCCTTTTTCTATCAGTAATTTGGCTAAATATGGACCATCCTGACCCAATATCCCCGTCACTAGCGCTGTTTTAGCCATGAGTTATGTGTAAATAAATCGTAATTGGTTAATTCTAACATATAACACCTAGCACATAACAGATGAGATTAGTTTTCACAAAATTGCTTTATTTCACGGGCTAAACGCTTCATATGTGCCATGGTGTGTGCGGGAAAGTTGGCTATTCGCATATGCTTGTCTTTATATTCTCCATAACCGGACCCAACGATAAACCCCCGTGAGGCAAGGTAACGTATTAATGAGCCCGACCCCCCTAAGACCTCGACTACGACAACCGTTTCAGAACGCATATGTTTCTCAGCAAAGAGCTTAAACCGGTTATGTCTCTCGAAGAGATCATACAAAAAAACCGCTTTAGTGTGTGTATCTGCTCGGATGGTCTTAATTGATTTCTTTAGCATATCTCCACTTACTTTTGAGAGGAGGTAGAGATCAAGAACATTGGGCGTTTCCGGGGTCTGGAATTTTTCTTCATACTGTACCAACCGTTCAAATGTATGATAACTTCCGACCGAGATATGTTTGTTTTTAATCAACTTTGATTTGCGTACTGCATTGGGGCTCACGATAAGAACGCCAAGTCCAGCGGGCAGTCCAAAACCTTTCTGCGTCGAAAAAAAGATACAGTCAACATTTTTAAAATCTATAACCGGATCTGGCGCTGAAGATACGATATCTAGGGCGATTAATGTTTTTGCATAGGCTTGTCTTACATGTCGGATGCATGAGGAGGGAAGAACGACACCGGTACTAGTTTCATTTTGAGTCAGACAGATAAGTTCTGCATCTTTTGGCACGTTGATTTTCAGACAATCAATGTAGGCACCGTCACGAACGCGGACAAGCTCAGCCTTTTTTCCCAAATCGGAAGCAATTTTCTGAAAGCTATCGGAGAATGCACCGTCCGCAACGTGAAAGCTTTTTTTTTCGACACAGTTCTGGATCACACGCTCCATCGCTTCGGTACCTGATGACAGATAAAAAATATGATAGTCTGCTGGAATCTTCAGGAGTTTTCTCAAGTTGTTGCTCGCAGTTTTATAAATCTCTTGAAATTCCGTACTGCGGTGGGAGATCGAGGTAATGTCATGGGCGAGTGCTTCTTTTATATGTTTTTGAACCGTCGGGTACAACTGAGAAGGCCCAGGGGTAAAAAATACTTTTTTCATAGTGAAATAGTATACAGTGAAGACATATAATGGTATATATGGAAAACGCGCCCAAAAAGTTCACATGGCTTGATGTATTACGAACGTTGTGGTATTTCATGGATGGATTCAGATTTAAATTCGTCTTCTGGACCATCACGCTTTTTGTGGTTTTATTTTACACCTTACTTCCACCCATTCTTATTGGAGGCATTGTCGACTTTTTCACGCATTACAAGACTGGTCAACCTCTTGATAGATTTTTCTTATACGTCGCCATACTTGGTATTTCATACGGATTAAGCTCTATCATCAGACTCACGGCAAAAAATAAAATCACTGAGATGGGGATCGAAATTAATTACAACATAAAGGTAATGGGTTTCGACAAACTGATCGACTTCTCGTTAGCTTGGCATGACAAAGAAAATACCGGCAACAAAGTCGAACGCATTCAAAAATGGCATTCAAGCTTATACGGATCTCCGTAGGTTCGTCACTCAGGATGGTTTCATGACAGCGGCAACGATGATTGGAATTACGATCGTTTTTATTTTTTTAAGTCCGATTTTTTTTGTGTTTCTTGTCATGTATATTGCATTTTTCTCCGCGATAAACTATTTCTTTTACGATCGGCTCCAATCCTTGCAGAATAGTCTTAATAAAATGAAAGAAAGATCGACTGGAACCTATTTTGAAGGCTTGAGCAATATTCTTACCATCAAATCACTCGGAGCCAAACATTCATTCAAAAAAAATATTGATACAGCAGAAAAGAATACAAAAGAATATGGTTACAAACTGGTTCGACTTGATTTCTTAAAATGGAAAATATTTCAAACCTTCAACGGTCTATCGATACTATTTTTTCTTCTACTGGTCGGGAGAGAATATATAAATGGAGCAATTACTATTGGATCAATATTTATTTTTTATAACTACATGACAAAACTTATAGACTCAACAAACAATAGTTCTGATTATCTTGAGAAGCTAATCGCGATTAAAAGCGCGATCGGGCGCATGATGCCCATATTCTGGGAACCAGAAGCCATAACTCGAGGAACAAAAAAAATGCCGTCGGATTGGAAACAGATTGAAATAACGAATGGATCATTTTCGTATCGTGGGCCAAAAAATTCTATCGATAAAGACATATTATTTGAGATAAGTCGCCTTAATCTGGACATAAAAAAGAATGCAAAAATTGGCATCGCTGGGTCATCGGGAAGTGGTAAATCAACCCTTGCCAAGCTTATTTTGGGCATGTATGACTTAAAGAGCGGATCATTTTGCATTGACAAAACTAATTACTACGACATCTCGCACGATAGCATTACAAAACATATTGCCATCGTCCTGCAGGAAACTGAAATGTTTAACTTATCTCTTGAAGAAAATATTACGATGTTGCGAGCGGTCGAGGATGAGACGTTCACTAAGTCACTACGGATTGCACATCTTACAGAGCTTATTAAAAAACTTCCCGACGGTGTCAAAACACTAATCGGCGAAAAAGGGTATCACCTTTCTGGCGGGGAGCGTCAACGGATTGGCATCGCACGAGCAATTTGCAAAAACCCAGACATTTTTATATTTGACGAGGCTACATCTGCACTTGATAACAAAACAGAATCTCACATTCAGTTAGCGCTCAAAAAAGAACTCAAAAATAAAACAATACTAACAATTGCGCATAGGATATCAACAATAAAAGATTCTGATGAGCTGTGGGTTTTTGATAATGGATCTATCGTTGAAACCGGCACCTACAATGCTCTTATAGGAAACAAAAAATCAAAACTCTTTGAAATCTCGCTGGCCGAAAAAAATACTATTAATACAAAACGCGCAGTTTAATTGTTCCGGGGACTTTTCTTAGCTCTTCTATGATGTTCGGGTTATATTTTTTTCCAACGTCAGTAATGACATAGCCGACATATTCATTTGTTTTTAGATACTGCCCTTCGATGTTAATATTATTTTTTCCCAAGATGCCATTTATCGAAGCTAATACGCCAGGCTTATTTTCATGTGTATGGATAAGTCGGTGACTATTTTTAAGTTTTGGAAGCCGAACGTGTGGAAAATTAACTGCACCCATTGTGCTACCAGTATTTATGAATGCAACAATTTTTCTGGGTGACTGTGTACTTTTATATACAACGACACCCCATCTGCCGGCTGAGACTAAATCAATAGTATTGATCCTAAGCGTATAAGCTCCGATTGCAAGTAATCTTTTTGCTTTGGTTAATATCCGATTTGAAATGTGCGTCTCAGGGCCAATGACAATAATCGATACATCCTTAATTCTTTTGATAAGTGTATCTTCAGTCAATCTTTCTTTTACTTGCTCAACTTGGTAGCCTTCTTTCTTAAACATATCTACTGTCCTCGGGTCATTATTTTCCAAGAGCAGAACTTTTATTCTGCTTTTAGGATATGAATATGCACGAGGTAAATTGTATTTGTAAAGAAATTCATCAAAGTTCGGCAGGACATAGTCGGCCTTTTCAACGACCGCTTCACGCCGCACATTTTCACAAAATACAAAAAAACGCTTTACGTTCTCCGACTTTTTAAGTTCATAGTCTGTATACCCGTCACCTATAACATATATTTTCCCGTCGAGATGCAGTTTTTCTAGCGTCTTTATTTTTCCGCCATTTCGGGATAAGGGATTGGCCCTATCATATCCAGTGACATTGCCTTTTTTGTCATATGTAAATGTGTTCGCCAAAATGTGATTCTGCGCCAATCCAAAAGACTTAAAAAGATCTATCATATAGTCTTTAAAACCACCGGACAAAATATATATCTGTCTGTGGTATTTCCTAAAAAACGCCTTGTTTCGTTTCATCGACGGTGTAACTTTCTTTTTAAGCACTGACGAAAGGTCTAACACATGTCTTTTGTTGGCCGAAAATAACTTGAGTCTTTGCTCCAAAGATTCATGAAAGGCAAGCTTTCCGTCCATACCGAACTTCGTTATCTCCTCAAGGCGGGTAATAATGGATCTGCGGTTCGGATTATTTTTTAAAGCGATCCTTGCCAGCTCCTCAAGCGTTTCAATCTGCACGAAAGTACTGTCAAAATCGATGATATAGTACGCGTCGGACATCCCGTTATTATAGCATCGGGTATTCTTTTTTCTGATACAATAAACAGGTATGATTGTAAAGCTTTTGGACTTTATCAAAAGGCCGACAAGTAAAAACATACTCATTAATACCGTCGGAAACTACCTTAACGTTTTTTTCACCGCTCTTTTCGCACTTATCCTCGTCCGAATCCTGTCACCTTCGGAATATGGAGTTTTGAGTGTGCTACTGGGCATTGCCTATGTTTTGGCAAATGTACTTGACTTTGGTACGACAGCAACAATTTACTCCTATTTTCCGATACTGTATGAAAAAAAATCTATCCGCCTCTATACCTTTATAAAAAGCACATTTTATTATCAGTCGATTTTTTCTTTTATCGTCATCGGAGTTTTATTTGTGTTCTTTCCGTACCTCGATAAAGTATTTTTTAAGACCGAAGCCCCGATATGGGAACTATATCTGACCGCAATATCTGTGCTGTTTCTCATTTGGCAGAACTTTGCCATGAATATCCTGTTTGCTGCAAAAAAGTTCTTTCATGCAAATCTGTATATGAACATCTCAAACGTCCTCAAGACTGCGGCTGTCTTCTTCTTGGTATATGTGCACATGGTATCAGTCGGAACGGTAATATTTACATTCGGAATACTCGGTCCGGTTATTTTCTTCGCCATATTGTTTGCTGAGAAAAAAGATCTTATATTCATACTCGTCAAATCAAAAGTCAACCGTGATGAGTTTAAGTTTGGATATACGCTTACGTATTTTGTAGCATCGCAGTTTTTCAACCTTGGTCTACGGATGGATTTATTCCTCTTATCTTATTTCCGAAGTAAAGCGGAGGTGGGTTATTACGGTCTGTCGCAAAAAATCATTCTCACAATCATAACTACGGTTGTCAGTATCACGCAGGTACTGTCTCCATCGTTTTCACACATTAAAACACAGAAAGAAGTCAGCATGCATATTAAGACCGGACTATTATATATGCTCCTCCCATGCGCGCTGTTTCTGGTTCTTTTTTTCTTGCCGACTCCGATTTATGAATTATTTTTTACTGACAGATTCATCGACACTGTTCCTATTACCCGTGCGCTTAGCTTACCGTTTATAGTCTATGCCATAGGTAGTCTCCCGATGCTTATATTGCTTTATACGGCAAAGAAACCGATATATATTCTGGTCACAAATATCATATTCTTTTTTCTTTTCTCTGGAATGTGTTATTTCCTGATTCCGAAGATGGGAGTGCATGGACCGCCGATTGCAATTGCTGTGGCACTCCTTTTGACAACTGGTCTGCAGACCTTAGGTGCGATCAGAGAAGTTCGACGTCTACCTGCATAAAAGGAGGAAGTACATTCTGCCAGACCTCATACTGTAATCCGCGAACGCTCACTTTTTCTATCAAACGATGTCCTGATTTGGAAAGAGGAGATGTGTAGTCAAAGCCGTAAATATCTGCAGTATAGGGCACGATAACGAATCTGCCAGGGAGAGCACTACGATTGATCTCACGAAGTTCGCCAAGTGGGACCCGCGCGTGAACCCCTTGGGAAATATAATATTTTAAAGGGTCTGCGGAAGGGAGAATCACATAAACCGCGTCTTTTGCCGGTAATGCGGCAACAAGCGATTTCCAGTCCTCACGATGAAATTGAGGGAACAGCACATAGCTCAAACTAAATATCAAACATCCTGTAATAACTATTCCCTTAGATATCGGCCCACTTCCAAGAGTTATAAGCATTACCATAAGGGGTATAAGATACAGAAAACGAAAATACTGCAGTACCGGAGTCACAAAAGAAAATAAGAATCCGATCGCGAGCGTCAACAGAAAAATAACGATAAGAGATCTGTTCTTTATCCCACCTACCAACGTAAGAAGAAGCAAGAATGCCGTCCATAAACCGGAAACAGCAAAGAATATTATTTTAGGTTCCATGCTGATACGGCCGGTTGCAAATTTCAAGGGAATCAAAACGGCATTTTTTATATTTGCTGTTCCCAAGACCTGTTTCCAGTTGGTAACCATGAGCAAAGATGCGCGAGCATTTTCGACCTGCATCAAAAGAAGAGGGGATAGAACAAGTAAAGAGATGATGCTCCCTGGCAGGAGAGAAAGCGGTATTTTTTTTGTTTTTATATATCGGTGAATAAGTACCGCGGCGACAAAAAATATCGAACCGTAGAAAGTCAAAAGCCCAAGCGCCGTAAAGATATTAAAAAAGACCAGATCTCTCATCTTTGTTTCTTTCACATATTTTTCAATGCGAAGATAATAATACAGAGAGGCTGTGAGGAAAAATGTAGCCATCATATACATACGCGCTTCTTGGGAATAATACACGATAAGTGGATTGAAAAGAAAAAAGACGCTTGCCCACATGCCCGCCGATTCATTTTTCAATTCCTTGACTATCTTGTAGACAACATAACCCGTGGCAAGTGAAAACAAAACCGATGGGAGACGCAGAACAACTTCAGAGCTTCCTAAAAACAGAGTAACAAACTTCATGAGTAGATAATAAAACGGCGGATGAAAATCGTATCGCAAAAATTGGGTAAAGAGAGTAACGAAACTATTAGTCGTCACAGCCGTTGCCGTAACCGCTTCGTCCAGCCAGAGTGACTGATCAAGACTTAAGAAGCGGATAAAAAAGGCTGCAACGAATATCACAGCTATTTTCATTTTCATGAGCTAATATTAAGATAATTGGGTACTATTTTCCAATGAACCTATGAAAAAAGCTCTTTTGGTAACTGGCATAATCTTACTTATGGCGATCGCGTATGTTATCGGGCGAACAAATCCGGGAGACGAGCCCATCTTGCCTATCAATCCAGCCTCAATTGGCGCTCAATGCGGCATAGAGCAGTGTCACGGATTTAATCTAACCTGTGGAACGGATGTTCCGGAAGCGTGTACGGAGATGTATCAGGCCGGCGACGGCTGTCGGTCGTTTTTTGAGTGCGGTATAACCGATACGCCAGACGGAAGGACACAATGTGCTCCGGCTCCGAATGAAAAATTCAAACTTTGTAAAGCGTGTGTGCAAAAATGCGAAAGCGATTTTGCCGGCGATCCCGAGAAAGTCTTCCGGTGCGACTCCGCATGTTCGACTGACACGTATGAATAATCCCGTGGATGAATAAAAAGTTCGGCGCCTCCTTTCACTTTGTCATCCAAACCTTCTATCCAAATATGTGAGCGAGATACGAGTATCCTACGCTAAAAGCTACGGATGGTGCAATGCTTAGGAACACCTATTTAATTTCAATTCCATCTTGCGCTGAAGCTTTCCTTACCAACCGCTTATAAGTAAATGCTTTACCTGACCCTGATTTTATATTAAGTATTGAACATACACCTCCGGAGTGAATTGGGCCATTACAACAAGCTAGAGAAGACCATCGTTGGATTGTCAATATGCTCTGTTTCACTCCGGAGGTGATAGGGATGGATACAGATGCAGAATTAGAGCTAAACGAAGAGTCGGTGAGTACCGGAAAATTTTATTTAATCGCAGATTCAAGAGCGCTTAGGAACCGATTTACTTCATCGTGGTTGAAGATCTTGACGTAGATATCTCCTTCGGGAGGATCCAAGCGATTTACATCGAGCGATGTTTTATTGGTCGTAAAAAGTGGGTAAATATTAGTTCTTATATATATTAGTCTGTCCTTTGCTGGGTTAAACATGATATATATGCGAATCCATCTTTCGTCCTGATAGAAATCATAGTACGATATATCCTTGTCGCCGATTTTTTTTAGAGTTACTTCTCGTTCAACGTACCTATCTGTATCAAGATCTGGCATCATCACTTTCTGTGAGCCGTATTTAAGGCTTTGAATAGTCTTTACCTCCGCATCTAGATTTCTTATCCTTTCAGCGTGACTAACCAATTGTTCTGTTAACGAGCGCCCACTGACATCTTCGTACACTGTTACGTAAAACCAATTAAAATCAAAAATGAAGCTCCCCGACGCAAGCGTCGGGGTATCACCAGACTAACTTAAGCTGGTTTTTGTGAATTGAGGTATATTCTTGAGCTCTTCCTTGATCTTTGACATAACGACTGATTGTTTGTTCATTTCC
>Ga0247727_10008011_pt1 | contig 19798 bp, 21 predicted proteins | sample WisWelCaveWW1625_FD_202498 | JGI IMG/M metagenome (GOLD analysis project Ga0247727, IMG submission 202498) | Biofilm microbial communities from Wishing Well Cave, Virginia, United States - WW16-25 | ecosystem: Environmental > Aquatic > Deep subsurface > Groundwater > Cave microbial mat | place... | reverse complement strand
CCAACTGCCGCTTGTACTTGGCATCGTAGGAGTGGATATCGATTTTGGGCACCACAGTACTTGTGCATGTGCGGCCAGGTATTTAAATATTGTGGATTCTATACTACTTGTTATACGCCCACGCCGGACGACCGTCGGGCCGAAAGGAATTAGCGCTCTTTTGCCAATCTTAAAACTGGAAAGCATAGCAACTATTTAATTTTTTCGTCGGGAAAGTGGCGACAACGTCACCATCGATAACCTGAAGCTTTATAATGCGCCGTCAAGGTGCCGCCCGTGAAGAATGGCCCAAGCAGATGAGATACGGGCAGCGAAGCACGTGTGCACGTTCACGAAGCCAATCTTATGCACAGGCATACTGTTGCTCGCCACGCTGCTGTTGCTCGCGTTCATGACCAGGGACGATTGGAAACAGACCGCGGTGCTCACGATGGGTTGCGTGGCGGTGTTGCTCATACTCGCCTGGTTCATACGCGGTGGGAAGATCACAGGTAAAGCCGGAAGGGAAGGATTTGATTTCTCTGCAGAAACCCCTGCCATTCGCAATGAAAATGAGGAGCTTCCAAAACGCCCATGAATCAAACTAAAGATAGTAAGATTAAGGAATTTGAAATAAAAACGCAAGAAGAATATTCACGCGATAGACGCGTGCACAAATATTGCAACATACTACAAGTTGAAGACACGCGCGGAGAATTCATGCAAATAGGCCTAAGGCCCCAATTAGAAATGGACATTTTCGATCCGAACTCTGGAACATATCCCCACATAATCGGACTCGGAACAAGTATTGCGCGTGGAGAAGAGAACTATTTCGTTGAAAACACCCTCAAAAATTTCCCTTCAGAAACGCGAAAGATTTCAGAATTAACTCCTCAGTTTTTGAGCAAAATATGTACGAGATTTGGACATGACAAAGAAATTGTAATACTTGCACCCTTCTGGTTTGAGCACGAACATCTTGCTCCAGAACACAAATACGTTGATTACGAGTATGACCAAGGGACGGCAATTATCAGAATAAAAGGTACTAACATCAAGATTTACGGAGTCAACGAGAGAGTGATCGGTGATAACCTCATCATATTCGATAAATATGCAATACGTTGGAAATACAGAATTTTCCCAAGCAACAAACTGCTAGAGATTAAGATTCGTCTTAATGCCGACACAATGAGATATGACACAATCGTCAGATCTCTAATCAAACAGGAGTTCTTGAATCGTAATGCAGTTAAAGTAATTAAAATCGAGAAATAACCACGCATAAGCACAATGAGCCAAAACGTGAATTCCGAGTTAAAAGAGCCACACTTCCACAATTGTGGTTGCAATTGCAAAGGCGGTGACAGAAAATTTAAACTTCCAGATTCTAAGAACAACAAAGATACGTTTTAACAAGTCTCCTCCTGCGCGTTCAACAATACCTCCTGCAGCGGCAGATGTTATCATTCCTGCAAGAGCTCCGCCAAATAACTTAATCGCCCAGTTAATAGTGCTTTGATTCGCTCCAAGCAATGCCAATACTATAACCAGCAAAAGAAATAGTCCTGCTTCTGGACTGAGTTCCACTCGATTATTTGCGGTTGCTAACGCTTTCATTTTATTAAAAGCACCTTGCTTTGAATACCCTTGATTCATCAGCTTGAACATCCCTCTATTGAAACTTCTTCTTCTCATAGCAAGCAGATCTGCATACCGTCCTATTTAATTATTCTGTCTTTGCTTTTTGCCAGCTGTTGCATCAGCTCTTTGAGGATCTTATTGTTTTCAGTCACTTTGTTCTCAATATATCGAAGGCCTCGATCCAGAACGACAGAACGAACATAATTAGCGAGTGTAAGGTGTCCTTGTGCGCGCGATTCTTGAACAAGCTGCTCGTATTCAACGCGTGAAATGCGGAATTTTGCAACGAAGAGCTTGTTCATCAAAAGCAGCAGACGGCGAACAGGTATTTATGCTCTCGATTTTGGACAAAAGGAGAAAAGTCCAAAGCGAAAAATAATTAAAGCACACACACCTTCCTGTTGTTCGTGGCGAGCAGGCGTGATGTGTGGGCGGACTTGGAATTCTTCGAGCGCGCTCTTGATTTGGCAAGCGACGGCTACCAGCGCAGGCGGCTTTCACAACCTATTAGGGAAGCAAAAGAAAAGATCATGAAAAGCATAGAGCACGACTTCATCGAGGGCACGATCACGCCGCAGGCATTCAATAACATCATGGGACACCCGCCCAGCAAAGAACTGGCGCTCCGATGCCTCGCGAGGTATCAGTACAAAACAACGCCAATAAAGAAGAACGACTTCACGATTTTTGCGCGCAAGGCATTCGAATCATTCGCAAAACTGTCGTCCAAGGAAGCACGAGCTTAAGTATGTCTCATCGCTTCTCTGCGCATCAGTTGTTACTGAAATGTTCCAGTGCCTTCTGGGCTCGTTCAATGAGCAGTTTCCTTCTGGCTTGGAGGAACTGCGTATAGTTCTCGACCGTCCATATACCCGCCGGAATCATATGCCAATTCTTGTCTTCACCCCCAAGCGTTTTTACCCATTCGGCGTATGGCGTGTCGCTTTTCCAGTTGTTCTCTGCAAAACTGACAAACCGGATATTCGCAACATCATTGATATCCTCAGGAGCATACTTTTCAGCAAGTTCATTCTTTGAGAATATGTGATCTTGTTGTATTTGATTAGCATGCGATTTAAAGCGCAGGCCAAGACGGTTGTACACAATATTCAATAGCGGGTAGCTACGCTTAGTCCCGTACTGTACCCCTTGAACTACTTCCTCTTGAATCTCTATCTGCTTGCCCATACTTCGTAACTTCCCGAAGATCTTATGTGCAGGGAACGGTTTTCCTACCTCGGACCGCATTATCTCCTGAATATTCCACAAAGTCGTGTCCGCTTGCGAACCAAATGCACCGGTCACGAGAGTCCTGTAAACATAATCTTTAATGTCATCATAATATGGGCGCAAATCAGTAGCACCTTTACGCTCGAAGGTACGGAGGTCATTTAAAAAAGCATAACTAACAAGCGGAATCAAAGCATTGTAACTCGTGATCAGCTTGTCATTGGAAATATACAGTTCGTTCACCATATGGTCACGCACTGCAATCAGCGCGTTTTTGAGCTTATCCCATACAGTTTGTATTTCCAGAACTTTTTCATCATTAAACTTCGATAGTTTGAACCTGACAGCTTCGCTGTCCTTTGCAAGGCATACCAACGCAGTCTTTAGTATGAAATCGTTGTCAAACTTGAGCCCACCTTCATTCATTGATTCAAGCACTTCGCGGAACTCATTGCGTGCGTCCATTACTCCGCGCCATCTAACCTTTATCTTCGAGAACAATAGGTCTGAGTACCCCAGTCTAGTGCCTCCTGCGTTTGTGCGGATAAAGATGTCTAGCACCTTGTCTTCATCTTGCTCGCTCTCTTCGTAATAATAAACGTGACCATGAACCACAAATTCATTGAGCCTCTCCAAATTCTGGAAGACGGCATGGTAGTTGGGGTCGCTGGTTTGAACTAGATTGCCCACGACCATTGAAGCCAACTTTTTACTTTTTAGCTCTTCAACAAGCCAAGAAACTCTTACCCATAAGCCGCGTTTATCTGGGTGAAGATTTCCAAGCGTTTCGGGCAGAAATTCGAATTTAAAAAGCGCGTCATCATCGTCTTTGTTCAGTCCGCTTAGCACATTAAAATAGAGTCTCGTTAGCTTCTTTCGCTGAGTCATGTAACCATTAAGCGCGATATTGAACGCGGTCAGTCTCTGCTGGCCATCCAAGACCAAATAGCAGTCGTTTCCAGAGAATGGTTTTGTTTCTTTCTCAGAAGTAGCAGGTTTTGTATCGACAAAACGATAACGGGAGTATTTCGCTACGTCATCCTTTTTTACACGCCAAAAAAGAAAGGTATTGATTGGGTAACCCCGCAGTATCGAGTCAAACAATTTGTATATTTGTTCTTCAGTCCATTCGTATGGACGCTGCAAGTCTGGAAGAAAAATCGTGCGGTTAAGCTCATCGACGGTTTCAATGATTCCTTTGGGTAAATAATTAGTGGAGGACATTGATGATTCACACCTACTGTGTAAATAACCATATGAACGGTGCTTTAAAAACCATTCGCATTTTACCCTGCCCGCTTTATCGCTTCCAGCTTTCTCCTGAACTCGGCCAGCTCGCGATCAAGCACTCCTGTCGTAAACTCCGTCACTTTTCTGTTGTTGAAGATGCAGTACACGCGCACCAGGTCTGCGGTTTCTTTCGGCACTTTGATGTTGGTGAGTTGTTTTTCGGTAACGCGTACTCTTCCTTCGCCCACGGGCTTTTCGGTTGCCTCTGGGCGAGGCAGAGTCATCATTTGCGTTTGAGTACGTCCATGAGCTGGCGCATCTGTTCCAGGGTGATTGTGCCGGCAACGCCCAGTTTGTGTTTGAGCTGTTCGTTCTTTCTCCAGTTTTTCTTCTTAAGCGCAGTATAATCAATGATTTCCTGCACGTCTGGTGGGATTTCGCGTGCGGGCAGCCACTTGAGCTTGCGATAAAAGTTCATGTGGTCTCCCCGCGTTCGCGGAGCGTGCAGGGGAAGTGCAGTTCCTGTTGTCCGTTGAAGTAGAGCACTTCCTTGATGCCGTCCTTGTTCATGTATGGGCAGGAAATGCTTGTTTTGACCGGCAGTCCGCAGTGGGGGCCGTAGTGCGCGTCGCGCAAGAGCGCGCACCTGCCTTTCTTCCATTGCGCTTGCAGATCGTTCCTGACCGCCAGTTCTTCAGGCGTCATTTTCTCCAGGAGCTGGCATTTGCGGTATGCCTCAGCGATTCTGGCCTGCTTTTGTGCCTCAAGCCTGAGCATGTCCAGCTCGCTCGCGAATTCAAGCTCCAGCCGGTCGTGCTCGGCATTAAACCACGCATTGACGTGGTCGATCTCCTGCTGCAGCTCGACTTGCAGGTCGATGAGGTGGGTGTTCAGTCGTTCGGTGTAGTCCATGTGCCCCTCTTCGTGTCAGGGGAGTGGTGACTTTTACTGTTATACATATTTAACCAATATTTATGTAATAAGCATATTCTTTTCACAAAGCTTAAATACTCGCTTATTCTCCTTCAGGATGATGAAGCGCAAGATTGTTGAGCAGGGCTTGAGCAAGACCAAGGTCGTCAGCATACCCATCAAGTGGGCGCGCAAGTACGGCTTGGAAAAAGGTGACGAAGTCATCGTCGAAGAGGCAGGACCCAAGCTTATTCTCACCACGCCCAAGACATTGAAGTACAAGGAAGTCATTCGCTTCCCGCAGGCATTCCTTGAGCCGTACGAGTTGCGCGTCCTGGGCAAAATGTACATTGCGGGTTATGACCACATCGAGCTCACCGACATCACGAACAAGAAGTCATTGGAAGAAGCAAAGCCTGAAATTCTTAAGACCCTTCTCGGACTCGCGATTGTCGAGGAATCAAAGGAAAAGGTCGTGTTCGAGTCTGTGGTCGCCGAAACCGAGGAGCAGTTTCTCGCGTACGAGCAAAAAGTCTTCCAGACCGCGCTTCAATACGCCAAGGCCGTCCGCAACGCCATCGCGCTCCAGGATTACCACGACATCGAGGACATTTACCGCCTTGAGCACGCTAACAACAAGTTCGCATCCTACTGCGAACGCTACCTGAACAAGAAAGGCTTGAAGAACTACGCCTTCGCCTACCTCATCTTGTGGTGCGTCGAGAAAATTGCTGATGAATACAAATACCTGCTCAAGCACGCCCACAAGCACCGCGTAAAGACTTCACCGAAGCTTCTCGCATTCTACGACCAAACAGTCACGTTCGTCGAGGACATGCACAAGCTCTACCAAAAATTTGACATGGAGCTCTTCTCGGCAGTTATCAAACGAAAAGACAGCCTGACCAATGCGGGAGAAGACTTGCTTGGCAAGGAAACCGCTCTCGCCCACCACCTGCTCAACGTCATCAGCATCAGCTTTGACACGGTCGGCAATATCGTTGCCCGCGCGTACTCACGCTGAGGGCGGCGGGACAGGCTGCAGCGTCGCGTGGTACGCAGAATAGGCCTTCCGGTATGCCCTGACTGCTTCTTGTTCCTGTTTGCGGAGCTCGTCACGCGTTGTGCGCAGGGGATTGAGGGTTTTGTGTTTTGCGTGCACAGCTGCTTGGTACTTTCTGATGTCATATTGGGCAGTTATGAATTCGAGATCACTTCGTGCTTCCACGAGGTGGATTCTGCATTCGGCGCGCACGCGCTGCCGCACGAGTTTGTATGCGTTATCCCTCATCTGTTCAAGATCTACCTGCGTATAGTTTGGTTTAGTCATGCATCATCACCTCAGGAGGATGGCGTTCTCTTTGATGTACTGACAGTTGTTATTTTCCTGTTGAGTGCTTTGAGGAATTTAATGTATCGTTTATATTTTTGCTCAACCTCTTCCTTTTCAAGGTCCATATCAGTAATAACTTTTTTCGTCATCAATGCCTTGAATTCTTCCATGTGATGATCTTTATTGATGTTATTCTGGCGCTTAAACTCTTTGATTTTTTTTGCTACGGGTTCTTCTACATTCGGCAGGACCACCCCATATAATTCCTTAAATGTATCAAGAATAACTTCTTGAGGAAGCAGGTCCTCGAGGGTAAGCTCCTTATCACCTGCACCAATAAGCTCACTAATTTCAATAATATTATTTGCAAAATCGGGCGTAGATTGTTTAATGTGTTTTAATTCATTCCTTCCGTCACTATCAGAATCCACAACGGCAATCCCTGTAACGGTCTTCTGATTACAGAATTTCACGTATTTACGAATTTCACTGACTCCTGAAGCAGGTATGACACCTACGTTTGGAAAATTTAAATCAGGCAATTTGTGCATAAACGCTTTATAGATGTCAGAATCTGTGCTTCCCTCAAAAATTAACAGATAAGGTTCTATTATCTCGTATATGCTTGTCCCAAAGGCACGGTAGATAACTTCTTCTGCAAATGGGTTGTCGCTTTTTATTCGCTCTATTTTTGTTTCTCCTTTTTCTTTGAATACTTTCACGTGGCGGTCAACGTTCTTTTTATCAACCAAGAATATAGAGTGCGAAGCTGCTAACACAGTGTTGCTTCTCGCTATTTTCAATAACTCATCGCGTAAATACTGTACACTGCTGGGGTGGAGACTATTTTCAGGCTCGTCCACCAAGATTATCACATCTTTGAGTTCCTGGTTCTTATTTTCTGCAGAGAGTGTAAGGAGAATCGAGACGAATTGTTTGAATCCGTCGCTTCTATCTTCCATACTAAAAGTTCGGGAAGTTGAATCTTTGTCTGAAACATGCACTGTACACATCCCACTCATGTCTACTCTCACGGTGATATCAATCTTGTGCTCGGGCCAAACATCGTTTATGTGTTCTGTAGCTGCCCGAGAAAGGTCTTTTTCTAATTGCGCACGATCATCATGCTCTCTTTTGGCGCGTACAACATTGGTCTGAATATTTTCTCTTGACATCCCTGCTAATGCGAATATGTTTCTTAAAGGAACATTCGTATTAATATTCGCCGAGAAGCTATTCAAATCTATCGGTTGACTTATGATATAATTAGGTGAATACTTCCAGTAGATCGCGCGAGGAATTAATTTCTCAAGAACGACCTCAGATTTACGCGTAATAAAATCGTTCAGTATGCCGAGTGTCACTTCCGCTCCGATTTGCGATTGCTCATCATCCTTTATTAATACCAAGTCTTTGTCGTTGATAAGAAAACTATCGAATGGAAAGTTGTCTGCATTCACCTCCAAATGCCAGCTCTCCTTTCTTTTTGAATCTGATGAAAATATTGTCTCTTTGATCGCAGACTTAATGATAACCGCATCCTCTTTAATTCCCGCTTTAGACAGCTCCGCATTAATGTCATCAATCTCTGTTTTTTCAAGTTCAAACAAAAAATTGATTTTAACCGGTTGAGACGTTTTTCTGCTCTCTTTTTCTCCATCTTTATCATAATTAAAATTTGTGTTTTTGTCCAGCAACGATATCGCTTTCAAAATATTACTCTTGCCACTTTCATTAATTCCTAGAAGTATCGTGCACGCAGTTTCAGCAACAGTAATTAGTTCTAAATCTAATGCTTTTATGCTACGGTAGTTTTCTATGTGTACTCGCTTAAGCTTCATTTAATCCCCTTTGTCGCTACTTGTTAGTTAGTCCTTATAATGTTTTCTCTACTACTTGGTGAGTTGGACCACTGGACATGCTCACGTAGGGCTTATAAAGTGGAATAACATACCTGTTAAATACGTAGTGAGTACCATAAATTTAGAGGTATTTGATGCAGAGCATAGCAACAGAAAAAAGTAAGGTAAATTCGTATCAAGAATTATCAATAGTCTCTAGACCGAAACAAGAATCTCCTCTCGAATTTGCTGAGAAACTCCAAACTGAGCATCAGGAAACAATACCCTCATTAGACAGAAAGAACATCGGGCAATATTTCACACCCACTGAAGTAGCGAGATTTATGGCAGGGTTATTTGACCAAATTCCTTCCGAAGCTAAAATTCTCGACCCTGGCGCAGGCGCAGGCATACTTTCCGCAGCCATTAGCGAACGCGTTCTTAATTCTCGCAAGAAACACAAACTCGATTTCCACCTGTATGAGATTGACCCACAGGCAATAATACTTCTCAGAAAAACCACGGATTATTGCAAGAATGCACTTGAGCAAAAGGGGCACGAGGCAACATTCACTATCTATCCGCAAGACTTCATCCTGCATACCGCGCAATCGTTAAGCGGTCAGCAGATGCTTCACAAGAATCCAGTTGAAAGTCAATTTAACCTCATAATTATGAACCCCCCATACTTCAAACTCAAGAAAAATTCACGATACGCAAAATTACTGTCTTCGCTATTTAATGGACAACCGAATATTTATGCTCAGTTTATGGCACTCGGCGCTCACCTCTTACGCAAGGATGGGGAGCTTGTCGCAATCACTCCAAGAAGCTACTGTAATGGGCTCTATTTCAAAGGGTTCCGAAAATATCTTCTGCAAACGGTCAAGCCGAAGAAAATCCATGTTTTTGAGAGTAGAAACAAAGCTTTTGACGCGGATGGTGTTCTTCAGGAAAACATTATCGTTTGTTTTAAAAAAACAGTAAGTGCACCCTCGATTGTTCGGGTGAGCGTGAGCGACGGATATCACGATCTGGAACACGGCAAAATCAGAAACGCACCTTACGAACACGTCATTCATACAATCCAAGATGACACTTTTATTCGAATAATGTCGGATGCCAAAGAACGAGAGGCATCACGAGTTATCGATTCATTTGACCAAACTTTTCTAAACGAAGGTTATCGTATCTCAACCGGGCCGGTAGTTTCGTTCAGGCTGAAGGAGCATCTCCGATTTAAAGAAGAAAAAGGCGCAGTCCCGTTAATAACAATTCATGACGTTCAACCGTTTAAAATCGTGCCGCATAAGAAGACAAACAAGCCATCGTTCTTTGCAGTTGATGCCGCAAGCAAGTCGTGGGTAACTCCTATGAAGAACTATGTCTTGCTAAGAAGGTTTACAGCGAAAGAAGAAAAACGTCGTCTAACTGCCGCTGTTTTTCTTTCGAAAAATGTTGAATACGAGCGAGTAGCATTTGAAAATCATCTTAATTATGTCTACAAGGCAAATGGCACACTCACAGAAGACGAAGTATATGGGCTTGCCGCGCTGTTCAATTCAAAAATCTATGATGATTATTTCAGAGCAATAAGTGGCAATACGCAAGTGAATGCGCATGAGATTAAACATATTAAGTTGCCGCCAAATGAGGTAATTCTGCGCATTGGAAAGACTGTGAAGACGCTTGCAACGCAAGATATTCAAAAAATTGAAAATGCCGTTCGTGAAAACTTGTTGAAGATGATTTAACGATGGTGCACAAAAAAGTCAAAGAAGCAATTCAGCTTCTTAATGAGTTGCAGCTGCCGAAAGCTCAACAAAATGAGCGTTCCGCATTGATTTTACTTGCACTTGCAGGAATCGGGCCTAGTGATCATTGGAACCGCGCACAAAAGAAACTTCTTAGAACCGTCGACATCATGGCATTTATGAGCCAGAAATACCAAAAGAAATACGCGCCCAATTCTCGCGAAACCATACGTCGACAGACCCTGCACCAATTCGTCCAAGCACGTATCGCAGACATTAATCCTGATGACCCTTCAAGACCGACAAACAGCGGAAATACAGTCTATTCGCTTACAAATGATGCACTTAATATCGTTAAGAACTATGAAGGGAAAAAATGGAAATCTATTGTTTTGAAGTTCCTTGAGAAGATTGGCGCTTTGAAAGATGAATACGCCAAGAGGCGAATGCTCACACTCATTCCCGTCAAGTTACCAGATGGTCGCGAGTTTCACCTCTCCCCTGGCGCGCACAACAAACTCCAAGCTTCGATAATCAATGAGTTCGCACCTCGATTTGCTGGCGGCGCAACCGTCGTTTATCTTGGAGATACAAGTCACAAACAACTCGTCTACGACGCTACCTTAATGAAAAAGTTGAATGTGGAAATCACGGAGCATGACAAATTGCCTGACGTTATTCTCTATGACCGAAAGAGAAACTGGCTATTCCTCATCGAAGCAGTTACAACTCACGGACCTGTTTCGCCGAAACGCTATAAAGAAATTGAAGAGATGCTGGCGGCGTGTCATGCCGAACGGATTTATGTTACTGCATTTCCGGACATTTCAATATTCAAAAAATACGCGCAGGATGTTGTATGGGAATCAGAAGCTTGGATTGCCGCAAACCCAGACCACTTGATTCACTTTAACGGTGACAAGTTCTTAGGACCATACGCCAAAAAGTATCAAGCAGAGTGATGATTCCGGACATCGTCAAGCAAGTCGCTGCGTTATGATAATGCATTTTACATATTCATTCTAAGTTCTCTGGCATTCATAAATCGGGAAGCACCTAAAGCAGTTCTTGAACACGATTTTAAGGTCAGGGTTCCATGCGTCTTCCAGCGTTTCTCCACATACGCAGTTTCCTGTATATCTGGCCATGTTATTTCCTCCAAGTACGTGCACTTTATAGACCTTATGCAGTCAAACGAAAAATACCTTTTTAGTTAGGCAGTACCCGCACGTCGGACAGTGGTCTTTTGCTTGTTCCAAATGGGTTATGTATTGGTTGCATTGTGGGCAGTTCATAGCACACCTATTTGTCGTCCGCAGTTGTAGCAGCGATGTTCTTCCTGGTCGTAGTTGTCCAACCACATATAGCATTCAGGGCATCTCATTATATCCTCCGCAAATAGAATGTTTCTCCTGACGTGCATAGGCAGCAGAGCACGTCGTCGTTAAGGTCAAGCGGGTCGTTGCATATTTTGCAGCGTCTCATATTCGTTTCTCCTGGCAAAGCCATATTTTCTTTCCGCAGCAGTGTTCGGCGTTTGGGTTGATGGTCTGTTTCCATCGCGTACAGCTCTGGCATTCAACGTATGTGGTCATGGTTCACCTCAGTCAAGGTATGTGCCGCATTTTGCGCAGTTGAGCGGTGCTTTGGTCGGGCCGCAGTAGCCGCATTGGAAGCAGGTTACCGCGAATGTTGCGCGGAAGTGCGCTTTGGCTGCCTCAAGCCCCTCCGTTTCAAGCTTCTCAACGTATTTGCGCTCGAATTGTTGGATTTAAACGTGCTTTCGCAGCGCGGGTTTGGGCATCTCGTTATGCTTACCATAGTTTTTTACCTCCGTTGTGAACTGCTTGTCACTTTTTTGAACTGCCTGTCAGCCTCTTTGTTGTCGTCGATATCTCGTGGCAGGCAGTTTTTTGTTACATTATCTTGTTTCCCACGTCTGCTGAAGTGCCACTTGACGAAGTGTGGTACTTGGTGGCGCAGCAGCGTGGGAACTTTGAACGCGGTTTCGTATTTGCGCCTGCTGTGCGTGCTGGTGAGAACGAACCGCCATCGGTCAGGGTATAGCTCGTTGAGCTTCGCAACCTTGCGCGCAAGGTATTGTGGGTGGTGTTTCAGGTTGCTGCCTGTTTCTATTTCCAAAGCGATTTCTTCCCCTTGTGCATTGGTAAACACGATGTCAGGGTTGATGCTGTCCGTGCGCGCGGTCTCATCGGTCTTAACCTTGTTTGTATGGCGCAGTACTTCCTCATAGGTTGCGTGCAGGAGGAACGTGTGCTCGCTGGTGTGCCAGCCAACCCGCTTTACGAGAAAGTCCGCGTAGTTTCTGGAATGCAATGGAACGTGGCTGCTTTGAACATAGCCGTTCTTCAACAAATAATCAATCTCTTCAGGCGATAACGCGCTCTTCTTGTAGAATCCCTTGCTCAAATCCAGATTAATCAGCATCTTGCGTTTCTCAACCGGCGTGTCTGCAGGAATATTAGCTTGCAGAGCTGCGAGCTCATCAGGATTGGTCGTAATAAGCTTGTGTTCCTCAGGGCTTGCGATAACTTTTATCTCCTGGTGGTCATTTTCCATCATAAGAAGTCCCTCCCCCACGTTTGCCGTGAGCAAATGGTCGCGTTCAGCAAAACTCAAGTGAAAGATGTCCGCAACGCTGTCGATAATCGCAGGCTTCTGGCGCAGGAGAATGTTATAGGACGTGTTCGCCAAAACCGCTCTTCCTGCCTTGCTGTTGAGCAAGTCCGCAACGTCCTGAGTAATCAAAAGCAGCCCAAGATTCCACTTGCGGCAGGTCTTGACAACCTCAAAGACGTATCCCTCTTCCCCTGCGTTCTGGAGCATGCTCCATGCTTCATCAATAACGAGCAATTTGCGCTCCCTGTCCTGCTTCATCTTACTGTACACATAATCGAGAATGAGGAACATCATCACCGGCTTGACCTGTTTCGGCATGGTGCCGATGTTGAACGTGATGAAATTGTTGTTCACGTCAAGCTTGGTCTGCCGGTTCAGGAAGCTGAACACGCCATCAACGTACATGCGCAGGCGGTTCAGCAAGGCAACGTAGGTGGTGCGTTCGTAGACGCTCGCGTTATTGGACATTCGCTCAAGCTCTTTGTACAAATCGCCGAGAATGGGCGCTGCCTTGTCGCGATAGCTGCTATCAGAAATGCCTCTCTTGTCATACGTCTGGCTGAGCGCGCGGTCAAGAACCGCCTTCTGGATCTCGGAAAGCTCGCCGAACATAACACGGAACATGTCCATAAGCGCGAGACGCTTTTCAGAATAATTGTGGCCCAGCAAGTCCAGCGGGTTGATGATTGTTTCACTGTCGCGCGAAATCGTGATGACGCTTCCACCATACTTCTCTGTGAGCTTCGCATACTCGCTTTGCGGGTCGATGACGATGACTTTCGTGCCGTTCATCAGGTAGCGGGAAATAATCAGTTTTGCCGTGTAGCTCTTGCCGCTGCCGGACGTCGCCAGAATCGCGCCATTCGCGTTCGCAAGGGAAAAAATGTCCTTGATGATTGGTAGCTTGTTCTTGTTCAGGCCCAAGAATACGCCTCCTTTCTCCAGAATCAGAAAGGGCGACGTGAAAGGAAAGAATGCGGACAAAGCGTGCGTCGTAATGTTGCGCCTGATACCAAGCTCGTTCGTGCCGAAAGGCAATGCTGACTTCAAGCCCTGCGCCATGCGGTATTTCGGCACCGAGGGAATAATCAGCATGCTGTTCAGCTGCGACTGAATAGTACGCGTCTGCAGGTCAAGCTCCTGCAAGGTCTTTGCCTTGACGTTGATGTATAAACTCACGTTGAACAGCTTTTCCTCACCCTTCTGGATGCTGTCCAAGACCGAGCGCGTGTCCTTGTATTGAATCTCGAGTGATGGCTGGAAGCTGTGCTTCAGCTCGGCAGCATACAGGTCGGCGCGCTGTTTCTGGAGTTCCTTATTGAGCATTACCATCGTTGTTTCCGTCGGGAACGGCTCGACGTGGATGCTCAAATCGAAATTGCCTGCAGCAGTGATGATTTTGTCCAGAAAACCCTCCTCGACAATGCGCGGATAACCTGCGGCCGCAATGATGCGATTGTAGTGCTGGTTGACCTTGATATGGTCTGGCTTGTTTATGATTTCCTCAGGGCTGACAATGTTGTAGATGGTCTTGTCCTTCTTCAGCAATTCCGTGCGCCCGCGTGGGTTGTTGAAGAACTTAATCAGAATCTTGATAAGCTGCCTGCCGCCCAAGCGCACGCTTTTGAGGTTCATGCTGCGGAGCAGGTCGGTGATGATGCTGAGCTGCGCGTCCAGCCCCATTTCGTTCTCTCGCACGGCAATCAGGAAGCGCCGGTTGACCGCGAGGCGCTCCTTCATCACGCCGTCGAGATAGTTCTGGTGCGCGCGGAACAATGCCTCCGAGGTCTCGCTTTTGTTCTTACTAACTTTTTCCTGCAGCTCGCGCAAGTATTTGCTTAAGTCCAGGTCGTCGGTATACATCAGGAACTGCACGGGAAAGTCTAAGGCGTTCAGGAATTTCTGGAAAGAGCGGATGATGCTGTCGCGGTCATCCTTGGTTTTGATTTTGAAGTTCAGCGGCTCAACCATTAAGACTGCAACGCGCTTCTCTCCCTGCTTCGTCACCACCTTGTAGCACGAATGCTCGATTGCGCTCAATTGCAGGAAGCGCTTCATCGCTTTGTCAAACATTGTCGCCTTGCGGAACGAGAACCATGCCCAGAAATCAGCGATGCGCCGCCGCAAGTCGAAATACATGAACAATAAACCGATGCCGACAGGAACGAACGCAATGCTGACGCGGATAGGCAGGGAGAACGGAAGCTTCGCGTACAGAAACGCGGCGACAAAGCCAAAGCCCGCAGCATACATTAGCTGCTCAAGCGTGAGGTTGAAGACGATTCGTTCCTTGTATTGCAGGCTTTGGGGGATTTCGTAGCTCATTCACCGCCTCCGGTCGGATTGTGAAGAGTCCTTGTGCGGTCTGCCCCAGTATTCGCGCTCGCTCTCAGGCTTTGCTTCCGGCTTGTGCTGCGCAGAGCCAACAAGAAAGTGCCCTTTCAGGAACAACAGTCCCCGCGCCGCGTCCGAGCGTATCACGCCAGTCACAGCCCTGAAAATCGCGAGGATCACGAGAAGAACCATCAGGACGTTCACGAGCGCGAACGCGCCAATCACGAGCACGATTTTGATAGAGCTAAAACTGCCGTTCTTCGCAAGTTCACCAGCGCCCAGAAGAATAAGGCTCGCGAAGAACGGCAGGAACAGGACAAACATCAGCTTGCTGATGATGAAACGCCCAATGTCGCGCAATGGCGGGATAAAGTAAAAGAATATGCCGAAAGGAAAGAATAGGACGCCGATGCTCGCCAGCAAATAATTGATGGCAAAAACCACAACGGTCACGAACAATACGAGCACGTAAAAGATGCCGAGCGCGATTTCAAGAAACACGTTCACCAGATTGTCCAGCGTGAAGAGGAAGAAGTTGGGGTCGATCATTTCTACTACGCCGGAAGTGATGCCTGCGGCAAGCTCGGCAATCAGCATGTAAATGAGAAAGCTTGCCTGTACGAACAGCATCATCAGGATGATGTTTTGCAGCCATTCCTTTGCGCGTTCGCGCTTCTCGGCATTGTAGCCGCTTATGATAAGGTTAAAGCCCGCAAACAGGACAAACAGCCCGTAAAAGATGCTAATGACGTAAATCAAGACAGCCCAGAGTGATGCGAAGACCTGCACGTTCGCGGGCTGCGTGAGCAGGAGCTTGATGGCTGACAGGAACGGCTGGATGGGCGCGTTAATGACGGATAGGATGAAATTCCCTATCGCGTCCATGATACAACTTGACAAATTCAGTAGTGTGCATGCCATAATGGTGCTCGCGCTATCTCAAACTGCGCTTTCGCAGAATCGCTTTATCCCGCGAAGAGCTGGACGGTGAACGGCGCCGCCCAGATGACAATCATGCCAACCACGACGTAAGCAATGGTGTGCTTGGCGTTCTCGCGCTTCATTATGTCGCTTCCGCTCGTCATGTACATAATGCCCGCAATCACCAGGAAGATTGCGGCAATCGCCGTGGCGATGTACTTCACAAAACTGTACACCTTCCAGACAGGCTGCAAAATCTGGTCAAACGTTCCCGTATCCGCGCTTCCGCTAGGCGGGACTGCGCTGACGGCGCTAGCTGAGTATATCGTCGTCAGCAGCATCAAGCTGGCGAAGATTAACATCAGTGCGCATCGCGACGCCTGGCTCGCGCCCGATAGGTCCGGCTGTTTCTTCTTCATAATGCACCTCCACAGTTGCTTCTCTCACAGGAACGTGAACGATTACCGCCTCATCTTCCTGCGCGGCAATATACAACGACAAGACCACCGTGAGCACCGCTCCAATCACCAAGCTGCCCGCCAGGTCTCCCTTCCCGATTGCGCGCAACAGCAGGGCGCACGGCGCGTACAGCAGCCAAAACAATGCGTCCCACAGCGCGATTTCAGCCGCGCTCATCGGCATCCCCTTGGTTGTTACTCAGCAATTCGGTATAGCACGACTTGCACAAGTGCGCCTCGCTCTTCCGCAGGCGCCTCCCGCAACTCCCGCACCGGCGCAGCTTGTGCGCATGCTCCGCATACTTCCACCTTCTCGACCTTGATTTCTGTGGCATAGTCCTTTGTCTACCTCGAATCGTGAAAAGAGGGCGCGAGCAATGTTCAGCCTGAACATCACCCGCGCCCCCAATTGCAAGTCCCGTTTCTACTCGTCGACAAATACACCGAAGCGAGAACGGTATTTATGCTTTGTAGCCCGCCGCGGGCCACAAAACATTTTAATGGCGCCGTATAAATCGGGTTCGTGAAGAAAACAGGTTGTGTTCCAAGAGAGTTCGAATGGCTTCTTGTGCTTCGCAATGCGTACTTGGGGCACGTTAAGGCACAAAATTTAAATAGAAGTCTATCTATCGAACAGTTAAATGACGCAGATGGCAATTGTGGTGGATTACGGCGACCCACATTTCGGAATAGTCGATGCGACGATTCCCAGGGACAAACGCAAGCACATTCGTGAACTGCTCTTCAACAAGTATCGGCACCTTATCTCAGAGAATCTCGGCCCGCTCCGCAATGATGACGTGGTCGGCATCATGGCGGTTTTTATGGGAGGAACACGACAGGAACTCTTACAAGTCATCGGCAGCATAAAAAAACCTTTGAATGTTTCCGAAATTGCCGCCTTATTAAACAAAGCATACAGCCATGTATATGAAGACTTGAATATCTTGCGCGATTTCGGCATTGTAGAATTCAAACCAAAAGGGAATGCGAAATTGGTGATACGCACAGGAAAGATTATTCCCACTTCAAAATATTTTGAACAAAGAATCAAACATCCGGAAATTGATCTACGAAGAAACAAATCACACTACGCTACAGCAATCCGTGCCGAGAAGAAATACACGAAGGAATTGCATAGGTGTCTGGAAATCGTGAGAGGGAGATAATGTCAAGAGCCATAATATCCTTAACAACAATGTTAATACTTGCAGGGATAGTTTTCATTGCATTTACAGCACTAACCCCTCCCGCATCTATTTCATTTGATATAGGAAAAACTTGTTTCTATGACTGCCTAGTTGGACAAATTGTTCCGCTAAGCATTACGATCAGTTCGGAGAAAAGTATTGCCGAAGAGCTTCCTGTTGAAATCACCTCAACAATACTCAATACGCCAGTCGCGGGGGAAACTTTGTTGGGAAAAGAAACAACACTGCTTATGTCGCTTGGCTCGGCAAGCCCAGGGGAATATGATTTGACTGTAACCACAGAATTGCCGCCGGCAACGGTAAACTGGATTCGCAAATTATTCTTCGACACGAAAGTAAGCAGTACGGAGAAGATAAAAGTGCGGTATCCTGACATTAAGATTAAGCTCCATGAGAATTATGAAAAAACCAGAACAGGCATTTATTTTGAAAATATTGAAATAAGCAACGAAGAGAAAATCTTAGATACCACTGCGTGTAAAATTCAAATCAAAATAAACGAAGGAGTTGAAACGTATCACTCTTTGTTGGAAGAGAGAGATCTTCCTGAAGATTATCATGACGAGTATCACGTATATGAAACCGAGTTCATGAATGTAACACATACACGACCAGAAGGACTAAAGGAAGTTGAGTTTTATTCCAAAGATTTCGTACATCGTATCGCCCCAACAATCACACCAATTTGCAACATCAATGGAACGATTGTTGAGATTCCAACAGGCAAAAGCGAGTTGAAACCAATTATTGTGCGAGATTAAATCTCTTGGAGTTTTTCGCCCAATCCCAGTTCTGCAATCTTCTTGACAAGCATTTGTGCCACTTCTGGATCTTGCACAAGTCGGTTCATAAGCTCTCCTGACACTGACATTGCTTTGTGCTCTTCCAGTAGGCGTTTCTGCTGCTCAATCTGCACCTTCTTGTCAAGTATTTCCGCGCATCTGCCGCAATAGACGCAGCCTTGCGGGTTGATGTACTCGCATCGTGGGCAAATGCTCGGCTTCGTGACTCGTTCCGGCTGTTCTTCGGTTTTCACACCTGAAAGTTTAAGGATGGCGTCGTCGATGTCTTTGCCGCTGAGGTGGACGTAGGTGCTGGGCATGTCGCTTCCTTGAATCCAGCCGAAGTATTGGTTCATTTGGAATTCAGTCATGTGTTTGGCGAGCTGGCTTGCGCGGGAATGCCTGAAGATGTGTGGGTTGCAACGTTTCTTGATGCTTGCTTTTTTGAATGCTTCACGCAAGATTTTGGTGAATCCTTCGTAGCGAAGGGGTTTGCGGAAGTTGAGCGAGCCCATGCTGATCCAGAGTGCTGCATCGGGTTCGTGCCTGGCAGGGTGGTTGTTGACCCACGTAAGAATGTAGGGTGTGGAATGGACTACCCTGATGCGTCTCGGACCGGTTTTCCCATTTACCGTCATGATGGTGCCGAGCTTGTCAAAGCTGATGTCTCGAATACGGAGGTTACCGACTTCTCCAATACGGGCGCCAGATTCTGCAAGAAGGCTGATAATTGCTTTATTTCTTGATTGGTCTGTTGCTTCAATGAGTTTTCTGACTTCTTCTTCGGTAACGAGGTCGTTCTCGTTCAACATGTACTTTTCTTGGCGCTTCATGCTGGGCTTGAGCCATTTGACCTCGGGCGGGTATTCATTGTCCACGCCTTTCAGCCACTTATAGAATTGCTTGAGGACGCGTTTATAGCTGTATTTTGTCCAGGGCGCCCAGTCAGGATTATTGTCTACTTTTAGGACAGCGTTTTTGAGGTCGCCGATGGTTGCTTCACGGAAGTCCTTTTGGAGCGTTTGCGCCATGTACGCAAGGATTTCAAGAAGTCGCTCAATACGTGGCTTGCTAATACGTCTGAGCTCGCAGTCATGACAAAAATCACGAATATGCTTCTTATTGACTTCCAGAAGGGTTTTGCGCTCAAAGCGCGCCAAGGTCTTCTGGTAGCGTTCTTCATAGCTGTGGATGTCGGGTTTCATGTTCAGGGTTCTCCTGGCAGAAAGAGCTTTATTAGCTTTGTAGCCCGCCGCGGGCCCTCCAAAGGCAGTTCCTTCCCGCTGGAAAGGTTCCTTGCTGGTGGGAAGGCGCCCGTTTCGGGCGGTGTACCGGACGGGGAGGATTCGGACGACAACTTTTCCTGAAAAAGCTGCCATTGAATCCTTCCCGCCCGCCTGACGCCCACGCCGGGATTTGAACCCGGGTCGGGACCGCGACAGGGTCCCATCCTAGGCCACTAGACTACATGGGCATGTGTTAGACGAACAAATGATGTCTTTTTAAACCTTTTCACCGAGCAAACA